>MEHZ011459662.1_pt1 | contig 27587 bp, 49 predicted proteins | sample 897221 | NCBI WGS metagenome assembly MEHZ01 (sample SAMN05514161, study PRJNA337945) | marine metagenome | isolation source: marine surface water | place: Arctic Ocean | collected 2007-12-13
TGAAATTGGAGTAAAGGAATATAAAAATGCGTGATTACAATCAAGACATAAGAGACAAGGTTAGTACATGGTTGTTAGAGCCAGGTAATAACTTCTGTTCATTACCTTTTATGCACATGGCAATAGAAGCTAATGGTGCAATTAGACCTTGTTGTATAGGAAAGCCATTTGATTTAAATATTAGAAATAAATCAGTAGAATCAGTATTCAACGATCCTATCAGAGAAGAATTTGTTAATGCATTTAGAGAAAACAAACAACACCCTGCTTGCGTAGATTGTTGGGAACAACCTTTTATTAGAGCAAAGTTTTCTACAGCACCGCAAGCAGTTGAAACTGCATTAGACTTTATGAACACTGGAATACCACCTAAGAAAGAATTAAAATGGTTAGAGGTCAAGCCGGGCAATAGATGTAATTTAAAATGTAGAATTTGTGGAGTACATAATAGTAGTCAATGGACAAAAGATGCAGCGGCAATAGAGAACCTAAGACGCCACCACAGTGATCCTATAAAATTTAAAGACAGTGAAGCATTTGCAACGACAAAAGAAAGTGACTGGATAGACGATCCTGAATTTTGGGTTAACTTAGCAGGATTTGAACAAATTGAATATTTACACTTTATGGGTGGTGAACCATTTATGGTACCTGAGCATTTTAAAATGTTGGAACGTATGGTATCAGATCCAACTATAGATTGTAGTAAAATAGATATAGGGTATAACACAAACGGCACTTACTTTCCTTCACCAGATAACATTGAGTTATACAAAAACTTTAAATTAGTGAAATTCTCACTAAGCATTGACGACTTTGGTCCAAGATTTGAGTACCAGCGTACATTAGCTGAATGGGATCAAGTATCTAACAATCTTGTAAAATTTGCTAGACTAAATATGGAATCAAAAAAGTTTTCGTGTATGTTAGATCCTACAGTAAGCATATTCAATATATTTTACGTAGATGAGATATGGGATAAGTTTGAAGAAATGGGGTTAAATAGATACAACGGACACTTACAACATTTTGTTTTTAGTGGTCCTGACTCTATTACAAATCTTCCAGACTCAGTAAAATCTGAACTTACAGCTAAACTAGAAAATTCAAAACATCTATGGTCTAGAGATTCTGTTAAATACATGAACAATACTAAAAGCAGTCAAGAACAATGGAATATATTTGTTTGGAGAACTAAGAATTTAGACAAAATGAGAAAAGAGAGCTTTGAAAAAACATTTCCAGAGTTTTGGAAACTACTAGGAATACACAATGAACAATTTTAAAAACTTAATAAAACACTACGATGATAAACCATCAGAAGAAGATAATGCAAACAATGTTATGGCACGTGATGAGAATGATTTCCGTGGTTGGGAATGTTGGGCAGGTGTGCAAAACATTACAATTAGCAATACAGGTGATGTATACAGAGCTATATGTAAAGTTGGTGGTAAATTAGGAAACATATACGATGGATTTGAAATGCCCGGAGAAACTATTATATGTAATAAACCAAGATGCATATGTTCAGCTGATGTACAATTATCAAAAGCATTGCCAGAATACGTACACAAACTAAGAATAGGAAATGAATCAAATCAACTATCATTTGATGACATATATAAATCATGAGCACAAGTAATTATAGTAAATTTAAAGAAAACGCATTAGGCAAGCTAAAAGGATTGCCAGTAGACAAAGAAACATTTTGTCCATTACCTTTTGTGCATGTTAGTACTACGCCACATGGAGAAGTTAAACTATGTTGTAGAGCACAACCACCTAAAGATGGAAGAAACCCAAACATTAAAGATGCAGATTTTAATTTAAAAGAGTACTGGCACAGTGATGAGATGAATGAAGTACGTGATGATTTAATATTAGGTAAAAAGAATCACCAGTGTGGTAATTGTTGGAAAATGGAAGACAACGAAATTGTTAGTTTACGTATGAATAGAATTACTGACTTAATGGAAAACGAATCATACAAAAAGAATCTTAAAAAATACTTAGTAGACCGTGAAGTAGACTTTAGTATTCCATTAATTGAACTTAAACTAAGCAATGTGTGTAACTTTAAATGTCGCATGTGTTGGCCAAAAGATAGTTCAAAATGGGTAGGAGATTGGGATAAAGTTTCTAAGTTTTACAGCGAAGGTGACCAACGCTATATAGAAGAAATTGTAGATAGTAATAATTTACGCAAATCAAGAGTAATGAACTTATTTGAAAAAGATGAATACTTTGTAGATCAGCTACTTGAATTAATGTCAACAGTTGAAGAAATAGAATTTGCAGGTGGTGAACCTTTAATGGATCCCATACATTATCGTGTGCTAGCAAGCATACCTAATCCTGAGAATGTTACATTAAAGTACAGTACAAACCTAAGCATTATGAAGATGGGTAAACACAATGTAATTGACTTGTGGAAGAAATTTAAGAGCATTAAACTCACAATTAGTATAGATGGACACAAGGATCTTAATGCAAAAATTAGACGTGGAGCAGATTGGGATCTACTAAAAAGTAACATTGCATTAGTTAAAAAGGAATGTCCTAACATAGATGTTATTAAAGGATCTACTTGTATTAGTGGAATGAACGCAGAAGAGTTAGGTGAAACAGCAGAAGCAATTGTATTTGAATTAGGTGTACATTGGCACACAAGCCGTGTACAATGGCCGGATTTCTTACATGCTAACGTTTGTAGCCCAATACAGCTACAAACAGGAATAGACGGCTTAGAGAAGCTATTTGATAGCTTAAAAGGGCCAGATCGTATAGGTATGCATAGGCGCTTTATGTTTGAAACACACATAAAAGGTGCTATAAGTTGGTTACAATCATGCATTGATAATAACAAGCATAAAGAACAGCATACTAAATTTACTGAATTTAATGCACAAATTACGGAGATGGATAAATGAGTACAATAGGAATTTTTGGAGATAGTTTTGCTTCAAACCAGCCAGCTTTATCGGGAATAAACTATACCTCACAAGAACGGCAGTTTTTTGATCAGTTAGTAACTCCAGCAATGGTTACATGGACTACCTTGTTACCAAATTGCAGAAATCATGCCTTAGGCGGCACAGATTTATCTTGGAGTTTTTTACAGTTTTTAGAAAACCATGAGAAGTATGATACAATTGTTTTTGTAATTACAGAACCAAACAGAATAACATTAAGAACTCCTCATATGAACCTTACTAAAGAGCAGACAAACGCTGGTAGCGGTCATGGTACCGAGATATCAGCAGTTGGTCCTGAACAAGCACGTACTAAAAGACTACAGTTCAAAAATGCTACAAATAAACACGATTTATATGCCGGCGATGCATACGAAGCAATAATGAACTGGCAGACTCATATTCAACTAAGAACCCCTGAAAGAGATTGGTTACATTATGGAGCGTTAATCAATGAGTTGCTACGCATAAGACCAGATATTAAATTAATAAAAGCATTTAGTCATCCTACAACTAACCCCTATAACCTTGACAACTTTAGCAAAGAAAACTACTATCCGTATAGGCATTTTGATAATATTCCACTTGACAGTGAAGCCGAATACATGTACAATATTGTACTAGCTGAAAATTCTAAACAATCTTTTCATGAAAGAGTAGAGAACCCCGTAAAATGGTGGGATATTAGATCAGGACATATAAGTACTGAATCGCACGTAAGATTATCTAAAATAATAACAGCGTGGTTGCAAACTGATGATACATGGCTTAACTTTGATGTAGCAGAATTTAAAAATAATAATTTAAATGCAGATGATTACTTTATTAAAATAGGTACATCTTTAAAGCATTGGCAAGCAGAATACCTAGAAAGACGCAGACAGCCGAAGGCTATAAATACTAAATATGATGGAAAAAATAGATGAGTGAAAAAGAAGACAACCTAAAATGGAGTGAATATGACTTTACAAAAACACCATATGATAAGTTGGTTCGTGTGGGTCAGCGTAATATTCTGTACCGCGATATGTTTACTGTTAGTTGGTTGCTTGGCCGTTTTTGCAACTATAACTGTAGCTACTGTTGGCCTTATGCTAGAAGCAGTAGAAAAGACCATAGACCAACTGAACTGAATTTAAAGACAATTGATGAGATTAAACGCCAAGCACGTGAGCGTGGATTTAATAGTTTTCATTTTAGTCTAAGTGGAGGAGAGCCAACTTTCCATCCAGGTTACTTAGACATGCTAAAACATCTAAGCGATGATGCACATAATACAAATTACACAAGTGTACACATGACATCAAACTGTAGCCGTAATATGAAATGGTTTAAGAAATATTGTGATTATGCAAGTAAATTTCATCGTGCAAGCATTACAGCTAGTTTGCATACTGAGCATGTTAACACACCAGAGAAGATGCAAGACCTAGCAGACAAATTAATAATGTGTCAAGAACATGATGTACAGGTAACTATTAATATGGTTATGGTACCTGACTTGTTTGAAGAGTATTATGAAAATGCATTATTTTATCATGATCAAGGAATTAATGTCACATTAAAACCTCAGAGTGATCCAACAGCAAGTAGAATTGTAGATGGCTATACACCTGAGATGCTTGCAAAGTTGCACAACGGTATGCCGCAACGTAGTTATACAGAAGCTAAAGCACAACAAAAGCAGTTAGTAACTAGACCTAAGCCTACATTTAAAATTGACAAAGACGATCATTATCGTAAGCAAACAGCGGCAGTGCCGTGGAACATGCAAGTAGAATTTAGAGATGACAAAGGCGATCCATATTACATGGACCAAGCAGAACGTTTTAATGCGTTTAACTTTAATAAGTTTAAAGGGTGGGAATGTAGTAGTGGATATCGTAGTATTATTATCCGTGAACCCGATGGTAGTGTTAAGCGTTCATACAGTTGTATGGATCAACCATTAGGAAATATTGAAACAGGATTTAAACTATTTGATGGTCCGGTTGTATGTACAACCAATGCATGTGTTAGTAGTGCAGATAGTAAAATCCCCAAACGAGCGCCGGGGACTAAGTTGCCGTTATGGCCTGGTGATAAAACTTACGAAGATTAAACAATATAGTATTCAGGAACTTCACCGTCAATAGCTTGCTCGACCCTATCGTTCACAATCTGTGTATGCTTACACTTTCCTCTGAACGTGAACCCGGCACACTCGCAACTAAAGCCTTTTACATGTAGTTCTACTGAATACGTATCTGTTCCTTTTGAATTAGGTTCTTCCCATATAAGACCTTCAAACAATGAACGATCATAATCAAATGTTGGTTTCATAAATCTTTGTGCAAACTTAGCCATATCTCTACCTAACTTTTAACGGAACCATTATTTCATCATTAGCCAAAGGTTGTAACTGTTTAATAAGTATACCTTCTAATGCAGTGATGTTGTATTCATACTTAACCGGAACATACAGTAACTTAATATTTGTTAAGTCTTGGATACCAATTGTACGTCTAAATTCTGCCCAATTGCTAGTATCATTTGCTCCCTTAAATTCACCTGTTAATTTTTGTGCATGACTCCATTGTCGATCAACAACCCAACCCTTGCCTAAATATAGAATCTGTTCGTTAGTAAATATAACATATATTCCTCTAACGGATTTGGGTATCTTTGGTTTGTGATTGTAATCTTCTACAAGTGTAATTTCAGTATCAAGTGACACTTCAATAATTGATGCCCACTTTTCAATAGTGTCACGTATGAATTGTTCTTGAGTGATTGAACGCAAGCCTGCTACTGCTTTAACTACGTCAGCATCAGTAGGCTGAGTAAATGCATCTATATCATCTTTTGTAATCATTAGTATTTTCCTATTTGCTATTAATGTTAGCCCACTTTTTATCGCCATAACCCTCTTGTTGGGCCCAACGAATAAACAAACCACATTCTCTACCATTAGCTTCAATTTCCCAAGGTAGATCCCAATAGTCTGTAGCATCACTAACCATTCGATCTTTCCACTTCCAATACTTTGCTTTGCTAGCAACTCCATTTGAGTGAACATAGTCTGTCATTTCTCTACGAGCATATTGCTTAACATGCACCATTTCGTGTGCAACAGTTTCTAGCATCGCACGTTGTCCAATAGTAGGATCCGCTTCTATAAAGTAAGTTCGATCTGTTTCACGTAAACAATATCCGTTTGCATCACCTTTTAATTTTGTAAGTTTAACTTCTATTTCAAGTGTATTCATTCTAGGCATTAATTTCTTAATGCAATAATTAACCATAGAACGAGCATAGTCTCTCTGACGCTTTGTTCCACCTATTACATCAATTTCATTCATACCTATCGTTCCAATACACAAAAGGAACCAAAGTGCTTATCAAACGTTTGTATTAAATGTTCATAATCACTTAGCTTCATTTCTTCAATAATACCATCAATAGCAAGTTGAGATAACCCTAGTTGACGACCTAATGTTTTAGCATTAGCCATTAGACTAAATGCATTACCATTTGGTCCTGTTAAATCTATTACTAATTCAGTAACTGGTTGCTTTTCCCTAATCATTTATTTAGCTCCCAAATAATCTTTTTTTAGTATTTCTATTTGTTCTACAGCATTTGGATATTTATTAAGTAAATTATACAGTTCGCTACAGTCCACACTACCGCCTTTTGTTCCAGGCTCAATTTTGTCTGCAATAGTATTAAAATGCTGGTAAAACTCATTTGAATCTTTAAACAATTTATGACAATCTGCATAAGAATCTGCATCTACAAAGTTCCAGTTAATAGAACCATCTGCATTTTTGTTTTCATCTAAATTAATTGCTGATCTCATTGCTGTTTCTAGTATTGCATCAATCATGTATATATCCTTTTGTTTAACTTATACTACTATTATAGCAAGAACTCTTGGTGTTGTCAACCTTTTTATTCAAAAAAAAACCCTTATATTACAAGGGTTTAAAAGTTTTTATTATTTTATTTTATTTTTATCTGGTTAATTGATTTATTATTCCCTGATCTACGCCATTAGCCTTTAGTTCTTTTTCCTTAGGAGGCAATGCAAACCGTTTAATCCTATCAAATGTAAACTCGTCCATGCTTACTAGGCCGCCCTTTTGCTTTAACACTTTAAATTTGCCTTCCATTGGATTACCTTCTTCTGCCTTTTGCTTCATGCCTTGCATCTTCTTTGCATTCTCTTTTGTGTACGGCATTCTGTAATACGTTGGCCTTTGTTCGTCAACATGCCTAACCAAAAAGTAAATATTGGGCTTTTGTACTTCTGCCCATAACACTGTTACCTCACCTTTTGGTAATGTATTAACTGGTGTACCTTGTAGTACATATATTGAATAGCCTGTAAATATACTGCTTACTAATACAAGTGGAATTAAAAAGAACGTAATAACATTATTCTTTCCAGTTTGTATAATAGCATATATAGCAACTACTGCTAGCATGAATAGTAAAATTGTAGCTAGATAAATCATTATTGCATTGCTCCGTTATTTGGCACAACATTTTTAAAGTGTTGGAATATTTCTGTAACAGATCCTTCTGCATCTATAGTGAACGCTGGCAACCTATTAATTTCTCGCTTTCTATTTATAACACCTGATATGCTGTATACTTCTCTATAAGGGTTAACCTTTAGTACAGTAACAGTATAGTCAACTGGTTCATCACTACGCACAGAATATCCATGCACTGATACAAAATAGTCGCCCGGTATAATACCTCTAATAGTTGATGTTTCTCTATTAGACTTTACAACTAGTGTCACTCCATCAACAACAATCTTATCGTTAACATGTCCTAGATCATCTCTGTCCAAGTGTAAAGGAGTATTTTCTCTATTACTAAATCCTACAGGGTGATCCTCGTCACGTGCAATCCATAAGTCAAGGTCATCTGTCATGTCTTTGTTCCATTCTAAGATGATGACAAATTCTGCTTTATTTGGAATGTCTGCTTTTTTGCTTATGGGATTGATTAACAAGAATGCTATTACGAATAGCATTACAAATCCAATCAGGACATTAAACAGTAAATCCACAAAGGATAAGTTAGTATTAAGTCTTCTAGCCATCTTCGTTTTCTTGCATTACGATTTGTACTTTAACAAATAAACTAGCTATAAGTCCACAAAGTGTTGTTAACAATGCTGTACTCATACCTGCTGCCATTTCAGTAATTACTTGTTTCATACTATCTACATTACTTGGATCAATGTTTGTAAAGCTACTTCCTAACATTAACATAAAACCTGTAACAGTTCCTACCATACCTATTGTCATACAAGACTCTGCTATAAACCATGGTAAATCAAAATTAATATTGTTTGTGTAACAACGGTAACCAATAATTAGTGTAGCAAGAATCCACAATAATATAATAACAAAACTAAGTTTTGTAACATCGTTGTCAAATAGAAATTGAATAGCTCCAAAATATATTGCTACTCCAACAGCAATAGATTGCATCACTGCAATCAACCACCAGATTAAAAACGTTCGATTCATTTTATTCCCTCTAATATAATATTTACCTAACATCGTTAGATAAACGTAGTAACATTGCTTGTTCGCTGTCTAGCAATAAGTAGACTTGCATTGTTGCATCTTCTGCATTGCAACAGCGTACTAGCTCGCTCCAATTATTAGCAACAGTGCCTATAGGGGCTTTACTGTTACCAACAAAGAAAAGCTTCTGGTCTTGATACTCGGTTACTACTTGCTTTATATAGGCGGGAGAACCCGTCAGTTTAAAAGATATTAAATTACCTATGTGTTCAGGACCTTTTTCAATTGTCAGTTTCATCACATAATATCTTTGCTAAGAATTTGCTGTTAGTAATTAGTTTCAATCTTTCGTAATCTGTAACACAAACAACCTCATCATAGAACGTATTGTACAATTCCATGTTAGGTTGTATGTCTAACTTCTCACATATGTATTTATAATAATCATTACTAGTTTCTTTAGTTAACAGTTTGTTTATCTCAATTTGTACGTTATTGCCAGAGAACACTCCATTTGTAACTGATGAAGTATCACAATTGTGTGTACCGTATAAAAACTCTTTAGCCCACTTCTTTATGCCTATTTTCTTAACTGATAATATCCCACTTTCAACTGCCATATCACACAATGATAGAGGCTTGTCGTGTAACCATTCTTTTGTTTCATCTATATCGCCTTGTATTTTTTGTGCGACTAATGTTAGTACCTCGTCATATGATAAAGCGTTATTGACACCACCTAATTCGTAATGACGTTTTACTCTATTAATATTCATTTCACAGAAAATAACCGTGCTGTTATAATTAAAACGCTTGTTCCAATCATAGCAATATAATGCATTAGTTTGACGAACAAAGAATGTTTTTTGTGACAATGGCATGTTAACGTTGTATACACTATGAGGTAGTAATTGTTTAAAACTACTCTCTGATAACAGTACACCTTCTATGTCGGTACATTCTAATAATGCTTCTTGTAATATGCTATAGTGATCACTCATCACCTTCATATTCATTAGGCTTTTATGAATGATAGCAGGTGAGATTACTGCATCACCGTCTTTGTTGTATATGTAAACAGGACGGATAGACATTTCGTTTAGGTTTTGAGGGAATGTTCCTAAGTCATAAGAATAGGTTAGCAAGTGATCTACTAAAGTAGATTGACCACATGCTTCTCTATAATTTATGTTGATTAAGAGATTATCATTTACCATTAAGTGTTCTACTAATTTCAATCATAGTAGCACTTAGGTTAATCTCTGGATCCGCTACTTGTGTATGTTTAATCATGCCTTCGCGAATTGCAAGCACACAACTATCGTAAGTAAAGTCATCGTTTGTATACAAGTCTAGATTCTTGTACAACCAAGTAAATATATCATTGTACTCGTCTGCTCTTGCACTGCCAACAATTAGCTTACGTGCGTCTTGTATCTTACCTGCTTTAAATAGCTCTACCATTTTAACACGCCACTCGCTTGTACTGCCGCCATCTTCTGGCAATAGTAGCTTGTTATCAACAATAGTCATTTGTACTGTGTTAATAGTTTTACGTAAATCTGGATAGTTTGCACGTACCATTGCATCTAGTGTATCAATATCAAACTCAACACCGTTGTCTGCAAGTATTTCGCCAACACGTACTGTAAAATCTGTTTGGTCTAATGATTCGATATGAAATCCTTGACACCTACTGTGTAACGCAGGAATAATCATATTAGGATAGTTACATGTTAGAATAAAACGTACACTTGCATGATACTGTTCCATTACACCACGCAATGCCGCCTGACCTTCTGGACTAATGTGATCAGCCTCATCAAGTAGAATAACTTTAAAATCGCCCCAAGGCATAGTTTCACTAAATGCACTAATCTTCTTACGGATCATTTCAACGCCGTTGTCTCGACTAGCATTAATATACAATACATCAGCTGGTTCTAATTTCAGTTCTTGAATTAGTACTTTAGCTAGTGTTGTCTTGCCAGTGCCCGGACTACCACTAAACAGTAAATGTGGAATGCCTTTGTCGTCAATCCAGTTTTGTACCTGCTTTCGTTGTGCGTCATCTTTAAATACATAGGATCCTACATCAGTAGGTCTGTATTTTTCTACCCATAAATCTCTAGCCATTGTTAGTCAATCTCCGTTAGTTTTTCGTCTTCGTCAGTGTAAGGTACTTCAGGATTTAACTCCCTTAACTCTTGTTGCGTATAAGAACTAGGATGTTTGATGCCATACTTGTTCATTTGATCAAGTGCCCATGTGGACACGTCAAGTTTATTTCTAAAAGTCATGTTACCTCTATGTTTCATTGTTATAGTTAATTATACAGTAATATGACATAAAAGTCAACAATTACTTGATTACTCCGGTTTCCCAATTTGACGCACAATCTTCTGCATAGCTTTTACTATGTCCATGTATCTCACGTTCTTCAACAAGGTTACCATCTTCGTCATACATTTCTACAATGTATCCAGTGGTTTCTTTAATTATTGCTTTTCTTTTCATATTGATCCTTTTTCTTAAAGACATGTGGGAATGTGATTTCCATTAGGTCTGCGACTAAAATAATTAATACAGTTGCCCAACCTAACGGGCCTGCAATAAACAAAAATAAAAACATTTGCCAAGTCTTAGCTTCTTTCCCTACTGTGTGTTTTGCTGTCATAATAACAGCGGTAAACCATACTATGCTAAATATAATCCAAGTTAACACCATTAATGAAGTCATCATATTATTTTTTATGTGTAAACAAACTGCTTACACTCTCCTCGTTACTTACACGTCTAATGGCCTCGCCAAACATAGTAGATACACTTACTACTCTTGTTTTCTTGCAATTATCAGGACAACTAAATGCAATACTGTCTGTGATAACAAGTTCTTCAAGAACACTTTTTTCTACTTTTTGGCATGCAGTACCTGTCAGTACTCCGTGTGTAATGTATGCCCGTACACTTAATGCACCGGCATCCATAATTGCTTGAGCGGCGTTACATAATGTTCCACCACTGTCAATAATGTCGTCTACTAAGATAGCATGTGAATTTTTGACTTCGCCAATGAGTCCCATTACTTCGCTTTCTCCTGCTCTAGGTCGACGTTTGTCTACAATAGCAATATCGCCTCCAAACATATCTGCAAACTTACGAGCTCGTACAGTACCGCCTGCATCAGGACTTACAAATACTGTACCACGTTCTGTATCAACATTATATTTAATATCTTTAGCAAATGCAATACGTGACGTTAAATCGTCTACAGGAATATCAAAGAAGCCTTGTATCTGTCCTGCATGTAGATCCATTGTGAGTATTCTATCTGCGCCTGCTGTTGTTAATAAGTTAGCCACTAGCTTTGCTGTAATAGGAGTACGACTTGCACTCTTACGATCTTGTCTAGCATAACCAAAGTATGGAATAACTGCTGTAATACGTCTAGCACTGCTACGTTTAGCAGCGTCTATCATTATTAATAGTTCCATAAGATTATCGTTAACTGGAGTAGAGGTAGATTGTAATATAAAGACATCTTCTCCTCTTATGTTCTCGTGAAACTCAACGTTTGTTTCACCATCAGCGAAAGCAGTAATTTCAGCAGGTACAAGCGTAGCAAAACAATGCTCTGCAACTTGTTGAGCCATTGGATAATTACTGTTGCCTGCGATTATTTTCATTTTCATTCAGTTCCCGTTCGTTGCTAGATATTACTTATATTATTAGTATACTACAAATATATCTGTTTGTCAATTAGAAATTGTTAACCACAGTACGCAGAAGGCACACTGTGGTTGTATTATTTAATAAGTATCTACAATTTGATCTGCAATACCATGTTTAACAGCTTCTTCAGCACTTAGCCATACATCTTCAGCTGGTAGTAAAATCTCACGTATTTTCTTTTCTGGTAAACCAGTACATCTTTTATAATGTTCAATCATACGTGCGGTTGATAGTTCAAATTCTTTAACACGTGCAAACAGCTCATGTTCTTTACCTACTGAACCCCAACTATATTGGTGTGATAAAATACTTGTATTCCTTGTTAGGATACGTTTACCTTTTTCGCCTGCCATAAATGCAAGCACTCCACATGAAGCAATCATACCAAGTCCTACTGTTTTAATAGGAATAGCAGACCCCTTCATTGTATCAATCATACCAAATGCGGCATGCACTGATCCACCTGGACTATTGATGATTAATGTTAGTTCTTTTGGACGCTCACTATCTGGTAGTAAGTTTTTTTCTATAATCCATTGAACTACTGGTTTTGTTGTCTCATATGTAAAACCATCTGCAAAGTAGTATACACCTGCATCCCACATCATTTGACCTGGTTGCTTAGGTTGCCCCATTGGTGGTTTAGCTTGTGCTCCACTCTCTAACGCATCACCCATTTGTGCAATTGCACTTTGTAATTTTTCAAAATCCATAATATTATATTTTCCTTGTTATTTCTTAATTAATTATCCGACTGCAACACGACTAGTGTCATCTGATGCTCGCCTTGGAATAGGCTTTGAACCAATTGAAATAGTATTGTCATCCATCGGGTTAGTGTCATTTACTGCTAAACATTCTTCGTTGTCAATTAGATAAAGTTTTAAATCTTCGTTAATTTTTAATCCATTACTCCAACGTCCATGTGCAACCATAACATACTCGTTTTCTTTAATCCAATCAATGTTTGCTCCAACACTATATACTTTAAACCAACGTGGTCTAATAGCACCTTCACTTGCATCTTTCTCTTTTAAAATAATTCCACCGGCTGTAACTTTTTCTTCGTCCGGCTTATCAATCATCTCAGCTAAAATCTTATCTCGCATAGCTTTTATTTCTTTACTCATTCTGCACCTTTTTGGTTTATGTCTTCCATTGTTCCATCACTGTACTCGACTTCGAAATACTGTTCTCCGTTGTCCCTTGTTCTTGCTGTACGTGATACTTCTGTTACTTCTGCTTTAACATTCTTCTTTGCAGAAGGTGGTGTTTCAACAGGAGCACTATCTTTCTTACTTTCTGGTGTTTGTATACTTACTTGTTCCGTTACACCAGTAACTACGTTATCATTAAATTTGTTAGCAATTTCTTCTCTAGGAATAGTTACTTTGTTTCTATTGTCAATGATGTCTCCACGAGCGTTCATGTTTAAGTTGCTTACTGCTCTTACTTTCTCATGTTTTGCCGCGAGAGCCGACATGTCTAATGTTTGGCCCATTGCTGTTTTTACTCTTTTCATTTTAAGAACTCCTTGATATCAAGTTTATATTTTATGCTATCTATGCGATGCACACCTAACAAGTATAAGCAATAGCTAGCTACACTACTACCTCTCCCTACACCTAGCACAATGTTATTTTCATTGCATACATCTACTAAGTACTTTAGGAATTTTAACACAATAACCATACCTCTGTTTTCGTATTCTAGAAGCTCAGCATATACTCTGTCACGTTGCTGTGTTGTAGTACAACGTTCCATTAACATCTCATTTATATTTATGTTTAAATATTCTTCGGGCATATTCCATTTACGTAAACATTCTTCAACATACGTATCACTGTTGTCTTCAAATTTAGCACTTACTAATTCATCTAAGTCAAAAGACTCACACCATTCGTTATAAGTGTTAATAGGAGCAATATCGTCCATGATAACATTGTTTACAGGATTGCCACTTAGCCAGCCAGTAACGATGTCTTGTTCTGATATAACGTATTGATTATTTTTGTTCATATGCATCCTACTATTATATTACTTTTTACCATAAAAGTCAAGTATATCTTTAACTATTTCACCCGGTTCGCCTACTTCATCTGGTAATGCAATACTTCCAATTTCTAATACAGTACCATCTATTTTATCTGTTTTTTGCATAGCTGTCTGTATGATTTGTTGTTTGTGATCTCTTATTAGTGCAATAAACAAATTAATTTGATCAAGAAGCCCATCGCCCATTTGTGCTTTACTAGCCGCTAATACCTTTTTAAGCATTTGTTTCTCAAATTCAATAGTCTCTTCCATGTTCAAAGATTCTAAAGGTTTATCTTTATAATTAATCATTGCATCATGTCCACTCGTTTTTGGTGTCTACCACCTTCGAATTTTGTTGTAAAGAACGTTTTAATTATAGACTTAGCTTTGCGTAAACTAGTGAAGTCTGCACCTAAACATAGTACGTTTGCATTATTGTGCTTACGTGCCATTTCTGCTTCTTTTTCTGTTCTACAAACTACTGCTCTTACACCCGGTACTCTGTTAGCTGTAATTGATACTCCGTATCCTGAACCGCAAATTAAGATACCCGTATCTGCTTGTTTACTAGATATTTCTCTAGCCAGTTTGTTTGCAATTACAGGGTAATCTACTTTAATGTCTTCGTATGGTCCTAAATCAAAAAATAACGAAATATTAAAAGTAATGTCTTTGTCAATTGGGGTTAACCAATTTGATATTTGATCTTTAAATTCGTAGCCTCTATGATCAGACGCAATACAAAGATCCATTAAATGTCTCCGTCTTTTCTGTTCTCGCTATAGTATGCATCAAAGTCACCACCTGGGTAACGTGCTTTAAGTTTATCAATATTCATTTGAATGACTTCGTTTGGATCAATTTTTAGTGCCATGCACCCTTGCATCCAATACCACATTACATCGCCTAATTCACGTTGCATATGATAAATGTTATCTTCTGACATTGGCTTACCTTGAAACATAGCTTTCTTAACTATTTCAGTAAACTCGCCAGCTTCTGCACCTAGTCCACAACTTGCGGTTAGCAGACGTGGCATATCAACGTCCATGTTTAACTCGTTCCAATTAGCAATAAACGCATCATTGTTTTTGCTCTGTTCACTGGTAACGGCATCTACGAATTCTTCGTACTTCTTTAAATCGATCTGTTTAGTCATTTTATTTCCTTAATCTGGTATTTGTACTGCTTTAGCTTGGTTAGCTTCTACTTTATCCATATCAAAATTAATACTTTCTCCACATCCACAACTACTTGAGGCAGATGGGTTAACTACTTCTAACATGGTGCCCATTAGGTCTTGTTTTAGTTCAAGTGTTGTTCCAAACAGGAACATAATACTTGATGAATCAACGGCCATCTTGTGCCCGTTATCCATTAGTATAACATGATCTGCTTTAGTGTCAAGCTCTGTTTCTTCTTTTAATTTCCATTCGTAGCTGAAGCCAGCACAACCACCGCCACGTAATCCTAAAACAGGAACTTTGTTGCTATTAGCTTTGCTAATTACTGTTAAGTGATTCATAGCTTCTTCTGTTACTTTTATCATTTTTTAACCTCCAATGAGTTTACAGTCCAAAACTGTTGTTTATGGATCTCTGCTCTATTGAGATATTCTAAGTTTACAATAGATACGCCACCTAGTACTTTAGCGCCTGTTTGCTCAATCAATCTCTTGGTAGCAATCATGCTACCACCTGTTGCTATCAGATCATCTGCAATAATAACTCTAGCAGTATGACCTAGTATACCTTCTTGAAGTGTTAATGTGTCAACACCGTATTCAAGTTCGTATGACTCTTCTAATAGTTTACCTGGGTATTTAGCACCTTTTTTACGAATCATTGTAAAAGGTAATTTCATTTCATGTGCTAGTGCTGCTCCTAATACGAAGCCTCTGCTTTCAATACCAACAATATGTGTAGGGAATAAAAATCCTTCTCCGCATCCATGTGCTGACTGTACTACTACTTCGTGCCAGACTGGACTGCTAAACAAACTATTGAGATCGTAGAAGTTAACTCCTTCAACCGGATAGTTTGGAACTGTTCTACAATATTGATCTATTCTAATTTTTATATGTCCCATTTTCGGTCCTTATCTATGTTTCTACATATAAGTACAATCTCACTTTGAATCATTGGACTTACTATTATGTTGCATGTTTGAAATATTTCGCTCCACAAAGTATGTGAAGTTGCTCGCCCACCTTTCCACTTAACATTGTGTGATTTTGCCCAACAATCTAATACTTCGTATACATTCCTACTTAACCAATTTGATTTGTTGCCAGTTGTATCATGTAAGTAAAACAAATCATCTGGCTGAACACTTATATCGGAAGTGTTACAATTTATTCCAACATTCTGGGTACAAAACGTTGAAGCGTCCCAACGATACAATTTATTCAATTTAGTTTCAATTAGTGTATCTGCGAGCTGGCGTGCCATGTCATTTTTTCTTAGACCCTTTTGGCTCACGTCATATTTTATTTGGTGATCAGACCATTTGGCAAACTGGCAATCCCATCTCATTCGCATAACAAAATCGTAGTCACTAGTATTTACCTGATTATAAGCATGAAATGCTCCTACTATCTGACCATAGCATTGTGGAACTATATTTTTATAAAATTCTATAATTTCTAGATCGGTACTTGTTTCAAAATTAAAGTTGCTAGCCCAGGAGGACTTCCAAGGAAGTCTATAAGGCAAGTTTTGCTTAACCCAATTCCATATTTCTATTTGATCAGTTGCTTCATACTTCTTCAACTTAAAAGTATCAGTTTCAATTGGCTTTTCTTCACAATGTTCCCAAGTATGTCCATACCAATCAATTTCTACGTTTGGAATAGCAGATGTTGTTTGCTCAATATAGGACTTAACTAAATTCATAAAGTCTACATTTTTATCACGGACATCTTGATTAAAATTTCTTGTCAAGCCGCTGTAACAAATTGCAATCTTCATTTACTTGTCGCTGTCGTCTGGAAAGTTATCGTACATAGTTCCATCGTCTGGAAACTCATACATTTGATTTGGATCTGAAGTGTAGTAAGGATCGTTAAACATTGGATCGTCTTCGCCTGTTACACCTTTAATTTCTGGAATAAAATGCATTAATGTGCTTTCAATTCCTTGCTTTAGTGTTGCAGTACTACTAGCACAACCACTACAACTACCGCTTAGTTGTGTGCTTAATATGCCTGTTTCCATATTCAGGTCAATTACGTTTACTTGTCCACCATGTTGTGCTACATTAGGTGTTACGTATTCTTCCATTACTTGTGCAACTTGTGTCATTACTTCTTCTTTAGTTCTACTCATATCTGTACCTCGTTTTTTTAATATTCATCATGTGAATACTACGTTCAATTTTATCTTCTTTACGACGAGCAAACTTAAACCCTGCAAAAAAAGATAGTGCCATTACTGCTCCAATAGCTAATAAATGCCATACTAAAAATGTCATACGTTTTCTCCTTTGTTAACCACTAATTGAATATAGTGATGAGGATATGCCTTCGGGCGTACCTCTTTTATGTTTTCTAAATATTGCTCTGCCTCTGGTTCAGTTTTAAAACTTGCAACGGTTACTTCGTCATGTATTCTAGGAATATAAATTATATCATACATTAGTCGTCTCCTTTTCCTGGTTCCTCTGATAGCAGTTCTCGTTTATTTGGCTTGCCTGCCCATTCGGCTGCATCAGGTGGAACATCTTCGGGGCGAGACAATGTTATATTTGGCCAGGCTTTATCACCCTCGCTATACTTAGTATTTATATCTAGCCAGTATTGTAGTTCAGATCCTTCAAGTACATTATCAGCTACAATAGCGTCTACTGGACATTCCGGTTCACATACTCCACAGTCGATACATTCATCTGGGTTGATTACTAAGAAGTTTTCACCTTCGTAAAAACAATCTACTGGACATACTTCTACGCAGTCCATGTGCTTACATTTAATACAGTCTTCTGTTACTAGATACGTCATATTATCCCTTTAATTAATAACCTAAAATCATTCTTGCTTCTTCGCTCATTTTGTCAGGTCCAAAAAGTGGGTCAAATGTAATCTTGACGTCACATGTATCTGCACCGTCTGCTAAACATACCGCATCGTGGACTTCCGCAACGATTTCGTCTGCGGCTGGACAAAAGGCACTTGTTAATGTCATAACGATATCAACATGTGCTTCCTTTATATTTATTTCATATATTAATCCCAAATCATATACGTTTATACTAATCTCAGGATCATATACTTTTTTTAAGTTCTCTATTATTTGTTCTCGCATACTTTTATTCCTTTCACTATAAGTTCTGCTATTTTTATCTGAGCGTCTCCATTCAAATGTTTACACCCACATAACAAATCTTTGTAGTTTTTATTTTTCTTTAATTCACCTCTAATACTGTTTTCAGGATTTAAACATACATCAACTACTTCATCAGTTATATGTTTCATTATTGTCCTAACGTCTAGATGTTCTACTTCGTAATTCATCCAATAAAACTTTTTGCCTGATAACTTACACATCTCATGAACAGTCTGAATAAACTCTAAATTTCGATGACGATTAAATGCAGTATTGTTCATGTATAAAGATGTTAGCCTTAAATATTCTAATATGTCGTTAAGCTCATCTATATTAGGTTTTGTTTTATTATCACCATACAATTTATTTTGTAAAGCATCTAAGCTAGGAGCATTGTGAAATGATAAATCTTTTCTCATTGAATTTTCAACAGTCCACAACATTGGTCTTGTTGCAAGACTACCAACTGAATTAAACTCTCTGGCAAAATCTAACTCATCGGATAGTTTGTCAGCTGGGTTTATGTACGGCGGATTTTGCATGTTGTCAAAAGGCAATGGAGTATAATCATAATTAAGCCTAGGTTCAATTATAATTGTATCACAATCATCTAATATACCTTCCCGAAAAGACTTGGTTATTGCAGCCAACATTGTGTCGTTGTTGATACCTGATAAACCTAAGTTTTTGACTTGTTGGTTTAACAGGTGTCCAACGTATGTTACATAGCTTACTGGTACAAGCTCACTTTCAAAATCATTGCAGATTCCTTGTGTGTGGCTAGTACCAAAAAAAGCCAGTTTTCCCATTAGCCAGCTGCCAAAGCATCTGATGATAATTGGGATTGTTGCTCAACTCTATTTCGAGGTTCCCTTGGTTGTATCACTACTGCATTTGGAGTATAAATTGCACTGTTTGCTCCGTGCTCTGAACATTCTGCTGATTCACACCAGCAACGATTGTCAGACATTTCACGAACAAGTTTATCTGCAAATTCCCATGCATGCTCAGCAAACTTCTCTGCACCTACTCCATCAAACAACCTAATTTCTGCTAAACGCATAGCATCAAGTTCTTTAAATTTCTCAAGGTGCGGATCATTTCTGTCTAAACAAAGTTTATGATCAAAGCTATCTTCTAGCCAAGCCTTCAAAGGTTTAAGTCCTCCAAAGTCTACTGCCCAGTTCTTGTTATCAAGTTCGCCGCATCCAAATGTAAATTTAAATGCTAGACTGTAACCGTGAATCAAAGAACAGTGTGAGTGATCTGCATGTGGTTGACGGAATACTGCACTTAGCCCAATATTGTGTCCGTATGTTTTTGTGCTTAAATAAGCCATAGTTTTTCTCCTAGTATATTGCGGCAGAGTATTTTACGAGGGTTGACGCAGTAAGGCCTCTTTAGTTATTATGCTGACTGTAAATTTACAGCCGAAGATCCTCTTTGACCTTCTTCAACTTCAAATGAAAGTTCATCACCTTCATTTAGTCCGTTCATTCCTGAACTTCTTACTGCTGAAGAATGTACAAATACATCCTTTTCTTTATCGTGTCTTTCGATGAATCCGTAGCCTTTAGTAGCGTCGAACCATTTTACTTTTCCTGTTATTGTCATGTTATCCTTATTTTTGTTGTTATTACTAATGTAATTATACACTTATTAGTGCTGTTTGTCAAGAGCATATCTTACGTGTTGTCTAATTACATTATTAGGAGTTGCATCACGCTTGTGCAACACTTTATAGTTGTTATATATAAGTAATTCACCTGGTTTCCAGTAATGCGTATACATATGCTCTTGTTTGTATACTGCTTTGTTTAACTGTTCTTCCAAATCTGTTTCAGTGTAAGCTTCACTATAAAAGTAAAATGGGCCATAATCATCTTCCCATACTAGATCGTGTGTCGCTCTGTTTTTCCTACGCCAAGCTCGTTCTTGTAGGTCACTTTTAAAAGTATATGGGTATTCTTTTTGAGTCATATACTTTGTAATACTGTTTAAGCACCTAACACCTGTAGCCGCCTCTTTTAATGAGTCTGGGCTTGTACGATATGCACCTTGCATATCTAAATAATGTGTTGGACTTGATCCTTCATCTGCTCGTATGCAATACAACCCTACAAGAGGATGGATATCTTTGCTGTATGCACGATCGTGATGCCATAGCATATCATCTGCATGATTTAGCTTGTCGCCTTCATCATCTTCAATGCCAATTGTAACTTCTTTTCTTCCATACATATCTTGGTTAAGTAATTCACCAAAATCGTTAATAGTATTTCTACCTGCTCCACTAACACATAATATACCGTATGCACCTTCATGCAAATCGTTGATTAATTCAGGAGTGACCCACTCTGCACTGACTTCGTGTTTAAATTTATATTTTTCTGTAGTCATTTGTTAACGGATTTTCACCCCTCCATATTATATGTTGCCAGCACTCGTCACCATTACCTGGTGCAGTTTGCCATTCATAATCTTCTAAGACCCAATCCTTGTGTCTGCAATTGTAGTTTAAGCCTCTATGTAAATTACGCATTACTTTATGGTTACCATGTTCTCTGCTTACAAAATGTTTAGTTAAGCCTTGAGCAATTGCAAATTCAACTTGTTGATCTGCATGTTCTGCTGTAAATGTACTTAGCCCTTTTACATGATATTTGTGTATACGCAATCCTTTTTGTGCTATGTTTAATTTCTTGCTAGTGTAGTACCTACTAAGTACTCTAACACCACCATTATAAAAATCTCTTGTTCGTGCTACACTACCTGCAATTGGATCACCATCATCGTCCCATGTTACACTATAGCATAAGTTTTCATCACTGCTTAAACTTTCTATATCGTAATTATGTGGCAGCCTGTTTAAAGGATCAATAAGTGATTCTTCAAATAGTGCTATAAGTTCTAATGGTATCCAATCTGTAGTTTCAGTGTGCATTATTTTTCTTTAAGAAATTTATAATTAAATGCAATACGGTAAAGTAGTCTATCACCTTTAACTGCATTACGTGCATGATAGCTCATGAACTGATCGTTAATAATTAAGTCGCCTGTTTTCCAATGATGGTGATACATATATTGTGGTTGGAATAGGTGTTTATGTAACGCATCTAATAAGGGCTTTGCTTCTTGCAATGTAATTTCTTCTTTTGTTTCTTTATGTCTAAGTTTACGCATAACACCAAAGTGTCCTGTGTAAATTGCTCTTGGACTATTCTCTTGATCCCACCAACCAGGAATTGTTCTATATGGATGTTGCACAATTAGTGGCTTCCAACTACCTCTGACTGGGTTAAGTGCTTGTTTACCTTTACGGCCTGTACTTTTTAAGTTACCTTCAAATATTGCTAGTAACTCGTCCATGCCTTTGTTTAAGCTATCGTCATCAAATTGATAGATACTGTTATCTTTGTCAAATTGTGCCCAATACTCATAACTGTCAGCAGTGTCTTTTAGTTCCTGTGGCAAGTCTTCGTATGCTTGGTGACTATTTAAGTAGCTGGTAACAACTTGTTCGCCCGGCTTAACACAATAAAAAGCAATACAACTTTCTATAACGTGTTTCCAATGACGCCAGTTACCATTGTTATGCCAACCTAATTCACTTTCTGGAAATAGTCCAACAAATTTACCTTCTTTGTCTTTTTCATTTGTTACTCGAGATATACCAGGATAATCTTTGTGTTCAAAGTACACATCAAATCCTGCATTTTTTGGACTGTATAGTTTTCCGATGCTAGTTGCACCGTCTAATAATTCTTGTTCATGTAGGTTAGCACCTGGAATATACGCAATGATATCTTTTGGTTGATTCCTACATACTTCATGCCAGCTTTCTGGGTCTCGCATGTCTATATTGTATTCTTTTGGTTTGAACATTTTTACCTCTTTATTATTCTTATGAACCAAGCACCAGGATCAAATTGATACCAACGCTTTCCTATTCTCCAATTTCGGGAGTCTTCGTGATGATTCTTGTGCCACCCTTCACCGCCTGTTAAAATATTAGCTAACCAGCTATTCTTTGGTTGTCCTGATATTGTATGTGGTATTAGATTTACAAGACCGTAGCCGTGAAATGCTAATACAACAGGCATACAAAATCCAAACAAAAATAGATACGGACTAATGAGTAGTAGAACTACCATTAATACTGTTATCAATTTAAAATAGTGATTATGAAAAAACTTTGTACTTTTTGATGATAGACCTTTAATCATTTTTCTTTCAATAGTTACGTCATTGCCCCATTGGCTGGTATATACCTTAAAAAAACCTTTTAGTGTAGGACTATGAGGATCTCTTTCTGTATCAGTGTATGCATGATGCATTCTGTGTGTACTTGCCCAAGTTAATACTGCACCAGGGTTAGCAAACAATCCTATAATTTGAACATACCATTCATACCACGGACCGGTTTCGAACGACCTATGACTAAAGTATCGATGATATCCCGAACTTATTGCACTAGCCGCTATCCATTGCCACCAAATGAAACTACAAATAAACATCCATAGGTCACCAACTAAAATAGCTGGTATAATCATAATGTGGCATAACGCATGTATAGAAAGAAGTTTGTGAGTTACAGAAACTTTTTTGAACATGCTTTATCCTTCAAATATTACGTAGTTACTTCAGAAACAATAGTAGTAGTGTATGCTGCCGCAGCAATCTCATCTGCATGAGCCGCTGTAAATGCATCACTTGTAGCTTCATCAGGGAATGTTAATACGATAGTAATTCCTGTCTCTTCTAACAAGTCCATCGTACCGTTAGTAACATATTCTGTATTGTAAATACCACACTTACCATGCTCAGTAATCCATTCTGCAGTTGTTGCATATGTATTACCTGACGTAGTAACTAGGTTAGCTGTTTTAACAAAAGCCATATTTTTATCTCCTCAAATACACCTTCTAGTGTATTATACTGTTATATTACATTATTTATCATCTTTTGTCAAGAAGATATTGACAGATAAATATAATAGTATATAATAAAGCTATGTTAGTAAAAGAAAACCCAGGTAAAAGAGATATAGAATTCTTTGGTTACATATGTGAAGATATGGGCTTTATGAATAATGCTAGTCTCGATGCAATGAAATATAATTGGTGCCTACAACATGAAGGTATGTGGTGGGCAGTTTACCACGACAATGTAATTGTATCTATGGCCGGTTGTCATAAGTTTCATGATGGACATAGAATGATGTTTCGTGGTGTACAATCAATGGTTGCACAAGGCGGATTAGGTAAAAATCATATGACAAGCATTCCATGGAAATGGATACTACCAAAGCAATTAGAATGGGCAGGAAGCTCAGATACACAACCTGCATACATTACTACAAATGTAGAAAATGATGCAAGTGGAAAAATGAATAGAACAGATAGGTTATTTCATTTACTAGCTAAACAAGGAATAGTTGATCATTACACTGAAGAAGAGATTTACGGAACACTTCAATCAGTATGGAAACTCAACATTAGGAAATATTATGAAACATTGGTTTGATTGGAAACATTTAAGAGTAGCAGAATACTTAAACGGCAAAGGGCGTGATAATTTCCTTGTATTATATTTTAAGCATATGTGGGTAGGATTTAGAGAAGCTGGTAAACAGTTTCTTATGTGTATAGCAAGTATTATACATGCTATTTTTCCTCCTTTATTTAATTTTAAATTATTAGAAATTGTAATTAACCAAGCAATTGGATTACATAAATTTTTACCGCAACACCCTGACTGGAAGAAATTAAAAGATGAACTTAACAAAGATAATAAGTAACGGCACGACTATAAATACAAGTGGAACTACAGGACCAAGTAAGCCCATTTGGCAAAGTCCTGAGAAACTTGCATATGCAAACAAAGCCGCTGTTGAATGTCAAGGATTAACTTCTAATAGTAAGGTTCTTACAGTGTGCTCGTTAGATCATGCAGGTGGATTGTTAGCTCAAACATTACCAGCAATAAGTGTTGGCGCACTAGTAACTATAACACCATTTAATGCATTTAAATGGATAGGCGCAATTAAAAATTATACACACTCGCATCTTACACCAAATATGGCAAGAGCTGCAATGTCTACAAAGACATTTAAAACAATAGACTTAACAGGTATTGTTATTATGTGTGGAAGTGATAGAGTGCATAGTAATGTTATACAAGCATACATAGATAGAGGTGCAACCTTTATTGCTAATTGGGGTATGAGTGAAGTTGGGCCGGTAGCTATAAACAAAACATTTAAGCCCGGTGATAATATTAATCATACTGAAAGCATTATGGGCGACACAACGTATTGTGAAACTAAAATAGTTGATGGCGAACTACATGTATACGGAGATATTAGTGTATATGATGATTGGTTTGCAACAGGCGATATGGTAGAATACAAAGACGGAAGTTTTTGGTACCTAGGGAGAAAAGATGCGTAAATTAAAAGATAAACATGTGTTCATTAGCTTTGAACAAGGTGCAAGTGGACACAAGCTAGCACGTGTATTGGCTACAATGCCATGTATGCACTGGTATAGCTGTGAAGAAAATGGAATTAATCCGTGGAACGTAGGCAAGGTAAATGACTACAGTGGGCAACGGCAACAGAGTAGATATCACTTTGATAGAATTACTCCAAAAGGCAAACTCCCACCAACACATGATTACGTAGAAAAATACATGCCTAATGAGAAACAATACTACAAATTATTTGATGAACTATTTGAAAAGAATGGAGGAGCAGATATCATAAATGATGGAAAGAGAGTACTGTATCCAACTCACAGTATGCCTAGCAAACTATTAGAATACTTTCCCAATAGTTTAATTATTAATATTGTGCATGAACCTAAGGCTACTACAGAAAGATACATGGACATTGTAACACAATTTCCTGGCTACGTTAAGCATTATGGAGTTGTGCCACCTGATAACGAATATTTAAAATTTTTAGAAATACTAAACGATAAGCATCCGGGCTTGACTATAGCAGATGTTTGGGCATTTGAAAGAAAGAAGAAATTCTATTCAGAGGCATTTAGTGAGAAGCTTGAAAAAGAAGTTTACTCTAAGATGTTTTCGAATAGTGTTTTTCGAAATGCAGTTGATCACCCAAGAGTGTTCAATACTACTACTAAATTTGATTATAAAGGAATAAAGGGTTGGTTAAATGAAAGACTTAGATAACGTAATATACATGGATGAGGCAAAGCCTGACTTTAGTAATATAATTTTTATAACTGGTGCACCAGGAAGCAAGTGGAGTGCTGTGAGTTGGGTGTTAAGCGAATCACCATTCTTATATGTAAGTAAAAGTGATAGAACTCCTGAGCGCCTTATGGTGCATGATGCAATATATGGTGGAGTAAGACACACAGGTGTTTACTTCGGACCAGGAAATGAACTAGGAAAAAAGTTTGACAAGATTAATACATTGTCAAAAAGAGAAATATATAAAGAGATTAAATCAGCTTGGGCAGAATGGGATCAAGACAAAACATATATTGTTAGATGCCACCAATTTATTTACAATTGGGATTGGATGATTAAAAACTTTCCTGAAGCAAGATTTGTAACAGTTACTAGGCCTCCTGAAAGTTGTGTTGTAGGGTGGACAAGTGTTGGAGGAATTGATACTCCATATCCACATTATAAAGAATTCTACAAGACACAAGAAAATGCTATAAAGCAAATCAAACTAGAATCTAAACTAGCACATAAAGCATTTCATGAACATAGAATGGACGTGCATATAGCAAGTCATGGACATTTTTATCAAGACTTTATGTTAGATGGTGCTGACGATGAAGCACTGGATAGATATATTAAACATTTAGAAGGATATCAATGGGGATCTGAAGAACCTCTTATGCACCTAAAGCATGATGTTCTCGTAGGTTACCTAAATTTCTAGTAACCTCTACTACTTTACCTGATGGATTAAATTGAAATTGAGTATTGCCAATTTGTATATGGTCGTGCTGTAAATCTTGCCATGCATCAAGTGCATAACTTCTCCAACTCTCTTTATATTCTAAAAACTCAGCACCTTCACTAAACCTCATAAAGTTCCAAGGCTTATTTGTTTTTACATGGTTCCAATCCCATTCCGAATCCATTGTTTTTGTTTTTATTATGTCATTTTCTAACTTAGGAAATGCAGGATATGTATCAACATGTAAACTATATGGTCGTAGCATTGAAGGATTCATAAATTCTTTTTGTGCTGATGGCCCGTCTATACGAAAACTTTCTCCGGGTGCTACAAATCCTGGTTCGTCAAAGTGAGTATAAATGCATTTTATAGTCTGGTACCCACATAACCATAAAGCCATAAGTCTTCCACTACCTGGGTGTACTCTATATCTATTATGCCAAGGTTCATGTACTATTTGTGGATAGAATTTTAGTTCATTGTATTGTATAATCTCTGAAAGATAGAATATTTTACTAACATCTTCCATCACTTCTCTATTTGGCATTGAATTATTGGTTATTTCTTGCTCTTGAAATGCTAGTACATGTTCAATAGGTAACTGCTTATATTCTTCTAGTTTAGCTACTATGTCATTCATTGGTGAATGTAATATATCCCAACCAACATAACTAGTCGCTAAATATCCACCCAGTTTTTCGTGATGTGTTAACCAATGATTAAACATAAATTGACTTGCAAATTGTTTTAGATGTTCGTAATTCTTTATTGGCATATCATTCCAGCCATGTTTGTATGCCAATCAGGACCTGGATGAGAGTTGTCTCTAGCTAATGGAAATTCGTCTTTGGGCAATTGACTGATATGCATTTGTTTTATTTCTATATCGTTTACTACGCAATACGAGGTTAACAACATTCTGTTCTTTTTGTAATTGTAGTTGTCTGCGTTATCATTGCTTAACTCTAAATAACTACTACGCCATGTTCTGTTTTTAAATTCTTCGTCTAGCTTTTTTTGAGAAAAATTTCCATACTTGTTG
>MEHZ011617289.1_pt1 | contig 27557 bp, 24 predicted proteins | sample 897221 | NCBI WGS metagenome assembly MEHZ01 (sample SAMN05514161, study PRJNA337945) | marine metagenome | isolation source: marine surface water | place: Arctic Ocean | collected 2007-12-13
GGGGATCGATTATGGGGAGGTCTGGCTCAAGCGCAGCTTCTTCTGTTAGCGAGAGCCAGTCGGGTATTGGTTGCGCGTGCGCTGCCCCTGTAATGAATCCTGACGAGCTAGCTGCCAGGGCAATGCCCCCCGCAGTGTACAAACCTGCATGATTAATGAAGTCGCGTCGTGTGATCTTGCTCATCGCAGTATCTCCGGTAGGCTGATCCTTACTTGTGGGTCGAGTCACTAGTAAGGAATTAGAACTCAAACAAGTGCTGATTATTTATCTTTTGTGGCTTACTGACAAGCTAACTCTCAATTGAGTCTCTAGCCGATGGGGCACATGTGGCTGTTGGGGCGTTAAGGTAAAAAATTGGGGTAAGAGTAAAAATACAGTATTCTATCTAGCCTCTACCTTAAAACTGAATCAGGCGAACACTGATGAGAGACTATTCGCGTAGACAATTTTTGTTAGCATCCTCAGTACTTGTCCCTGCTGTGCTTGCCTCTGGCGCCGTGGTGGCCCAAGCAACTGGCGCTGGTGTAGAACTACAGCCGTATCCTGCCACATGGTTGCCCGCAGGAATTCGCTCCCGTTTCGTCAACGATGTGAATGGCCTGCGAATACATGTGCTGGAAGCTGGCTATGAATCTAGCGACAGACCAGCCCTGCTGTTGCTGCACGGCTTTCCTGAACTCGCCTACAGTTGGCGGCGCATCATGTTGCCCCTGGCTGAGGCTGGCTATCATGTTATCGCACCTGACGTGCGTGGTTATGGGCGTACTACCGGGTGGAGCGCCGATTACGACACAGATCTGGCACCCTTTCGTCGGCTCAATAAAGTTCGTGATGCATTGGGTCTGGTTGCTGCCTTTGGCTATGAGTCGGTGGCAGCTGTTATTGGCCACGATGCCGGCGCGCCGCTCGCCGGCTGGTGTGCGCTTACCCGGCCTGACATTTTCAAATCCGTGGTAATGATGAGCGCGCCATTTGGCGGGACCTCAGCTTTGCCTTTTGATACCGTTGATGACCCTCCGCGATCAGCGGTTCCTGCTGTGTCCAATGTCTACGCCGATTTGGCCAACTTGCCACGGCCCCGAAAGCACTATCAGCGTTATTACAGAACCCGTGAAGCGAATGAAAACATGTGGCATGCCGAACAAGGCATCGCTGATTTTATTCGCGGTTACTACCATTTCAAGAGTGCCGACTGGGAAGGAAACCAACCGCATAGACTCGCCGCACGTACAGCGCAGCAATGGGCGTTGATGCCTGAGTACTACATCATGAACCTCAATGAAGGAATGGCAGAAACAGTGGCGGCGAAAATGCCTTCCGCTGCAGAAGTAGCTGCCAATGGCTGGTTACCCGATGATGCGCTTGCTGTGTATGCCGCGGAGTATGGACGCACCAGTTTTCAAGGTGGCCTAAATGGCTATCGCATGGGCGGCACCACTTTTGGCCGGGCGGAAGTGGAGCTATATTCAGGTAAAACGATTGATCAGCCTTCCATGTTTATCAGTGGTGCGAGTGACTGGGGAACTTATCAAAGTCCGGGATCGTTCGAGCGCATGCAAGAGCGAGCCTGCACGGATATGCGAGCTGTGCACCTTATTGATGGTGCCGGTCATTGGGTGCAGCAGGAACAAGCCGAAGTTGTTTCTCGATTAGTTCTAAACTTTCTGGAAAACACTAGCTAGCATAACTATCGTTACTTAGGGTTGTTGATCATCCATTAATAATTGGGAAACTAAAAATGAAAAGACTTGCCGTTTTGATGACGATCATTTTGTTGCCTGTGCTTTGTGCCTGTGTAGAGCTTACACCTGAACGGTCTGTATCGATCGCAGCGACTGTTGCCTTCACCGAAGGGCCAACCGTAGCAGAAGACGGTACGGTGTATTTCACTGACCTTTACAGTAGCCGAATAATGCGGCTATCAACTACCGGCGCGGTCTCCGTATTTCGTCAACCTAGTCACCGTGCAAATGGCTTAATCTTCGACAGCCAGTGGCGCTTGTTAGCCTGCGAAGGGGGTGATGGCGATACAGTGCTGCCACGCGTCACTCGAACCAATATGGACACGGGTGAAATTGAAGTCATAGCCGATGAATACAATGGCAAGCAATTACATCAACCAAACGATCTAACATTCGATGCGCTTGGGCGCATCTATTTTACCGATAGGCCAGGGCCCAATCCGCGACCCCAGCAGACCGGAGTACACGGTGTATACCGAATAGATCTAGATGGATCGATTGAACGCATCCTCACCGAGCCGGAGGTAATGCGCCCAAACGGTATAGTCATTTCTCCTGATGATTCCACCTTGTATATCATCGAGACCGAGCAAGCCGAGGGAGGCCCTAGACTGATTCGTGCCTATGATCTGAGCGCCGAAGGCCGGGTTAGCAATTCGCGCGTGTTTCACGACTTCTATCCCGGGCGTAGCGGGGATGGTATGACCATCGATAGCGAGGGTAATTTGTATGTCGCTGCAGGTTTAAACAATTTACGTGGCACCAGCGAAACACTTGCAACCGTCGCGGGTATCCATGTGTTTTCGCCATCAGGCGAGCTACTCGAACATATCCCAATACCTGAGGACACGATTACCAACGCGGCGTTTGGTGGGCCGGATCTGCGTACCCTCTATATTACTGCGGGCAAGACTTTGTTTAGTGTTAGGACAGATATTGTAGGGACTAGGAGATAGTCCTGTTTAGATAGGGTTAATGCGATCAGAATAAATAGTCAGTACCGACTATTTATTCTGGACCCAAATAATTAATTCCCACTTTCTCCCGCAGCTGCACGACGCTCGAGCATGCGTTCCCCACGAAGAATATTTTGCATGCCGTAGTTGCCTTCATGGCAGCCATATTCATACAAGATACCTCCCACTTTAGTCATAGGCATCGTCGCAACAATCTTATCCATAAAAGTGGAAGGATCTTCCAGCGTCCACTCGTACTCAACTGTGAATTGATCTGTACGCGTAAATCGCTCGGTGAGCATCTTGTCTTTGGCGTTTCCAAAGCGACTGAAGCTAGGTGTGAGATCGGTGAAATTTCTGGTCGTCACCACCAGGGAATCACCGTCCCAGTAGCCACGAGAATCACCTGACCACTGGCGAATATCATCATCGAGCATTCCACGGTCATCCAGTGGGACGATGCGGGCATCGTGAACCATCTCGGTCATGATTACCGCGTGGTCTTTGTTCTGAAAAATCTGCACATTCGCATTGTAGCCACCGCCGGTAAATGGAGGTCCGGCATTGAAGCCTATTAAGCATCTCTCTGATAGGCCTCGGTCTTCCGGCCCGTCCTTGCCAATGCCGCCGAAGACGGCAAGCACTGGCCTGTCGCCTTCAACATCGGGCCCGAGGTTTGCGGTATGCACCGCTGCGCCTTCGACCCGATCCGGAAAACGGCCGTCTGTTGGGTAGACGATAAGCGAGGTGCGCACGTTTTCTCCGATGCTCGCAGTCTCATACCAGAAATTGTTATAGCCACCGGTACTCTCACCAACCGGCGGAGCTTGAGGGTTCAGCACAAGCTCGGCTTCCGCCGCATCGGCGGCGATGCGCTGTTCTTCTTGCCGGACACGGTCTTGCTCTACCTCTTCTGGCGTTAGAAATTCTTGGGTGCCGAAGCGCTGGGGTCGCTGCATCGGCGTGCTGGAATTGAAATTCCAGACCCCCTGCAAATCGGGCTGGCCCCACTCCGTTTTGGGCGCAACATAGTCCTCAGCCGTCTGGGCGAGGGAGACACTAATTGGGGCTAACACGATTGAAATAAGTATGAGTAATTGGGTTTTCATGAGATCTCAGCCTATTTTTCAGGGTATGAGGCTTACGTTAGTACCTTGCACAGAACTAATCAACCAAAAAATTATTGGGGTGTAGTGGTCAAGTAATATTGGCCACCAGTTTATGGTTGCGCCACAATTACTAGACGGAGATAAGAAGAGGTGTCGAGGAAATTTTAATGCAGAAAATATCAACAGGGCCACAGTAGAAATACGATAATTCCAATACCCGCTATTGGCCGAAAGCGTAGTGCTTTTAGTGTCCTCTTAGCTGTTATTAAGTTATTAAATTGCTAGTGTTCCTTTAGCTGCGCAACATAAGGTGTGCGAAGCTGGATGTAGATAAGTACGACAGTGCTATAGCCAAGCAGGAGAAGCCACCCAGTATTCCCGATAAAACCCCAGGATGAGTAGATTCCGTAGCCATAAATGATGACGGCCAGAATTGGAAACGATTTTGTCGCCCAAAGCGGCAGCCGGAAGGGGGCATTCCGATAGGCCTCCGGATTTCTTTTAGCCAGATTGAAAAGCGCGAATACAGGGAATAGCCCAAAGATGGCGCCTACAGCATTACCTAAAATAGCGACGTAATCCAAGGTCATGCCCGTTAGAATCGGTGTAATACCAATGAGAAAAAACACGGTCAAATAAATGTAAGGAACACCATGTCGATTCACCGCAGCGAGCTTCGGTGGCAACCAACCATCCTCTGTCGCCCTATATAAGCCACGGGTACACCAGCCGAAAATCGCGTTGAGGGATGTCACTAAGGAAATCATAATACCGCCACCAATAAAAGCCACGTAAACGGTAGGAGAAAATAGGATCTTTGCGGTCGCAGCGAGATTCTTGCCCGCTATTTCCTCTAGTGGCAATACGCCGGTGGCGACTACCGCGATGAAGATATAGAGCACAACAACAATCGCCAGCGACAGCCCCATCACCAGTGGAATCATCTTTCCTGGATTCTCCATTTCATCGCCAAACTCAGAAATGAATTCAGAACCGATCAGGCTGAGCCGCAATAGGAAAGCGGCAGCAAAGAAACCGCCAAACCCGTTAGGCATCACGGTAGGGATGGCAGTGTAGGGCGAGTAGTCCTCAATATGCGCCATGCCGAACACGATATAAAGTATCAATGAGACGAGTAAACCTAAGACCATCACAGTTTGAAATCTAGCTGCTGTTTTTATCCCAAATAGATTTGCGACAAAACATAGAATCATAATTGCCGCAGCCACGATAGCAAGGTCGATACCTGGAATTAGTGCTTCGGCATATTCAGCAAACCCGATTGCGAAACTGGATAAAATAAGTTGACCAACAATGAGTAGTGATAAATAGAAAAACGAAGTTCGACTTCCCAAGAGATCTCTAACATAGGTATAGTTTCCGCCGGTACTGGGTATAGCCGAACCCAAAGCTGCGATGCAGACTGTCGGTATAGCGACAATGCCAAACGCAAGTAAAAATGCCCATGGCGCACCATACCCAGTCATACTGATGCTGACACCTGTCAAAACTACGACTCCGGTGCCAATGATCTGCCCCACAGAGATACTCATCAGGTCCCAAAACCCCAACAATTTCCCGCCTGCTGCGTGATGCATATTGATTCTCTTTTTTTCGGGTTTAGGAAGTTAGCTTTAGCGCATTATCAAGATCTTCGATTAAATCCTCAATGTTCTCGATACCCACCGAAAGCCTGACGATATTGTCTGTAATCCCAGCCTTTTCTCTTTCTTCTTTTGGTGTTGCGCTGTGAGTCATACTCGCCGGATGTTGAATTAAACTATCTACATTACCCAGGCTCACAGCAAGCGTTGGTATCGTCACCGCATTAGTAAAGGCCATGCTGTTTTCAACACCGCCGGCAACTTTGAACGACACCATGCCGCCAAAACCGTTGATCATCTGTTTCTTCGCGAGTTCGTGGTAAGGGTTATCCGGTAGGCCAGGATAAAAGACCTCTTCAACTCCTGGTTGAGCCTGTAACCAGGTAGCGACAGCGAGTGCATTCTCTGCGTGCCTTTGCATTCGAACCTCAAAGGTTTTTAGACCAACATTTATTAGCCATGTGTCCTGAGGGCTTGGAGCTACCCCTAACATTTTGTACGTTAACCCAACCCCGCTGCCACCTGGCGCCATGTAATCAAGGTGCGTACTGACAATTGCACCGCCAATGACTTGCCCATGACCACTGATGTACTTCGATGTGGAATGGATGACCACATCACAGCCAAAGGTCAGGGGTCGCTGGTGGTAGGGTGTGGCAAAGGTGTTGTCAACCATGATCCAAATTCCATGTTTATGGGCGGCAATTACCAATTGCTGCAGATCAACCACTTCGATATTAGGGTTTGATGGTGTTTCGAGAAAAATTAGTTTCGCGTCGCTATGTTGCTCAATGGTCTGTTCGAGACTCTCCGGGCTCACATCAGAAACCCAGACAACTTCAATCCCCAGCCGTGGCGCTAACTGATACCACCACTTAAAACTATTGCCATACAAGCCACGCTGAACAATCGCCTTATCACCGGCGCCAATCCTCCCTAGAACAGCAGCGGATGTTGCTCCCATACCCGATGAAGTCACTTTGCCTAGTACGATCTCCGAAGGTTCGACATCTGGATTCAATTTGATTAGATCGATACCCTCCATATAGGCGATCTTATTGGCAAGGTGATCCATGTTCGGGTTATGGGTGCGTGTATAAGCGTAACCCTTCTTTTTGCCGGCAAAAACTTCACCCGCTTCCTGTACTGTGTCAAAACCAAAGGTAGACGTCTGATAAATTGGCATTAAATGCGCGTGTTTATCGTGGCCACCTTCTCCCACATGATTAACAATTGTGCCCATACCATGGGAGGGTTTTATTTTTTTGGTCGTCATGTCTAGTCTCTCAATTTTTGTAATCTAATTTTTTATCCAAGCAAGGGCTGCCTCATAACAATATCGGAGGGGTGCACTCATCATCGTTTGTACTGTGAAGCACATCAATCATTAGGTTGATCATGTTCTCCCGAACCTCATCGATATTGTCTTCAGCAAGGGTGATTTTTTCTTCTAAGCCCGCGGCAAGGTTAATAGGCAAAGCAAGAGCCGCGAAACTTATTCCTAACTCTCCTGCCAGATATACCTCGGGACAGCAGGTCATGCCGACAACATGCCCGCCTAGCATCTGGTACATTTTAATTTCAGCTGGGGATTCAAATCGAGGGCCATTGGTTGCGACATAAGTAGCGCCATCGCGACACTTGATATTATGTTTAGATGCTAGCGCCATCAGCTTGTTGCTCATGACAGGGCAAAATGGCTTGCTCATTTCAACATGTCCTACAGCTCGCTCTAAATCTTCAAAAAACGAGAATGCCCTACCGTGGGTGAAATCAAGAAAGTCACGAATCACCGCAAGATCCAACACGGGGTAATCTGCAGTGATAGAACCCACTGCGTAGGTTGACATTATTCGCCTAACACCCAGATCTTTGAGCGCTTGGATGTTTGCTCGATAATTTACTTTGTGGGGAGGTGTGGAGTGATCACGGCCATGCCGCGTTAAAAAGACGATATCTTCATGAGCACTTTTGCCCATAAAGACTTGCGCTGTACCGTAGTCATTGACCATTTCTCTTGATTCAACTTCAACATTGGGCAAATTATAGATTCCGGTTCCCCCCATGATGGCTGCGGGCATACTAACTCCTTTGTTTCTAAACGCTGTGCACTACCAAGTTTGGTAGTTATTCAATGTGTAGGGACTGAGAATCCCGTGAACCGTAACAATCCCTGAAACATATTTCGGTGGTGTGATGTCAAAGGTTGGATAGCGTGCATTGATGCTATCGATCGTCGTTGGCGTGCCTAGTGCAAGTCTAATCTGTGCAGGGTTGCGCTCTTCTATTTCGATATCATCCCGAACAATTTTACTATCATCTCGACCCCAGGCGAAGGCAAAGAATGGGATATTGTGAGCATGGGCTGCGATGGCATTCTGGAAGGTGCCGATCTTGTTGACGACATGCCCATCAACTGTAATGAGGTCAGCCGCAGTGATGTACTTCTGGATTTTACCCTCGGACATGATATGTGCAGGCATATTGTCAGTGATGAGATTAACCTCGACACCAATTTCGAGTATCGACGGTGCAGTAAGTTTGGCGCCTTGAAAATAGGGCCGCGTTTCAGGTGTATAAACTGTTATTTTTTTCCCGTCTCTGGCTGCAAATGCCAGCGCAAGAATGAACCCCGCCTCACCAAAACAGTTGGTCAGAATGCCGTCTCCATTTTCGATAAGCTCTGCCATGGCTCGGGCTCTGATTGCGTAATCGTCATAGATGCCTTGCAGTATCTGCTTAATTGACGCTTCGATAGATTCATCAGCACTTTGCTTGTTATTAATCGCATCTGTCGCCTTGATGAGCACTTCATCCAGACGAAGTCTTATTGCGGTGTTGGTTGGGCGAGTAACCACAAGTATGTCTCGGGCTTGTCGTAATTCTGAGAGTAGTTTTTTCGGACTGTCGGAAGCGGCTAGTACATGTTTGCTGGCGACAATCCTCAAAGCGTGGACCGCACAGAGCCATGGACCACTGCCTTGGGTCACCATATCTTTGATCGCAGTCGCGACCTCATCAACAGTTTCGCAAGTAACGAATGATTTGGAAAACGGATAAGCGCGGCGGTCACCAATGATAACTTTTCCGGCTTCAAATCGTGCGATATTGCTTGGGTTAAGGATGAACGGCAGCAGTTCATAAACTCCTTCCTGCTCAGCCGGAGAGCAACCGTCACTTTGCTTATTCAATTGAGTATTCACTCCTTTGGGGTCTATTCAATCTAGTTTGTTCAAATTAGTGTGATCAAAAAATCAGGCAATCGGCATCAAGTTATTTCTTTGGCCACACACCGTAACCGGTTTCCATACGCTCCCTCACCTCTTTTATTTGTTGCGAAGTTAAAACATGAGGCTTACCCAGTTGACAGGCTAGATGATATTGCTGACAAAGTGCTTCGAGTTCTCCTGCTCGCCACATAGCTTGTTTCAAATCTCCTCCGCAGGCAATCATACCGTGGGTACCTAGCAAACAAGCTGTTCTGTCTTTCAATGCGATGAGGGCGTTATCAGACAGTTGCTGACTGCCGTAATGGGCATAGTCCGCGCATCGAATGCTATCACCACCAAAAACTCCGATCATGTAGTGCACGCTTGGAATGTCTTCGCGAAGCATAGAGAGCGCCGTTGCATAGGTGGAATGAGTATGAACAACCGAGTGTATGTCATCACGGGCATCGTATATGTCTGCGTGGACTTTCCATTCGGAAGACGGACGATGCTGACCCGCAGCATCACCGGATAACTCATCACCGGGTAACAAAATGATGTCTTCAGGGCGGGTTTCTTCATAAGGTAAGCTGCTGGGTGTTATCAAAATACCTTCGGCCGCGCGGATGCTAATATTTCCAGATGTACCTTGATTCAGACCAGAGCTATTCATCCATAAACAGGCATCTATAATGGACTGGCGAAGTTCAGGTGTGTCTTTTTGTATCATAATGCGTTCCTAAGAAGATTTGTTTTGGTTAATCCAGTCAGCTAAGGCCGTCGATATTATACTAATAGCGATATGCGCGGCGCTTTTTGAAGCGCCAGCAATTTGTGTTGCAAGCCAGTATAGAAATTCAGGGCATCGGGCATTTGGTCAATCACCTAGGTTTCTAATCTTCATTAACTCATGTGCTTGTAGTGTGCCTAAAAGCACCTTAAGCGAATTGACTAATAAGTTGATTTAGCTTTTCTGGAAACCACCGGCAAAGTCTTAAAACGTAGCAGTCAAACCTTCTAAAATTTTTCTATGCTCTAGCGTAACCTTACCAAGAACTCTGCAGCTAATTATTTCAAATATGCCAGAAAATTGATTAGGACGTGAACTTCCCATAAAATGAGCAGGTAAGGGGACACTAACAGTTTATCAACTTAATGGCGCGAGGCGGTTTTCTTGTAGTGGTCAAGTAATAAAATGCCAAGGGTTAGGCTTAAGTTGTTAAATTGATAGTGCCGCTAAAAGCATGCTTGAGAGAAGGTAGGCTTCGCTCCCCAGATGGAACGTATTAAGCTCATATCTGCGCCACGTACGATGGCGGTAAAACGGCGAGATGTGACGGCATGTCTGCAACTTACTAGCTTGGAAAGGTTTATGCTAGGCACCACGGGTCACAGCCATCGAAATGCATTGCGAATACACACTCCTAGTAAGGGGCAGGTAATGAAGATGGGAAAGCTACGCAAAATACTGTTATTCACCGTAACATCTCTTTGGTTATCAGCTACTACCAGCCTCTCTTATGGTCAGGGAAATTTTGCGGGGGTGGAACTTACCATAACGCTCGTCGCCGGCAATGTTTACATGGTACAGCGCCCGGGTGGTGGCGGTAACATCGGCGTTCAAGTTGGTCCCGACGGTGTACTCCTGGTGGACTCCCTGTTCGCACCACTGACGGACAGATTGGTAGCAGTCGTGAAGCAGGTGACCGACGAAGAAATTCGGTTTCTGGTCAACACCCATATCCATATTGATCACGTAGGCGGCAATGAAAATCTGGCAGACATGGGCGTGCTGATCTTTGCTCATGACAACACGCGCCTGCGTTTTTTCGAGGAGAGAAGTCGCTTCCCAAGAGCCGGAGGCAGTTTCGTTCCCGCGCAACCCGCCGCAGCTAGACCGCTAATAACTTACAACGACACCATGAGTTTCCATCTTAATGGCGAAGAGGTTCGAGCTTTTCTGGCACCTCCGGCCCATACAGATGGAGATAGCTTCGTCTACTTTGCAGAATCCGACGTGCTCCATCTTGGCGATGTATACCGCACCACCAGCTATCCCATTATCGATATCTACAACGGTGGCACCCTCAGAGGCACAATCGCTGCAATCGATCGGGCTATCGATTTATCCGGCCCAAACACAAAAGTTATACCAGGTCATGGCCTAGAAGTGGTTGGTCGAGATGAACTGGTGGAATTTCGTGACATGATTCTCGACATTCAAGGGCAGGTTCTTAGCATGATCCGACAAGGGAAGAAATTGGACGCGGTGATGGCGGCACAACCGACCGCTGCCTATGATGCCCAGTGGACCGATGACCCTGGCTGGGGTCCGGTAGATTTTGTTCCTATCGTCTATTATGAACTGGGCGGCTCTGGTCGATTGGCCGATCGCTAATCCGACTCAGCACGTAATCACTTTAAAAACATTAGGTTCAAATTATGACTTTAACAAGAAAGGCATTTCTGCTCTTCTTACTGCTGTTTAGTTTCCAGGCGTTGCTAGCACAGGATGATGACTTTGTTTTCTATTCTGATCTGGCGCGAGACTGGTATCAGGGCGGAGATTATTTCGAGTGGACTTCAACCACCGAAGACAATAACGACGCCAAGGTAAATATTTTCTATAGGACTTGGGGAGACGAAACTAAACCGAAGGTGGTGCTGATCCATGGCTTCCCGAATTCTAGCTTCGATTACTACAAGATGATTCCCTTCCTTGAAGACGAGTATCATATCGCTGTGCTGGATTTTCCTGGTTCTGGGTTCTCTGATAAACCGCTCGATGGCTACAATTATATGCTGGCAGAGAATGCACAAATCGTAGACTACTTCGTGCGTGAAGTGGTCGGGTTTGAGGATTTCGCACTCTATACCCATGATCGCGGCGTGAGTATAGGCCTGGCTTTTATTGGCAATTACCTGGATAACCCTGACCCGGGTTACACCGTTAATTATCACTTTTTATCGAACAGTGGCATGTTTCTTCCACTGGCCAATCTGTCGCCCGCACAAATGAGGATGCTCGATGTCGGTACCGCCGAGCAAATGATTGCCTTTCGTGCAGCACAACCCAGGCGTACCGAAGGCGAGCAGGAAGCACTTGCCTACTCCGATATCTTCGCGTTCAATCAGGGGAATATTTCCTTGATCTATGTTGGCCGTTATTTGTTAGAACGGCAGGTGAGGGAAGTGAGTTGGCTGGAGAATTTGCCACGCAGTCCCGTGCCCGTGGCTTATCTTTGGGGATTAGCCGATAACGTGAATCCCGTTCGAATTTCCAATCATGTATGGGACACCTATCTAAATGACAGGGAGGTCGAGAGTAGCTTTTGGGTACTGCCCGCTGCGGGACACTACCCTCAGCGCGACAATCCTGAAGAAGTCGCCAAGGTAATCGGCATGGCGCTTACCGGTCAAGTACCAGATCGAGAATCTGAGAATGAATTCATGCGACGTTATGGCGCTAATAGAGAAGTTGAAGATGCAGCCTTCATAGGGCATTCAAAAATCGAGGAATTGGACTTCCCCAGCTCTATTGAATACACCCCATCGGGCTATCGTGTCATAGACTAGGATGTTGGTCTGCAAATGCTTAAGTTAGCCCCAGTATTTGCAAGAGTTTCTGCAAGACAAATCAGGGATAGGTCGTAACTGCCTCGATTGGTTCTTAGCAAGAAGAATGAGACCGGTGTTTGTGTGTTTTGCATTTATAGCGTGCGATGGAATTGTTTAAGGCGGTCCTTACACCGGAACACCAAATTAACCTATAGCGACATACCGATCTTGGAGATGTTATGACAAAACTACTGAGTTACTTAACACCAATAAGCATCGCTTGATTGCCAGCTGAGCCTCTAATAGACGGGGCTAACTCATTGGTTGTCTCTAAGCACAATTAGAATTTGATCAGCCTGTGACCGCTTAGAGTTTAGTGCAGTTGTAAGCTTCGGCAGATAATGCGCTCCTGCTATCTCCAGATTGTACTGCACCAAACAAGATAGATCTTCCCATCTTGCCAGAGGTTGGGTCGATATATATGAGTGTGGAGCCTAGCGAATCTAAACAGCTAATTTTCCCACTTAAGACTTCCGAGCAATCTAGGAGCCGCTCCTCTTCGGACATTCTATAGCTGGAATATTTACCGCCTAATCTAAGTAAAATAGGTGTAGGCTCTATACCCACCTGCCTCCAAGCACCGTTCTCCCATGTAAGCTGTGTTCCCGCCACTTGTGGACAAGTCCAGATTTGTTTCTCTTGCGCTATGACCAAAGGTGATAGAAGTAGCAGTATTAGTGTTGTTAGTTTTTTCATTCTACGCCCTTGTTATGTGTTTTTTCTGTGACTGCTTTGAGCGGTAACTATACTATTAAGCAGGAGCCAGAGGAACTAAACTTGTCTTTCAAGCTATTGATAAAATTAAGTATTAAATAAATTAAGTGTCATCAGCGTTACATTAGGCCAAACTCACCAGCCGCTCTATCCTGCTATTTCCACCCTCATTAAAACCGACCCCAGCTCTGAAAAGAAGCGACTTCATGGTGTTTCCCAGTACTAAATCGAGTATCTTCTTGGTATGCGACAACCTTTAATGGTGCAGTTGCTGCGCGCTGCAACCAGCACTAAACCCTTTTAATTTTTTACCAACATAGCGAGAAGAGTAATGAGCAAACAAACAGGTGGTTGTCTTTGTGGTCAGGTCAAATATTCACTAGATACTGACTCTGCCCTGGGGGGTGTCCATTGCCATTGCCTGGATTGCCAGAAATCTACTGGCTCGGGAAAAGCCACAATCGTACCTATCCCCGAGAAGGATTTGCATTTAGAAGGCACCCTAAAATATTACTCAGTTGTCGGAACTTCAGGGGCGTCCGTCGAACGCGGATTCTGTGAGAACTGTGGGTCACCTGTAATTAGTGCCGTCGTCGGGCCAGCTGAATGGGAAGGTATTAAGTTCATTAAAGCCGGCAGTCTTGATGACTCTTCTTGGATAATTGTAGGAACCAGCATTTGGAAATCAACTGCTAAGCACTGGTCTCCTGCTGAGGCTGGCTTAACAACATTTGAGTATAATCTTGAGGGCTAGTTACCCCGCATGAGTAAGGCTATAAATAATACGGGATTAAACCGAGAATGAATGCATACATAATTCTTTTTTCAGCTATAACATGTGAAGTGATTGGTACTATGCTATTACCTGCTTCGCAAAGTTTCACAAAAATTATTCCGACAATATTGTTGACGTTATCCTATCTTTTATCATTTTATCTTCTGGCCTTAATTGCCGAGAAAATTCCCCTTCCGATATTATACGCATCATGGGCTGGATTGGGAGTTTGCTTGGTAGCGGTCTTAAATTATTTATTTTATAAGCAAACGTTAAGTTGGCAGGCAGTAATTGGGTTATTTTTAATTATTGTTGGAGTATCTCTTGTAAATATATTTAAAGGGGAGCTGTAGCTATGGAACTATTGACAACAATTAAGCTGCTCTGCTCTTCTGTTGCTGACAATTCTTATTGCCAGAACGATTTTTTAGTGCCTCTTAGATCCTCATGGGCCATCACGCCTTATAAAATCTCGAAAACGTCGTAGGCCACTTTGCCTGTGATCTGTTTGCTTTTGCCTATGCAAACGATGTGGTTTAGCCAGTCGTATTTCTCTGAGGCGGTTTGGAATACGGGACGTACACGCCAGTAGAGACCACTATCTGCTCTGTGAACAACACCGGTGTAGGTCATATAGATGATCTCGCCGTCGTTAGTGTCCAGGGTGATTCTTACGTCAAGACTGGAGTGTCCTGATACTTGGGTGATCCAGTCGGCGCCGCCGTCTCTTACAGTTCCCTGCAATCTTGGTCCGCCGAATGTGCCGCCGGTTACGGGCGCGATGCTCGTGTGCCCAGTGTCTAGTTGACCTGAGACATCTAATGATAGTTCCATGAGGAACGCGGATTCTAATTCGCTTTCGGGTACCTGTGCTGAGGCCATCTGATTTGCTCCTACGGCGGCGGCCACTAATGCGGTTGCGCCTAGCTTGGTGAATTGTCTTCTACTAAATGATTGTTGATCATTCTTCATGTGAGCTCTCCTTGAGGCTTGCCCACAGTGTAAGTCGGAAAATCAGCTTGTCACAAGTTTTTTAGTTTTGAACTGGTTGTCGAATCGGCGCAGGATCGTGGGTAGGTAGAACAGATCCAGCAGTAGGGCGAGTACCACGATGGGAACCAAGAGTTTCGCTGCCTGTTGAAAGTAGATGGTATTGGCGGCGATGAGGATTGTAGTGCCTAGCGCCAGAACGATGGTGGTAATAGACAGTGCTGGACCGGCAGTCTTGATCGCATAGTCGATAGAGTCTGTCTTGTCTATTCCGGCGCGCCGTTTCTCCAGATAGTGACTTAGCAGGTGGACGGTATCATCGACTACCAATCCGATACTGATACTAAATAGCATCATCACGAATGGGTCCAGCTGCCCCACGAATAAAGCCCAGAACCCGAACACCATAGTGGCCGGCAACAGGTTTGGAATGATGCTCAGCATGCCGAAGTAAAAACTACGCATGCCTATCATGAGGCTGATAGTGATCAATAGCAGACTAATGGAATAACCCTGCAGTAATTCGATAGTCACGAGTTCATCCATGCGGGAGAACAGCAGTATGCTGCTGCCATGCAGTAGATCTGCCTCGGGAAAGTCTTGGTGAAATTTCTCGGTTACCCTAGTGTCGAAATTGATTAGTTCCTGATTCGACATGGGAATGGCGTTGATGAATAAATTGATCATGGAGAAGTCGGTGTTCACGAAGCTGAACAGGGGAAAGTCATCACTTTGAATAAGTGCATAGGCGAGTAAGTAGTTCGCTACGGTGTCGAAGTCATCTGGAATTAGATCGAATGCTTCATCGTTATCGTTCTGCACGCGATGTATCGTTTTCACAACGTCCACAACACTTGCAGAAGACTGCACTTGCTTCTGCTCGTTCAACCAAAAATTGAACTGTTCGACCCTGCGTAGAAAGTCCGGCTCGATCGCAGTCCATTCCGTTCGAATGTCGATGCCGTAGTTGAGAGCCGAGCCGCGATTGTAGTGGCTGCTCACCTCGTCGTAGTACTGTTTTATGTCGGTGTCGGAGGCAATAAAGTCGAGGCGGTTAAAATCCGTCTCGTTCAAAGGCAGTAAAGCAAATGTCGCAATCGCCAACAACGTGCATCCCCAAAATATTGGTACGTCTTTGCTTCGTGTAATTTCGCTGATTTTCTCAAGCGTGCCTTCCATGAAGGAAACGCCGGTGCTTGCAATCACTTCTCTTTGCGATGTCATCCAGATCAGAATCGCCGGCAGCAACAACAGTGTGAGCAGGTAAGCGAACACGATCCCTAGCGCAACGATCTGCCCGAATTCTTGAATCGCGGGTGAGGAACACATATTCAATGACGAGAAACCAATCGCGGTCGTGAGTGCGGCAAGTGAGACCGGTTGAAAATTGTGCGCGATACTCTCACTCATGGCATCGATCTTCGCGCTGCCTCTATGCATAGCCTGCTTATAGATAGAAATAATATGTACACTATTAGCGACGGCAACAATCACTAGAACCAGTGGGGCGATGATAGAGATGCTGTTGAACGAGAAGCCGAGGTGGCCCAGGGTGCCTATGGTGCACAGCAACGTGAATAGCACATGAGTCAAAATGCAGATGCCAAGAGTTGCCGACCTAAAGCAATAACAGATGGCGAGCACGCAGGCGAGGATCACGAATGGCATGAGGCTGGTTAGGTCGTCTACCATAGCCTGCTGGCTTGACTGCTCTAGCATCACCTCGCTGTTCGCTAGAATTTTTACATCGGGGTGGCGACTGCGAATCTCGTCACGAAGCAGTAGCGCGGCAGTGGCAATGTCTAGACGATCCTCGGCAGAGATGCCTGTCGATTCCATAGTGATTACCGCAAAGGTGAGTGCGGCATCATCGGAGAGAAGGTTGGCGGTGAGGAGTCTGTCGGCTAATGCTGCATTGGCAACTTCAACTAGATCTTCTGCGGAATAGGAGCGCAGAGTTTTTATGAAGAGCCTGCTCTGTGTCTCGGGCGAAACATAGTCGAGAATCGTGGTGAGTCGCTCGGCAAAGGGTATGGCAGAATAGCTATTCTTAAGATCATCGATCGCTGCGAGTAGATCACTGTTGAAAACCGTGTCTGATCCTTGAGCCACGAACGCGAACCGCACTTCCAATGGCGAAGGAAATTCCTCGTCCATCAATAACAGTTCGTCGAGATACGGATCGCTTTCGGTGAGAAGCGCCTCTAACGAGGTGTCGAAGCTGGTGCGAATAATACCCGTGGCTAACAATAAACTTATAACAGCGGACAGCACTGTTAATAGTTTGCGGTTGCTAATTGTAAAATTGGCAACGCGTTTGGAGAACGGCTTCCTGCTTTTATTGCTTACCACGATTGACATGCTTCTAATGAATCCTAAGTGTTCTTGCAGTGTTCCATCCAGCTTCTTACGCCGTGACTGAGAAATTTCTGTCGACGCAGAATAAAATAGAATTGCCTGGTCCAGTTTCTATGGGGACAGGCAAGAGGGACTAGTGAACCGCGTTTGAATGCTTCTTCTAGGGTTATCTTCGACAGGCATCCTATCCCCAGCCCTGCTTCGACTGCACGCTTTATACCCTCTGTGTGCTGTAACTCCAACCTCAATTTTAGATTGGAGAGGATTCCGGTCATGGCTCGGTCGAATGCCTGACGGGTTCCCGATCCCTGCTCACGTATTATCCAGTCCGCCGACAACAGGTCCTCGTCTTGAAGCTCGCGGTGCGAGGCTAGCGGATGAGTAGGAGCACAGAACAGAGCGAGTTCATCTTCGCGCCAATAGCTTACATCTAGGTCGGCTTCTTGGAGCTCACCTTCAATCAAGCCGATGTCCAATTCGAAATTTCTGACTTTGGCAGCAATGGAGGCTGTGTTCTCCACATTTAGATTTACCTTGGCATCTGGGTGCTCTTTCATGAACGCGGCGATGATTCCTATCGCTAGGTAGTTTCCAATGGTTAGCGTCGCTCCTACCTTTAGCTCGCCAATGTCGCTGGCGCCGATTAAAGAGTTCTCAAGCTCTTCGGCCCCCGCTAGCAGCGCTGCAGCCTTTGAGCGCAGAGTGTTGCCTTGATCGTTCAGCTGTAGACGTTTGCCTATTCTATCGAACAGGCGCAAGCCAAAACGGTGCTCCAGCTCCTTCAGTGAGGTGCTGGCGGCCGATTGCGACATAGCCAATTCCTGGGCAGCTAGACTGACATTCTCGTGGCTGGCCACAGCGAGGAATACCTGGAGCTGTTTTAATGTAAATCGCATGAATTCTCAGCACTATATCTATAAAATAGATAAATAATATATATACAATCAATTTTACAGATATATTAGGCAAATCGTACACTGCGCGCAATAAGTTATTGGCCCTTTTCACACCAAAGCGGGCTATTTAAGTACCAGGAGTGAGCAGTGGCACACATCTCTACCCAAAGCGTTACCGACGTCCATCATTGGAACGATTCTCTGTTCAGCTTCAAGACAACACGCGATAGCTCGCTGAAATTTGAGAACGGCCACTTCCTGATGCTCGGTATAGAGGTTGAAGGCAAGCCATTGATGCGCGCCTATAGTATCGCCAGCCCAAATTACGATGCACAGTTGGAGTTTCTAAGCATCAAGGTTGCCAACGGAGCACTCACGTCTCGCCTCCAAAACATTCAGGTGGGCGATGAAGTGTTCGTGAGTAGCAAACCTACTGGCACACTAGTCGTCGATCACCTACTAGAAGGTAGAAACCTGTATCTGATTAGCACCGGCACCGGTCTAGCGCCTTTTATCAGCATTATTCAAGATCCAGAAACCTACGAGAAATTTGACAACGTCATTGTGACCCACGGCGTGCGTTACGCATCGGAATTGGCCTATCAGCAATTCATCCAACACGACTTGCCGAATAACGAATTCTTCGGTGAAGAAGTAACAGAAAAGCTGATCTACTATCCCAGCGTTACTCGTGAAAACTATGCAACGCAGGGTCGCCTGACTGATGCCATGTCCACTGGAAAGCTGTTCACCGACACAGGACTGCCACAAGCAGATCCCAAGCACGATAGATTCATGATCTGTGGTAGTCCGAGCATGTTGAAAGACAGCTGCCAGATTTTGCACGACTGGGGTTTCGAGGAGTCGCGTCAAGGAATTAAGGCGCACTATGTTATCGAGCGCGCGTTTGTTGAATAGCTCCTCAGCTTACAGCCGACAATTTACTAGGCCCCGGCCTTTCTAGAACCAAATTAGCGCGTAAAACCCGCGTCCAGGGTTCCTCCCCTTAAGGACAGCACTGCGCCACTATCCTCTATGAAGGAGATGCTGTATTTTTAGAGCATCACTACTCAGGGAGCCTTCTGTTGAAAACGAAAAACGTATTACTGCTATTAAGCTGTTTCATATTGACTAGTCATTCACTAGCGCAAACCATCGAAGATGAATCCGTCGCCTGGCTTCAGGAATTGATTCAGATCGATACCATTAATCCACCGGGTAACGAATCTCGTGCTGTTGATTTCTATGCAGCGATATTTGAGGCGGAAGGCATCGAATACGAGACGGCAGAAAGTGCGCCCGGTCGTGGAAATATCTGGGCAAGACTCGAGGGTGGCGATCAGCCAGGCTTGATGATGTTACAGCACACTGATGTGGTTCCGGCCGACCCGGAATATTGGACGATCGACCCTCTGTCGGGTGAGATACGCGATGGTTACATCTTGGGTCGCGGCGCGAGAGATATGAAGGGCACGGGCATTTCACAACTAGCTGCCTTTCTTACACTGCATCGAAGTGGTAGAGCACTAAATAGAGATGTGGTCTTCTTAGCAAGTGCCGACGAAGAGGCTGGTGGAGCTTTCGGCGTTGGCTGGCTTATCGAGAACCGCAGAGAAATATTCGATGGCGTAGGTTTATTGATTAATGAAGGCGGCTCGGGTAGCCGCAATATGAATGAGATAATCTTCGGTGTCGAAGTAACGCAGAAAGTGCCGGTGTGGCTACGACTAAAAGCTGTCGATGTTCCCGGCCATGGCTCCTCACCGAGAACGACCAGTTCGGTAACGCGCATCGTCGATGCGTTAGGGATACTTCGTGCTAACCCCTTTCCTGCGCGGATCATTGGCCCGGTGGATACTTATTTTGCCGGCATAGCCTTGTCCTTAGATGATGAATGGGCAGCCGCTTATGCTGATATTAGTTCTGCTATTCAGGACCCAGACTTCCTTCCCGCGTTTCAAGCGTATCGCCCCGGTCATCACGCGCTAACCAGAGACACTTGTTCCATTACGCGCATGAGTGGTTCTAGCAAGATTAATGTGGTGCCGCCAGAGGCTTGGGCCGAGCTGGATTGCCGCATTCTTCCCGACAGGCCGGCCGAAGAATTTATCGCCGGTCTTGGCGAGCTGATCGCGCCAGCCGGTGTGGCGGTAGAAGTTATCATGGCTTTTACTCCAGCAATTTCTTCGACGAACTCTCGGTTGTTTACCGCGATTGAAAACGTAACCCGCGAATTGTACCCAGGCTCTAGAGTCTTGCCTTCGGTGAGTACCGGCTTTACCGACAGCCATTTTACTCGCGATCTGGGTATCGTGAGCTATGGCTTTAACCCGATAATCACCCGAGCAGGAGAACCTACCGGCGTGCATGGTAATGATGAGAGTGTTCCAGAGGTAGACTTTCGTCAGGGAATAACTGACATGATTGCGATCATTAGAAACGTGGTTTTTAATTGAGATGTATTCGGCCTCGGAAATTGGTATTACACAGTCAAATGACCCTTTGACGAAGCCATGACCAAAAGCAGACAGTATCTAGCTGTACAGTGGTAAAATTTCCAACATGAGGTTCATTCGTCAATCTAAACAAGACTAGGTAAAACAGGCCAACGAATGGGTTGCCGATGACCTTATCCATGAAGATCAGGTGATGCTAATTTTGCAAAGGGGCGGGATTACTACTGGGCAACCTTGCCATTTGGGGTGCGAGAGAGCCTCTGTTTATTTAAAAAAATCTTGCCGGGAAACCTGCCTTGAAGGCGAGAATTCCAAGATATGGCTGGAATAATTGTTGAGGGGGAGCGGGGGGGCAGCTTCGGCTGGGCGAACTCCAGCGTCCCTTCTTTGATTACGTCCCTGGCCGTATTTTTCCGTTGTGACTGAATCACACGACCCCAAACGGGGGGGCAAATTGAAACTTGATCAACACAGTTCTGTCAAAGATTGATGGCATTGACCGTATCAGTAAATTGGGTTCTAGAGGGTTTATTTATATATACTGTCTCTGCGCTAACATCAGGATGAATATATGTACATTCATAAAACTTTCACAGCCCTTTTTACCTGCGTCCTCCTACTCTCAGCCTGCACTGATAACGAGGAGGTAGTTAAATCTACTGCCGCCGTCGCAATACCTGACAAATATGGCGCGCAAATCAGTGAAGATATCCTACGAGCAGGTGGCAATGCCGTTGATGCTGCGGTTGCAACAGGGTTTTCCTTAGCTGTTACTTTCATCGACGCCGGGAATATTGGCGGGGGTGGGTTCATGCTTATTCACATGGATGGCGAAACCACATTTCTTGACTATCGTGAAACGGCACCATCTGCTGCATCTAAAGATATGTATCTTGATGAAAACGGAGACGTTATCAATAACGCCAGTTTGATTGGTGGACTAGCTAACGGTGTGCCAGGAACCGTAGCGGGACTATGGGAAGCACACAGCAGATACGGTAAGTTACCGTGGAAAGACGTTGTGAAGCCTGCTATCAACCTCGCAGAGAACGGCTTTATCCCGGCTGATATATTGGTTGATGACGTTCGAAAAATGTACGACTGGTTTGGGGAAGGCACAAACTTTAAAGCATATTTTGGCAGTATGAATAATGATGAATTATTCAAACAACCAGAACTTGCAGAAACCTTACGAAGAATAGCGGAGTTTGGTGCAGAGGATTTTTATCGCGGCGAAACATCACGCTTAATCGTCGAACAAATGGCTCGTAGTGACGGTTTGATAAGCGCAGAAGATCTTGATAATTATAAAGCTATTTGGCGGGAACCACTTAGGGCTAATTGGCGTGGCTATGAAATTGTCTCGGCTCCACCACCTAGTTCAGGAGGCTTTGCTGTCATTCAATTACTTAAAATGAAAGATTACTTGAAGGAGCAGTTCGAAGGTCTAGAACACAATTCACCTCAGTACATCCACCTTGTTGCAGAAATGGAAAAACGAGTTTTCGCAGATAGGGCAGAATATCTAGGAGATCCCTCCTTCGTTGATATAAATATGGATGAACTAATAAGCGAGAAGTACATCGAATCGCGAGCGAGCGAAGTTTCACCGCAGAACATTTCTACGTTAGAGGGTGTCAAACCAGGGTTAGAATCACCTGATACAACCCACTACTCGATTGTCGATCAGTGGGGTAACGCTGTTTCAAACACCTATACAATTAATTGGAATTTCGGTAGTGGCGTCGTCGTTGAAGGTGCAGGTTTCCTATTGAATAATGAAATGGATGATTTCAGCATTAAGCCAGGTGTACCTAATATCTTTGGGGTTGTTGGAAATACCGCTAACGAGGTTCAGCCAGGAAAACGCATGTTATCTTCTATGTCTCCCACCATGTTGCTAAAAGATCAGCAGGTAGAAATGGTATTGGGAACACCCGGCGGATCAACAATTTTCACTTCAGTCTTCCAAACCATCGTCAATATTCTGGACTTTAATATGTCGCCTTTAGAGGCCGTCGGTGCGACGCGCTTTCATCATCAACTTCTACCACCGGATCTTGTCACCTACAGTGTTACGCGCCCTTTACCACAAGAAACTATTAAGACTATGGCCGAACGTGGTTACCGGCTTGAACCCCACGATTTTGAATTTGGAGATGTACAGGTAATATCTCGAAAAGGCGACTCTTGGCTACCTGCTTCAGATCCTAGAGACAGGGGAGACTCTCGAGTATTTTCCGTTGACTAGCAGGTATATTTTGTTGGAGTGATGATTTTAGAATTCTATGATTACCCAGGGTCATTCGCGGCGTTAAGGAACCGAGATTCATAATTCGCTAGCGTTTGACCTGCTCCCCAATTGTTTCGTTTGAGACCTTGTAATATTTCAATGAGATTGTCATCTCGAATTCGTTCCATCTCTCGTATACTCATGTGGCCGGATTGTTCATCCGATTGACTGGCAATCTTATCAACTAACTCATCGTCAAGTTCCGGCACATCAGTCAGTTTACTCCAGGGCCATTTTAGGCAAGGTCCAAACTGCTCGATAAAATGACGCATACCCGCCTCACCCCCAGCAACACGGTAAGTATCGAAGATGCCCATTTGAGCGTAGCGTAGTCCAAAACCAAAGCGTACCGCATCATCTATGTCCTGGGTTGTAGCAATGCCGTCTTTTACTAGCCAAAGTGCTTCTCGCCAAAGTGACTCCAACAGGCGGTCCGCGATAAAAGCCTCAATTTCCTTTTTTACAATGAGTGGGTGCATGCCAATAGATTGATAGATCGCCTTTGCTTTTTGGATCACAGTAGAACTCGTTTTGCTTCCACCAACGATCTCAACTAAAGGTAGCAGGTAGACAGGATTGAACGGATGTGCGACTAGAAAGCGTTCGGGGTTGGACATAAATGCTTGTAAATCAGAAGGCAAAATACCGGATGTTGATGAGGCGATAAGCGCATTTATGTCTGCATAACTTTCAATCTCTGCATACACAGCTTGCTTAGTGGCAAGTCGTTCAGGCACAGATTCAACAATGAGTTCTGCTAAATGACAGGCTTCGGCAACACTCTCACAAAAAATCACACGACCTTCTTTGGGGCCAGTTAAGTTAGAGAGTTTTTTATAGGCGTATCGACTATTAACTAAGACAGCATCGATCTTCTCCTTAGCATCAGGCGCAGGATCAAAGACAGAGACTACAACACCATTTTCAATTAATCGCGCTATCCAACCCGCACCAATTACACCGCCGCCAATGATTGCTGCCCGCTTGATTGTTGTCATGCTCGGTCCTTTTATTTGGCGACAGGGGTTTTTATTTCGAAACTGCTGCCCTTTTTGTTAGCTGCATTTTAGTGCGCACATCTTCGGCTGACATTAGGGTAGCCCCCATTTTATCCACTATGCTGGCCGCTTTTTCCACTAATTGTGCATTGGTTGCGAGTTCACCTTTAGCTAACCAGATATTATCTTCAAGACCAACACGCACGTTTCCTCCCGCCAGAATTGCAGCCGCGACGTATGGCATTTGATGTTGTCCTATAGAGAAAGCAGAAAAGGTCCACTTTTCCGGCGTATTGTTTACCATGGACATAAACGTATTTAAATCGTCAGGGGCCCCCCAGGGAATACCCATACACATTTGGACCATAACTGGATCTTGGATAATGCCTTCTTCGACGAGTTGTTTTGCGAACCAGAGATGGCCGGTTTCAAATACTTCTATTTCAGGGCGAACGCCTATGTCCGTCATCATCTGACCCATTGCCCGCAGCATGCCTGGCGTATTAGTCATTACATAATCAGCTTCAGCAAAATTCATTGTGCCGCAGTCAAGTGTGCAGATTTCGGGTAGGCATTCAGCAACATGCGCAATACGTTCCGTTGCGCCAGCCATGTCCGTCCCGGCAAGATCAAGATCCATTGGGTTTTCCGGATCACCAAATACCAAGTCGCCCCCCATACCTGCGGTAAAATTAACGACCACATCCGTTTGTGAATCACGAATTCGGTCAATAAGTTCGCGATACAATTCAAGCCGACGACTTGGTTCACCCGTATCAGGGTCACGGACATGACAATGGACTACCGCTGCTCCTGCTTTGGCAGCATCGATGGCGCTTTCAGCAATCTGTTTGGGGCTTCGTGGTACATGAGGGGAGCGGTTTTGTGAGCCACCAGAACCGGTAACAGCACAGGTAATAAAAGGATTCATATTCATTGAAAGTGGCATGCATAATCCCGTTTAATTTTTGATTAAAAATTGTAACAGGGTCATGTCTCCAGTTGCCACACGCGTGCAACTTTAACGCGCTAGACCTTCATAAATTACTGTTGCCTAATCCACACCCCTATTTTGCTCATCATTTTCTCGATGAGCAGGCCATCCGCAGGCGCCCAGGCTAGGGGTTGCCTATCCTTCTTTTTTGGAGAGATGCAAGTACCATTTATTCGTTGCTTAGTTCATGGAATTGATAGCTTTCACTTTCTGTGAGAAATCGCAGGCGAAAAAAAAGGCACACGTTGTGTCCCTTTTTTTCGTTTTTCGACTTTGTTAATTAAGTGTCGAAAATTGCAACCAGACAGCCTTTAGAGTCTGGTATGTCATCCATATTCACAGTGCCACCCGCAAGAACAGTGTTCAATGCGTCTTTCAGGAAATGCTCGTCGGCATTGTTGCGTTGTGTTTCGTAACCCAGTTGGTCATTGATGGGGCCGCGATAGAGAACTTCCTTAGTTCGAGGATTGATGATGAATACCTCAGCGGTCCGCTCAACGCCTAAAGCCTTAGCGAGAACCTGACCTTCATCTTTGATGATCGGGAAGTCTATACCGAACTCTCCAGCTTCCTTGGCGATGCGCGGCAGGTTGTCCTGAATGTTCGCATTGAACATGACGAACTCAATGCCTTTGTCAGCATATTCATCGCGTACTTCACGGTAATTTGGCAGCGCGATTCTAGCGATCGGGCAGCCTACGCCTTGTACATAGAGCACGACGTATTCATTGTCTGCATAGGTGCCCAGCGTATGTATCGCTCCCAGATGGTCAGTAAGTTCGAAATCCGGAATAGAGCGCAACCATTCATCGGCTAGAGCCGCGGAAGAGGCGATTAGCAGGCCGCTAATTATGAAAAGTTTACGTAGCATGACAACTCCTTGATAGTAACTAGTGGATTAGACTAGTTGTCGCTTAAATCCTGTGTTGAGTCATTGTATCGGGCCGATTGCGTGGAGCATTGATCTTTATCAATTGCTCTAGCCATTACTCAAGCTGGTAGTAATGGTAACAACATTCTATTTCTAATCCTACGGGGTGCGACACCATGTCACAGAAAGTTGCAGCTCGATTTGGGCTCGATTATAAAGAATGTTCTTTATAAATCAATATGTTATGGATTTATAAACGAATTTTAGAATTTAGTAACTAATAAACAATACACGTGCAGCGCGCAATGTAGCCCTATTAGTCAATAATCGTGATCTCAGCCCTGTTTATCCACCTGTTATTGTGGCAATTGCGCATTGGCGCTATGCTCGAAAGAAGACCCTGAAATCTAACAATGAGGCATAACAGAATGAAGATTCATTGCCGTTCCCTAATTGGCCTGGCTTTAGTTTCCCTATCCATGGGGCCACTCGCAGCCCAAGACTGGGAGATGCCGCGAACCAACGATGGAAGACCCGACCTTCAAGGCTATTGGACTAATTCCTCGCAAACCCCTCTGGTTCGCCCTGAAGAATTAGGTGAGAAGGGCTTTCTAACAGAGGCAGAGGCGTCCGATGTAGAGCAGGGTTGGCGCGATCGCTATGACATTTCCTCGCAGGCGGCTGACCCAGAACGTGCACCTCCAACCGATGGCAACGCAGACCTTGGGTACAATAGTTTCTGGTGGGATCCTCGCGCAGATGCCATTCAGTTAGATGGTCAGTACCGCACGTCAATTGTTATAGACCCACCCAATGGGCAAATTCCCTATCTTGAAGGAGACCGTCCACAGAACGGTCTCCGTGCCCAGTGGCGAGCTCGACCCGGCGTTGAGCCCTTTGATGCGCATGAGCTGCGTCCTCTGGGTGAGCGTTGCCTGCTTACCTTCGGGTCCGGATCAGGCCCGCCAATGTTGCCGATTCTCTACAACAGCAACTATCAAATTGTGCAGACCCAAGACCACGTAATGATCCTTGTCGAAATGGTCCACGACGCGCGAATCATTCCAATAGGCAAGAATCATCACTCAATCAATTTTGAGAAATGGATGGGTGACTCGGTAGGATATTGGGAGGGCGATACTCTCGTAGTGAAGACGCAGAACTTCCACTCGCAGCAGTCCTTTAGAGGCAGCAGCGATCAGCTGGTGATTACAGAGCGCTTTAGTCTGCAGAATGAAGGTAAGATAAAATATGCATTCACTCTGGAAGACCCGCTCACCTATCGACAACCGTGGACAGGTGAGATCGCGATGAATCGCAAGCTCCCCGGGGAGCATATGTACGAGTATGCCTGTCACGAGGGAAATTATGCTTTTCATGGCATTATGGCCGGAGCCAGACGCCAGGAACTGGATCAAGCGGAACTGTAGACTCTCAGCGACATCTCAATACAACGGAGTGTGAGACCGCACTCCATTCTCTATCAAAGGCCCCCTTGCTTAGAGGTAATCAAATCGCAAAAATTGGTCGAACCGCGTATAGTTAAGCCCAGCTCTTGATCAATTCTAAGGTAGTTCAATCCCCGTATGTCTTCACCTGTAACTCGATTCTATAGCTCATTGGTATTCACGAAACCCTATCTGGTAATCGCTATTCTGCTGTTGCTCGTTGGATTCTTCGGCTGGCAGACACAGAATTTCCGACTCGATGCCTCCGCTGATTCACTATTATTAGAGGACGATCCAGATCTCGAATTTTCGCGAGAGATCAATGTTCGCTACGGCATTAGAGAAGCGGTCACGATTGCCTATACGCCTACGGGTGACTTGTTCAGTCGGGAAGAGCTAAACAAACTCGGCGAACTGCGTGACGAATTGCTCGCCATTAACCGTGTTGAATCGGTGGACAGCATTCTCAATGTGCCGATTTTTGAAGACACGCCTCTCACCGGAATCTCGGAAGACTATCTGACA
>MEHZ011564447.1_pt1 | contig 27552 bp, 38 predicted proteins | sample 897221 | NCBI WGS metagenome assembly MEHZ01 (sample SAMN05514161, study PRJNA337945) | marine metagenome | isolation source: marine surface water | place: Arctic Ocean | collected 2007-12-13
CTGTTATGCCATGAAAGGGAATTATTTAAGATATAGAAACGGTTCAGTTGGTCGAAGCCATGAACTACATTTAGCAAGTTTGGATAATAATTTTGATTGGGTCATCGCTATGGCTTATCAAATTATTCATTATAAAACTAAGTATTTTAGATTTCACGCAAGTGGCGATTTACAAAGCGTTAACCATGCGATCCAAATTATAAACCTTGCAAGACTTACACCGTCTACAAGTTATTGGATACCGACAAGGGAAACTTCATTTATTAAAGAAATACAAAAAAGAAATATATCAATTCCTAAAAATTGTATTTTCAGAATATCCGCACCACTTGTTGACGGCTTTTTAAATTCAAAAGTTTTCAAAAATACAAGTTCAGTAATTACCGACAGTAAAAAAGCACAAGGCAAAATTTGCCCAAGTTCCAAGCAAGGCGGTCAGTGTTTGGATTGTCGAGCGTGTTGGAAGTTCAAAGAAACTAATATTAATTATTTAATACATTAACAAATAACGAAAGGTAAAAAATGAAAACAACCACCGAAACAATAAGCCAAGTTTTATTATGGCTTCTTTGCATTCTCTTAATGTCTCAAGGCTTTTTTATATCGTCTTTGGTACTTTTTTTAATCTCAGCAATAAGAATTGCTCTTGTATTTTCAGAGGATTTTTAAAAATGAAAAAATGGGAAGTAAGTTTTGGCAAGGCAAGATCGTATTTAGAAAATTCAACACACGCCAACACAAGATGCAAATATTTTGACACCAAAAAACAAGCTGAAAAATATTTGAATAGATTACATAAATTTAATTTTCAAGATCCATATTTTTATGAATTTAAATTTATAGCTTGGACTTCTTTACAGCAAAACAGAAATTTTAATAAATAACGAAAGGTAAAAAATGACAATAGCAAGTAAATACAAAAATAAAAAAGTTATACGTTTAAAAATAAAAATTAAGCAAAGAGAATTTTATAAAACTTTAAACCCCCAAGCAAAGCCCCTTGGCTTTAACCCTCAACGCAGATTTAGAAACCAATAGGAAGGAATAAAAAAAATATGATAAGCACTACAACCGAAACATTGCACAAAATGCTAGGCAATAAAATTTTTAGCATGGTATACACCACTAAAAGCGGTCGCCTTGTAAAAAGGTTATGCCAATTTGGTGTAAAAAAATACTGTAAAACACCACCTAAAAAATATGAACATATAATAAATTATTATGATCACAATAAGCAAGGTTACCGTTTTGCTAATCTTGGTGATATTAAAGCAATCAAGCAAGGTAAGATAAATTTAAAAAGCAATGACTTTGAAGAGGATCAATTAAAAGTTGGTACTTTTATTGTCACAACTAAACAAGTCACCACTAGAGAATTCAGAGTTAGAGCGGTTGATCATAAAGATGCATTAATTCAATTTAATCGTTTATCTAGTCTTACTGCTAAAAGTATTGAGCAAGACACTCAAAGAGTTTCCGATATAGAAAAGGAGATTTTTTAATATGAATGTACTTTCTCTTTTTGACGGAATGTCTTGCGGTCGAATTGCACTCGATCGCATAGGTGTAAAAGTAAATAAATATTATGCCTCTGAAATTGATAAATACGCTATCAAAGTAAGCAAAGCCAATTGGGATGATATCATTCAACTTGGTGATGTTAACGGCATTAAGCAATGGTATGAGGATAATCAACCAAGCATAGATTTAATGCTCATGGGTTCACCATGCCAAGGATTTAGCAATGCAAGTAAAGACAAATTAAATTTTGAACATCCACAAAGTAAACTTTTCTTTGTAGCGGTGGAAATAATGAAACTTGTTAAGCCTAAATATTTTCTACTAGAAAATGTAAACATGAAGAAAGAATGGCAAGATATTATTTCTGATTATATGGGAGTAAAGCCGACCAAAATAAATTCAGCTTTATTATCAGCCCAATCAAGAAATAGATTGTATTGGACTAATATTCCATTTGATCAAAACATTGAAGATAAAAATATTGTTTTAAAAGATATTTTAGATGAAGAAAATATTTTCACTGAGACTTATTCTAATTACCTTAATTCTACTTGGGGTGATAAGAAAAAAACCGACATGGTTAAATCTACTGAGGATAAAAAATCTCATTGTTTAACCGCTTCAATGTACAAAGGTCAAATTCCCACATGGATTAAAAAGCCGTTACGAGTTGGAACTATTCAGCAGAGCGCTAAACAAGTTGTTAATAGTGACGCGTTAATTCAAGTTGGTACTGCCGATGATATCAAAGGTCATGATATTTTAAAACGTGTGTATTCAACTGAGGGTAAGGCTCCAACATTGAATACTTGTAGTGGTGGAAATCGTGAACCAAAAGTTATTGATGTTAGAGCAACACGAGAACGCAGAACTGAGGAAGGTAAAAGAATTCGTAAAGAATATAAAGAAAAATACGGAATAGATCACACACCTTTTAGAGCTAAAGAAACAGTTATAAAGGATGATCAAAAAGCTAACACTCTAACTACCGCTTCAACCAATGAAAGTTTAATTCGCATTGAAGATTTTAAAAATAAATTCTTATGGAGAAAATTAACACCTACAGAATGCGAAGCCTTACAAACAGTTGATCGTGGTTATACCGATCATGTATCGAATACTCAAAGATACCGCATGTTAGGCAATGGGTGGACTGTGGATGTTATTGGTCACATCTTAAAACCATTATTAGAAGATCAAAAAGTAGTATCAATCAAACCAAAGGAGGAAGAGTGATGAAGAAAACTTATGAATGTAGAATTAAAATTGATGACATATTTCCTACTAGACAAGCCGATAACAAAGAGCAGTTTATAGAAAATTTAATTCAAGAATATAATAATGCATGTGGTCATTTGTTTGAAATAAACAGAAGTGACATATCAGAAATAAAGGAGGAAGCATGAACTTACAAGAAATAGTAATTGAACTTTCAGAAAGACTAGCTGATGAATCTGATTATGAGAATAATCTAGAACCTAAATTACAAAAGTTATTAAATTTTTTTAATGAACAAAGAGAGGATGAAAAAATGACAAACGAAAGAAGTATTAAACAAACGTGGCTCGACAAAAAAGAGCGACAATTAGTTATAAAAATGGAAACCGCTTACACAATAGCAGATGAAATATTTTTTAAATTTATAGATCATGAAGCGTTACCGAGTGGTGTAAGGGAAATTTTTATAGAGGATGATATTGAAAACAATGGAACTAAGAACACCGCTATAGGGACAGAACTTTATTATTCTATTGAAAATAAAATAGTTGAATTATTAAAAAAAACTGAGGAGGCAATATGAAAACATTTAAAGAAAGAGTTGAGCAACTAAAAGCTAAGGGTCGTGGTGAGGGTAAATATTTACTTCAAGCTATTCCTAATAATGAGGAAGGTAGAGCCTTTGTTAAATCGTTTCGTAAATATCTAAATAGAGATTATTGGGAACATTATACACAAGGTAGAATGGACAAAGGTAGTTGGTCGTATTCAGTTAATTCTAGTAATGCTGATCATTTAGTTTTGTATGCAAAACCTAAAGAGGAAGAATATTTCCGTCAAGTTGAGCAATCAGTAAATTCTAAATTACTTGATGAAACCAAATTAAAAAGACACCAAGTAAATCTTTTAGAGCAACAAATCTTTTTAATAACTAAAGAGTTAGACAAATTAAAATAATGGATTTTCACATAGCCCAAATTTTAATTTTTTTACCAACACTAGGTATAATTTACGGTGTTTGGATTATTTCATCCGCCATCGTAGATCATTTTATTAATAATAACGAGAGGAACCAAGACCATGAATAATTTTAAAATAGAAATAATAGAACGTATGTATAACAACGCTACGGAAGACCAAAGGAAAATAATGAAAAATGATATGGAGGATAAACTTCATAATGATAAAGGATTTAGATCTAACGTACATGCTGACGGAGAATTAATCATTGAGGATTATGTTTTTTATTCAGCTAAAATTTCTAATGGTGACCAAGTTTGGTATACCGATCAGAGTTACTTACAACGTGCATCTTTAATGGAGAACCTTGAATATCAATTACAAAGAATTGAACGTGGTCAAGAGCCAACATTTTTTGAGCAAGTTGAACCTAGACTAACGGTGGTCAGATGAAGTTACAAAAAAATAGAACTGAAATCGATATGATCTGTAAAAGAAAATACCGACATACTAATTGGGCAATCAAAGGCACTTGTACTTATGAAGAATTGCAAGTGAATAAGATTGCTCATGTAGATGATGACGAAGGCATAATTTATTTCAAAGATAAGGAATTTAATGTTTCGAGGTCAATATTATGAAATTTTTCTCACATAAGTCATCGAGGATCAGCAATTTTGGTTGGGGGTTAGTGTTAGTACCCCTCCCAAATAAGAGAATTAGTGCTAAGATTACTAATTCGCCTTTAAAGAAAAAAAAACTAACAGTAACTAAGGTGAAAGGAAAAAAGAATGAAAAATCTAAAACAAATTCGTAACGTGTTAACTAATAATTATCATGGCATGAAATTAACCGACAAGGATTTATATGTAAAAGGTGATTACTTGTTTGTTGAAAATGATAATGAAATTTATCAATATAGCTATCCAATGAACGATTATTTTGAAGCTACTAATAGTTGGATTAATTTTACCGATTTGAGTTTAAAAAATTGGGTAGAGTTTCATGTTGTTAGTCAAAAAAATAGTGGAGGTATAATGCAATGAATGAAAATGAAATTGATAAATTAAGAGATGATCACACTTATACTAATATCACTACTTACTCGATAACTTTTTGTCGCATGGATAGTGACGGTAATATGCTAAAAGATGATAAAGGCGAGGTTATAGAATATCGAGCTAATGATTTATGTGATGATTTATCTGACGATCTAGAACTAGATGATTTGGAGGAGGTATAATGGAAGAAGTAATTATTCAATCGATCTTAATTATACTAATTTTCTTATTTTAGATACCTAAAGCCGAGCAGAGAGCATTCATGCCTTTTTTGAGGTTGTGAAGTTGCTTTCTGTGTAGGCTAGGGCTATTAATCAAGGCAAGTGGCATAATATCGTAAATACAAATCTTATCGACCGCTACTTGGATAATGGAACCACAATCAAGCAAAGAATTCTTAGCGTGGTCATATCTAGAACGAACTCGGATCTCAGTTTCCTCATCAATCAAGCCAAGACCTCTTGAGCTGCCGATCAAGTCTGCGGTATTGGGGTGAACTGAACCAAAGATTTTACGTCTGAGATTGGAGTATTGTTGACCAGCTTTCAATTGATACTCATTGATTAGACCACGAGCAAAAAGTACCCCAATTGCAGATTCCGAAAAGCTAGGATCACCAGGGCCAACTAACAAAGCTCTTTTTAATTGTAGCTCTGGCGTACCTATATCTCGGCCAGGGACAAACTTCTTTTTGGTTTTTTTGTTTTTCTTTTTTTTCATAATTGCCTTTTCCATGTTATCAGAGAGGCGCTAAAATTTTTATTTTAGCACTCTCTTATTTATAAGAGGAACATCTTACCATCTTAAATTCGTTATATATTTCAACGACTTAAAGATGTTCACGCCTAAACTTTCAATGATCATCTTAACGCTCCGAATTCGTTAGTAAATTCAACGAGTTAAGACCATTTAAGATGTTCATGGACATCTTAAATTTGCCAACTTTTAAGATGGTCAGATCATCTTGAACCCCAAATCCTGAATGGCTATTCAAAATCATACTCACTCACCATCCATTTTACATTGCCTTTTGGATCCAATTCTTCTGCCCCAACTGGCTGAACTTCACCCGTGCCACCGTTAACAAAATGGGTTGGTCGAATAGTCATATTAGCTTTGATACCTTTGGTAGCATTGTCCCAAACAGGCATATCTTTGATACATAGAAACTTACCGCCCTTGATAATTTTCTCACCAACTTGCTCTCCGTCAAACAACATAATCCACCCTTGGGTCAGTAAGGTTGACAGATTTCGCTTGATAGTAGACGCTCCACCGAGACGATATTTGTCTGAAAATTTCAACGCAAATTGATTTTTATTGTAGTATTTACCCTTACTTGCTTCTCTAAATAGTAGCCCTAGGCACTTATTGACTTGATTAAATCGATCCATACTCATGTCATCCGTGATATTTACGCCAGAATCTCGATCAAATGCGTCACCACGATCACACATATGGCCGTCATGATAGAAAACAGTCATTGGTTTTGGCTCCATAACTGCTCGTGTTTGGAAAAATAGTCTACGATCTTGCGTATCTTCGCTCGTTTTCGTGATAAATAAGCCCACATCATACGACCCTTGGATCGCTGAAGCCCCACGAATTGCGAGGAATGGGTTCTCCATCATCTGATTTCGATTAACTTTGTTCGAGTGATGAATAAGAATGATAGCAGCTTTAGGATTAATTTGATCTCGTAAGACCCAAAGCCGATCTCGAATAAACTTCATGATCTCCACGTTAGAATTCTCATCGTCACCCGCGAAGATATTAGATAATGGATCAAAGATAATGACTTGGGGTAAATCATTACCACAGCTTCGATCGACCCAATCTTTAACATCCTTAGAACCTTCGTCATCTAACACTTTAGTAAATCGATAAGTGAATTTTACATTGCGTTTTAACAATGCTTTCTCGGCCGGGTTTACTTTCACGGCTCTTAATCTTGCTGAGAGCTGGGCTTTTGACATCTCTGCTTGAACGACTACTACTTGTTGCGGTATTGGTACATCAAAACGGTTGAGTAATTTATTTCCAGTGCCGATACAATATGCCATTTCTTGCATGAGTAATGATTTTTGCGATTTCGGTGGCCCAGCGATAACCATAAACTCACCCTCACGCAACAATCCTTCAATGATTTCTGGTGGGAGTGGCGTATCGTCATCCACAATGTCCGCCCAATCGTCACCGTCTAATGCAACTTGCTCTTTTTTAACTTTAGGCGCTCCATGTTTGTCGTAATGAATTTGAAAAATACGATCAAAATCTTTTTTAACTCGTTCCAATTCCCATGGTGGATTAACTTTGGTTTGGTTATAACCAACAACATCGTTCCATGCTTCTTTTAATGTCCAATGACCTTCGAAGTGTCGAGTTAAACTCCACCCAATCGCTCGACCCATAGCTTCAAATCTAGTTTCACCTGCCTCTGCTCCTTCGTACACTTGCTCAGTATAAAAATCTTGCATCGGAGTTTTTTTATCACCTAAAGTTTTTTCATTAACTTGTATCCCTGGCATGATTGCCATGTTGTTAACGCTATCAATTAATTCTTCCAGCTCGTATTCAACTGTTGAATGATTAGCGATACGCACTTGTGACGCTTTATTATTTTTTTGATGTACACTTCCGGGAAGACGAATAGGTTGGTGGGCTGATCCAAAACTAGGATCCGCTGCAATCTTTTGAGCTGCTAATTTTTGGGCTGAAGTTATACGAGTGATATCTGCACCTCTCGCAGGTTCTGTTAACTTCCAATATAAATGTCGCTTGTAAATATTGTCTTCTGTTTTTCCACCAGAATATATTTCTAAACTTGGTTGACCGAGTTGGGCGACAATATAATTTTTTGAGGCTTCGATATCACCGCTATCAATATCAACGACAAAACATGGATAGTTAATAATATCAGTAGCTTTAGCTTGATCTCTTGCAGCTACCGTACCAGGGATAACATAGACCCCCATTTTAAAGTTACGCCCACGTTCAACTAGTGGTCGTAAATGTTCGTGCATAACTTCTAAATTAGTAGTGGGGATCCAATGTAATTGTTGGTAGTGAGCGGTGCCACTAACTCCCTTCTCCATAAACATACGAATTGGAATAAACCCTTCGCAATAGCCGTACAAAGTTTCCAAGTACAACTTGATTGCGTCAGTATCTATCTTAGTAGGTTGACTAAAATCTCTTCTAAAACCTTGCATTACCAACCGTATTCATCCTCTGGCACCATGTTTTTAGTTGCCTTTATCTTTTTTTGGTGTTGGTAAAACTGCTAATGCAATGTTGCCATCTATAAATTCATTGAAAGCTGCATCACTGTTGCCTTGAAAACTATCTTCATGTTTATCAAAAATATCTAAAATTTGTTTTACTACTCCTGAATGAAAGTTACCCAAGATCTGTAATTGATCACGCAATAATTCAGCGTCATTGGTACACTTATCAACATGTTTATCGATCAGTGGTTGTACATGTTTATTCATAGCTGCGAATACTTTCTCTAAAGTTTTTTCAGCTGCATCTACTTTTTTCATAATGGTTTCTCCAAATAATAATCAGTTAATAAATGATCAGCAACGTGACCAACAATAGTCATAGCGGTGCCGTCAGTTCTTCTTAGTTCTCTCTCTGCAATCTCTCTTAACCCTGCCGTTGGATCTTGAAATTTTTGTATCATCTCAGTTAAATAAGATGAAAAGACTGCAACATAAGAACCTTTGTTATTGATATCTTCTTGGTATTTATGGAAGATTTTAACCGACATTAATCTGCCATCAGGCATAGGTCGGTACTGTGCGTTAATATAATATTTACCTGTCTCATGTAGGCATTTGACAGTTACACCATGTCTGCGCCAAGGTTCTTGAAGTGTTGTTTGCATTGGTTTTCTTTCTTTGGTTGTTAAATTGCTCGTTCACCCCAACAAGTTTTACGATAGTCACACCACTTACATTGAAAGTAAGACGGATCATTAAAACTTCTGGGTAATAGTTCGCCACGTTCAGTGGCAGTAATAATTTCAAAGGCTCGATCAGAATATTGTTGAGCGACTTCAGCGTCATAACCAACAAACTCATGCCAAACTTCAGCCGTATCTTTATTGACGACAGTAAACCAACATAGATTGTCAGTTAATTTCATGAAGGCCATGTAGAGCTGCACTTGTACATAGTAACCAAAGTTACTTTGCTTCACGCCTTTTTTCTTAAACTCATTGAACTTGGAATTTTTCATTGACTTGGCTTCCCATAAACATGGAAACCCATGCATGTATTGCTCTATGGTGTCTCGGTCTTGTACCCAATCTTCAATGCCTTTGATAATGCCGTCACAGTGACCAGATACTTTACCTTCTTTGCCAACATTAAGAGTGAACTCCCATTGCTTACCTGTCTTTGGATTAACATCTTGTAAAATAATGCCACCGGTGCGCATCCAATCCACCATAAGTTCCTCTGACTTGTGGCCAAAATCAAAAATTCTTAAAGTCTTACCTTGGAAATCAAAATCTTTGGGTTGACCCATGTAGCCGTACTGCACCTCACGTTGACAATCACGCCCAATAGCTGATGGGCCTAAGTATTTACGTCTTGTTTGCTTCTTATTTTTGGCTTCTATCCCTGTGTCTAAGGCTAGTGCAACTTTCTTATTAAAAAGTTCACCAGGGGTTGGGGAATAGTTCGTGTTAAATTTCATGAATAAAAACCCTTAAACCAACGACCAATTCTGCGTAGTACGATTGATTGATTTTCAATGTAATACTGCATACGACTGTAAGTCACATAACGTGCCTTAGTCTCTTCAACGATTTGTCGTCTTAACATTGAGTTCTCGTTCTTCAATGTGTTGTATTCCTCTAAAGTTATTTTGATCATTTTGTTTCCTTTCGTCATGGTTAATTAATTCCTTGTAATAAATTTATTATTTCTTGGAGATAAAATTGTGCCTTCTGATAATCTTCAATCGGCTTACCTTTGTGAGGCGCTCTCCAATTATATTTTTGTACTTGCCCACGGCAGTAATTTAAGTAGCCTTCGTTACCGAGCATTGATTTAATTGAATCCTTGCATTCTATTTCGCCTTGTTTGTAGTGCGGTGGATGATTCACCATATCGTCAGTCATAATAATCTCTCTTTACTTGTAATAATGTTTCTAATGCGTCTGCTTCTTTTATTGGTTGTGTCTTTTTACTTTCTTCATATGGACACTTAACCAAACCACATGGGAAAGACATTTTTCTTGGCATGGCTTCAGTACCATAACAATTGATTGAACATAAGTTACACTCGCCAACCACTGTCTTGTCTTTAATCATCTTCCTTACCAAAGCATCAGAACGATAAATTTTATCATCTAATGCAGCTTCAAGAATTGGTTTCAATTCTGAATCTTTATTACGTTCAATGACCGAATGAATAACCATTTGGAACGTGATTAAAGATTGTCTGAACCTTGAATCCAATAGATTCACTTTCTCTTCCAATACCTTTTGTTTTACTTTCCAAGGTATATGTACGCCTCTTGCTTTTTTCTTTTCGATCATGCAACCCTGCGACCCTCTAATAGTGCAATATCTCTTATGAGAGAGCCGTAAAACTTCCACTTGATCAAAGCTGTTGCTCGATACTTAGTCATTGAGTAGTCAAATAAATATTTGTTATTTAAAATTTTATGTTGCTTGTCAGTTGGTCGTTGCTTTAACCAAGACCGAGTTTTTTTAGCTGAGTCACTATGCTCGTGCTTACACATGAAATCATTTGCCACTGCTAATGCGTGTAATCTTTCGCCCGCGAATAATTTAAATGCTTGGCGCCCTTCTACTCGACCTACTGCACACCATGTTTTAGGATTTAGTTGTAACATCATGGCAAAACAATCGAAGCCTGTAGCCATAAATGTGTCATCCTGGCCGAATAGATCTACCCATAAAAATGGTGATTGTTTTAATAGATCAACCTCACGCATTTTAAAATCAACTACGATTTCTTTACCCATAGTTTGGATACGTTTGTTTTGAAAACTGTACTCACAAAGCGGACACTCTAACGATGCAAGAGGCACTTCTGCTGAACATTCAGGACAGGTCTTGTGAGGGGAGCTATTTTTGTCCTTCTTGTCGACCGCCAGCAAATTTACCTCTTGCTCTAATGTACCGTGTAGGGATGAAGAAATACCAAAGTCTAACACGATACAATCTCTTTTATCGACACCAGGGAATTTCTCTGGGTCTACAATTCTCAAACCTCGGCCAATCATTTGAATCATAGTTGATTTATATGATGAAGGCCGAAGTAGAATAACGCAGCTTGTTGGCTGACTATCAAAACCTTCAGTCAAAACCATTACGCTAATTAGAACTTGGGTATTACCGTAGTCATAATTTTCGTAGATCTCTTTCCTCTCAGCTTCTGGTGTCTCACCTGTGATTAACTCTGCATTAATATTGCTATTCATGAATTCATCTAGAACACTTTCACCGTGAGCTACAGTTGAACAAAAGATAATTGTTTTACGATCACCAGCTTTATCCATCCAATGTTTCACCACTGATTTGTTGTGTGCTTGTTTATTCATGATGTCTTCAACGTCTTGCATGTTGAAGTCGTTCATAGTTTGTCTAACTTCTTTTAATTTATCATTGTAACCTAAGTCGATTTGATAGGTCACTGGCGGTACTAATAAACCAGTCATAATCAATTCACCGATGTGAACTTGATCAGCACAATTGTTCCAAATGGTGCCGAGTGTTTTACCATCACCTCGATTAGGGGTTGCGGTAACTCCGAACACTTTCATTTTTGGATTTAAGGTTCTAGCGTGTTCAATAATTTTTAAATAACTGTCACTAGCTGCATGGTGAGCTTCATCAATTACACACAAATCAATTGGTGGTAGGTTCCATAAATTTTTCTCACGGCTCATAGTTTGTGCCATGGTGAAAATAGCATTACCGCTATAATCTTTGTTGTCACCGTTGACTATACTTGTTGGAATACTTGGATTAATTCTGTTAAATGTACCTAAATTTTGGTTCGTGAGTTCGTCACGATGTTGGATAACTAAAGTCTTATCTGACTTCATTTTACCAATAATATCTGATGTCACTACAGTTTTGCCATAGCCTGTCGCTGCTACCAAAAGGGTATTACCTTTTGTATTAAGTGCATCAATGCACTTGGTTACTGATTCTTCTTGGCGAGGTCTAAGAATCATTACTATCCTCTGGCTCAAATGTAAATTCACTGCCGTCATCAAGTTGAACTTCTAATACTTCTAGATTAATTCCAGCGTCTTGTAAGAACTCCAAAATATCACTTTGAGATCTTGACTTAGCGCGTCTAGCTCTCTCTTTTTTTAAATCGATAATGTCGGCCATTATATTTTCTTCCGTGATAGGGCGTAGGTGAAAGGAGGGGGATGAACAAAAAACCCCAAAAATTCCTACGCCCCTTAATTTATTTTATGAACTGTAACTTTCTTGTTGCCAAGAAGGTTGACCCCAATCGCCACCCGAAGCAGGTTGTGCTTCAGTAATCTGTTGGTCTAGTTTACCTAAGTCAGTTGCATTGAATTCAGCAGCTTCATCCCTTGGTAAAAAAGTTTTCAGATTAGGTTGGCGACTTGCCATGATTGTCTGATATTGAGGATCGTTAGGAAGTATAACCTTCTTAACAGAATTCTTATCATCAGGGTAATCAAGGTTTGTGCTTTTCTCTAGTTTGAGAATTGCTGCAAACTCAAGTCCGTTCATTGCCATAAATCCGTCATCACCGAGATTAAACACTGCATTGTTTGAACCATCGTTCATGACGTTGTTAGCGGAAGATAATACATCACCAATAAAAGTCTCACTCATTCTTAAATGAGTCAGAATTTTTTTGTACTTAGCTGCATAATTATTTGCTGGGCTACCTGATGTACCATTTCTTATAGCATCTAGAATCTTTGGATAATGTGTTTGCTGTGATCCTTGATCAATAGCATTAAACATTTCCAAAGTTGGCTTGTCCCCAAGATCGCTTTGGATAGGGTGATAGGAATTCATTAACTGTGCATTCCCATGACTTAATACAGTCATAGTAAAAGGCACTTGCCATGTTCCAGCTCCACTAAGGTAAGCATTATCTTGAGTTTTCACACCGTTTTCCACTTGTTTTGCGATGTGTTTTAGGTTGACCGCAATGCCTAAAACAACGGGAGTACCGTCTGGTAGGGCTTTACGTTCATTAGTTTCCATGACTATATTATTCTCTTTCAAGAATTGGTTCTTAGATTCAGCATGAGCCGTCATAGTGGCTTTACTAAAATCGGTATTAAATGTATTATTCATACAAGTCTCCTTTGGTTTTGGTGACTTTAGGGGCAGAGTTTGGTTTGGTAGTGCTTACTGTATTCTCTGCTCCGCTATTTCCACTCATTTTTTTGAACAAGTTTTCCCATGAAGGCTGTTCAATTCCCTCCAAGCGACCACTACGATCTTTCGCAGGATACCCTCCAGGGTTGGGGCTAGTACAAACAAAGGCTCTTGTTGCCTTCATTGTGTCGTCTTGTTGCTTCATTGGGATGTACGCTAATGTAATAACTTCATCAACGATTCCCGGAAGTTCGTTTTTAATCCGTCTACCTTCAGCTTCAATTACATAAGACTTACGACCTAAATCGTCTTCCTCAGTATTTAATTTGCATGAAAATATAACAGTCTTTTCGTGATTGTGTTGCCAATGTCTTAGGGAACCCAATACATCTGTTGCCATGTTACCGTAAACTCGCATCATATTATTTGATGTCTCTAAGGCTTTATGGTGGGCAAATGCACGTTTAGTTAGATCACTAATACTATCAATGAAAAAAACATCAGCGTCTTGAAACATTTTTTTCTCTGCTTCAACATTAAACCCAGAAGCTGCACGTTGTTGCATAACATGATCATGATGTGCTTGTGACATTGGGCTTGATGGATGTGCTGATTTATCTGGCCCACATGCTAAAACAGTTATATCTAAGAAGTCTTGAAACTCTGCGATCTTAATTGTTTGCACATGGTTACCGTCTTCAGTTCTTAACCATTGGTTTACTGTCATTAATCCACTCTCAATATCAAGTACAATAGTCTTCATATGTTTAGGGATGGTTTGAATGGTATAAGTTTTCCCTATACCATATTGGCCTGTTAACAAGATTTTCGGTCCCTGGCTTTGCAAGTGTTCCGCTCGTTGATCAGGCGTGATTATTGAATATCCGCTCATGATTTTAGATCCTTTTCAGTTAATTTATAAGAAGTTGATTTCTCAACGATAGTTCGATGAGGCTCTAAAAATCCTCTAACGGCTTTAGCTAATGGTTCGTCACTTGCTTTAAGTTTAGTCCAATTAGTCTCAGATACTTCTATCTTGACCGTGACTCCACATTTAGATAACTGCTGAATAAACTCCATAGCTTTGTCATCTATCTGATTAACCACTTTTAACATGGCTTTATGATCCCACTTAATAGCAACAGGGCTAGAAGCTGATATAGATACTTGAGGGTTTTCTTGGTCATTCCAAGATACTTGGCCAATAGTATTTTTAGCTGCTCTCGCACTCTCTGCTTGAGTAGTAAAAAGTCTGGACAAAACATCCTGAAATTGTAAACTTTTTAGCTTTGTGTAATCGGCAGTGCTTTTGATTTGTGATTGTAGCTCAATTAAATCATTAGTATTTAGATTTACTGAGCCTTGGGGGTTTTGAGTCAAATCATCTAGTATTTCTAGCGTTAAATTTGACTGATTTTGAGCATTTTGCATTCTTTTACCTTCCTTAATGTAGGCAGACTATATAATAACTGGAAGGTATGCTCGGATATAGAAACTAAATAATCTGCCTTATAATATTGTCGATTCGAAGCATACTCGAACCTTGTATAGAATTCTTACAGTAAAAATATAAATCATACAAGAATTAATTTAAATTAATTTAATTATAAAAAACTATAATTAATAGTAATTAAAACTTGACAGTGTTTACATTTATGATCTAGGAATATGATGTTAAAAAATAATAATAAATTTTATGTTGAAAAAGAATGTTTTAGATGTACTAAGTGGAAGTGATAGGGGTAAAACTCTAGATATACCCCCAAGGAATATTATGGACAATGAAACAGTTGGTGTTGGAGCGTACTTTAACAAAGACGGTGAATACGTTTTGCGAAGACCTGAAGATAATTTTTATTTCATTATTGATCGAATTCAAACTGACAAAGGTTTGAAGCTGAATGATATAGCTTCTAAAACTGGGGTCAGTGTCAAAACTTTATATAATATTCAAAAAGAATATCGTGAGCCTGGAGAAGGTCACACCACTACAATCGCTGTTATAAAAAAAGTATTTACTAAATTTCCTCAATATAGAAAAGATTGGGAAGAATATAAGAGTGTAATGCCTGTTGAGAAAAAAGATGAGGTATTACTTAATCTAATTTACGACAGAGATTTATATGTAAAGATACCAATGCTTGGTAATTGGTATTCACAACAAGATGATCCATCAATTAGTTCATTGGAACCCAATCAACATCCGACAATGTTACTACCTAAGTTTATAGCTGGATTAAGTCATACTTCTCTTAATGATAATCTTGGTTCTAAGTGGTATGGTTTATATAGTCGATCACTAAGATACTCAGGCACTTCAATTGTTGGAGAAATGGGTGAGTGCTTCCCTGGCACTAAAATTTACAAAGCATCATTACATAATTGGACAATTGTTAAATTTATTGATCAAAAAAAATATTATAAAGGTTTAATTTATTGTTCTATGGTTCCCACTAAAAATAAAAAAGAACACGTTGATTTACATTTTCTCCAAAATGCAGCAGATATTGGAGATCCAGCAGACAATCAATTATCTATAATAAGAGATATACCCATTGCAGATATTGAATATACCTTGCCATTCGTAACAACCGTAAGTCAAGCCACTCTTGATTTATGGGCTACCCATATGCAAACCAAAACCAAAAAAGATGAATCAGAGGCTCAAAAATAAAAAAGAAATTGCTACATATTTAGGACTAAGTTATCCCAATTTTTTGGCCAAAGAAGGCCGTTTACAGGCTGTTGGCTTCCCTAAATTAGAGCTGGTTGTTAACCGCTACGACATAAAAAAAGTCGAGGCTTGGCTAGACAATGACACAATTCAGCGGGATAGTGGCGTGAAAGCAGCTCATGAAAATAGACTATCCATACTTAAAAATAATAACTAGACGATCTGAATCTAAAAAATCTAAAAAGATAATTAAAAAAGATTATTATTATTTTCGTAATAAAAAATTACATAAAATAAATGTATCACCAGATCATCCACAATTTCATAAAATGTATACCGCAATCCATAGTGGGTTTTCTACAGAAACTCACCACGGTAGTGTCAATTGGATGTGTGATTTATATTTAGCTTCGCCTGATTATAAAAACAAAGCTATGAACACTAAAAAAAGTTACAACCGTCACATAAAAAAATTTAAAGATTTGTATGGTGATATAAAAGTTGCATTAATTACTCGTAGTGATGTTCAAGCTATAAAAAAATATTTTGTAGAATTAATTTCTGAAGACGGAGCCAATAAATTTTTAGCAACTTTTCGAATATTATTTAATCAAGAAGAAGTTAGAGAAATGGTACCGATCAATCCTGTGGCTACATTTGGTAAAATCCAAACAGTTGCTCGTGAGCAAATTTGGTCTGAAGAAGATGTAGCTTTACTCCATGAACATAAAGATGATCTAGATAAAAATGACTATATGATTATATTGTTGGGAATTTATACTCTGCAACGGATAGGAGATATCCTTGAATTAAAAAGAGAGAATTATGATGGGGAGAAAATTACTCTCAAACAAGCAAAGACCAAGATGAAAGTTAATAAAGTGGTGGGAATTAGAGTGCATAAGGCGTTAAAGAAACCGCTTGATGAGTATGTGTTAACACATAATGAGAGTACTTTAGTGAAGAAAACATCATACGATAGTTTTCAAAAAAAGTTTTTAAAGTTTAAAAAGCGACATGGCTTAGAAGAAAATTCATTTCACGATTTACGCAGAACAGGAATGGTAAGGATGGCTGAACTAGGGGTAACTGATATACAGATATCTGCTATCTCAGGTCACACTATTGAGGAAACAAAAAAGATCCTTGAAACTTATCTCCCAAGGAATTATAAGATGGGGAAAGCTGCCATCGAAAGATGGGAAAGTGGTACGCTTTAATTTAAAAGTGGTACGCCCTAATTAATTTTTGGCAGTATACCTATGGCGGAGTAGCTCAGTTGGTTAGAGCGGAGGAATCATAATTATGCAGATTCGTGCCTAAGTCATTGATTTCATTGATAGCCCGTTCCACTTTGGAGTAAAAAAAACTCTATATAAAGCAAGAAAAATAAAATTAATTGGAACGGTTTTTTCCGTATAGTTTTGTCCAAGACCAACTATTAATCTTACCTGCGTACTTATTAATTATTTTTAATATTGTTCTCATATATTTATCTTAGTAGTGGGTTGCCTTGTTCCGCTTTAAACTCTGTTAACTTTGCTTCCATGTAGTTAATGGCAGCTTCATTAATTTTAATTAGTGCTTTCATTGCCTGTAAGTCAGACTGTAAGGCTTCAATTTTATCACTTAAACCATCTTCTGATTCTGCAATACGATCATGTATTTCTGTAAGATCAATTGATTGTACCTTCTTTTTTTCAATGACATCTAGTCTTTGATTAAATGTACCCCAGGTATAAAAACCACCTCCGATTGCCGACACCAATGCTATAAGCATTCCTACTGTTTGTAATTTAGATATTATTTGCATTTTTTAACTCCATTAATTTTTTATATGCGTCTTCTGTTTTAATTTTAAATGTTTCCATTTTTATCTCATGTGCAGTCACAGGGTCATCGACTGCTAAAGAAACTTGTTGTTGATATATTTCATAGTCATAACCGACTAAATCTATTTGCTTAAAGAAATCCATATTACCATCAGGAAAATCTAATTGGTTCTCAAAGAAACTTTCATTAACTGCATTGTAACTAGCAAGACTTACTTCTTGTTGAATAATATCTCGATTTAAAATTTCACTTACTACTGACAAAGTTACTTCTACTCGTTGCTTAATATCGCTTATCTTCTCAGCAATTGCTTTTTCAATCTGTACAGATTTAGTATCAACCTCTATCTCTTCTTGCTCGGCTAAGTCTTCTTCAACGGGTTCGTCAATAACTTCTGGCTCTGCTTCTGAGGTTGGTTCGATTGGTTGCTCTTCCAATTCTGCTGTCTCTTGCGGTTGCTCTGGGATAAACTCCTCGTCAACGGGCTGTTCATTCTCAATGGCATTCTCTTCTACGACTTCAATTTCTTCGATTTCTTCTTCGTAGACTTCTTCTTCGTAGACTTCTTCTTCGGGCTGATAGGGGGTAGGCTCTGTGGAAATAACAGGTTCTTCAGCCATAACAATTTCTTCATTAGGTTCAACATATATATCCTCATTATAAACGGTTTCTGTGGTGGGTTCTTCAATCGGTTGTGTTCCGACATCATCTTGATTATTATACTCAGGTTCATACTCTTCTATAAATTCTGCTTGGTTAAAATTTTCTTCTACAATTGGTTCTTCGTTCATAGAAATTAAAGGAAGTTCATCATTGAAAACTACTTGCTCTTCTATTTCAAAATCGATTTGAAAGTCTTCTTCAATGTTGATTTCATTTGGCTGATCAATTTGAATACTATCAGTTGTAAAGTATTCAATTTCAAAAAGGTCTTCATCCATGACTGTGATCTCTGTAGTAACTTCAAGATCAAACTCTTCAGGTTCCCAAGTATCTGTATAATCGTAAATAATATTAGTATTAATATTAAAAATATCTGTAGTGTCTTCGATAGTTTCATAAGAGTAATCTAGGTTATCTATAAGCTCTTCAGCCGCTGCAATTTCATCTTGACCTGGGCATTGAGGCGGATTGAATTCATGGCAATATTTTGTTTCTACAACAACATTTTCGGTATAAGTATTGTAAGTTACATTTACTGAAGGCGACCTAATATCTACCCCTGCATGGCCTTTGTTATAATTAACTTGAGCATCATTAATAATATCAAAATCAAACCGTGCTGTTAATGTGCCGTGAAGAATATCTTGGCTTGGAGTTACGATTAAAGTATTTTGATAAGGATTAAAAACATAGTTATGGTTAGTTGTATCCTCCAATAATAAAATTTGTGTTATACTGTCACCATTACTTGTTGTTGCCGTTTGCGTCATCGTAACGGTTGACTCAACTGGGTTCCACCATCTGATATCAGCACCAAACACACTAGTAAAACCACCCTGGAGTTCTTGTAAAGTAAAGTGGTCTATTGAATTAATTGTAGTCTCTGCAAACTTTCCATCCTTACCTGTCATATACATAGACTCATTACCCAAATCACTTGAGTCGGGAAACATAGTACCAACCCAAGTGCCATCAATAAAATTTTGGCTAATTAGATTTCCACTAGTTGCAGGGTTGCCTATTGAATAGGTATAAGTTGTCTGAACATCTCCAACATTTGGGGTGTCATAATCTATGACTACGCTATCGGCTTTAGTTATTGTTGTTAAACTTAACCACACCGCCAGAGAAATTAATAACTTCTTCATCTTGGCTTTCCTCTTGTTCAATTTCTTTATCAACTGAATCTATGTAACGGAGGTCTTTAGTGTAAGTTTCATAATCAGGTCTTAACTTAGGATACTTTTGATAATGTGCTTCAGCCTGACTTCCAATCAAACCCATGTAAGGACAATGAGTTGAGGCATGAGCCATTGAAAGAAAGATTCTTTCATCAGTACATAGTAAAGCCAAACTCGCAACTTTCATTCCCATCAAATGCAAAGTTTTAGCAAGTAAAACCAACTCACATGTTTTATCTCTTTGATGACTTGCAACCGAAACACCAAGGCCAAATTTTTGAATACCACCAGACACTGATGATGTACAAACCATTTGATTCATGTTGCCGATTGCCGCTGCATTCGCACTTGGCACAACTCTTGTGTCGCCAGCGTAGCTTGAATTATTAGTAGTGCTAGTTGTGTTGGTTACTTGTGAGCTACCACTTTGGTAATTTGTGGTACTGTCCGTGTTCATTCCTCCTGAGATTGAGGTGTTAGTGCCTGAAGTATTTGTCTGTGTTAAGTCAGTTGCACCTGAACCAGTGACATCCGCCATGGCTTGATCCATTAACCAACTAAAGAAAAACAATACTAATGTAATAGTTATTGTTACTGCTAATATATTTTTAATCATCTTCTTGCTACCCTTCGATATTTTTTTTGGTTCTTACAACACACACCAAGTCTGTTCTTCGCAACGGTGTGGTTAACACATGTTCGTGAATGATCAGTCATACGTTCTTCATTTTCTTTAAGAAAATCGACTAACTGAGTAAAGGTTTTTACTTTGCCTGTGGAGGGGTGAGAGTAATTAGACTTCTTCGCCATAACGACTTTCACAATAAAATTCAAAACCTTGTAGTTGGTCACCGTACTCAATTAAATGAGGTGCAAGTAATTCAACTTTATTGTCAGTAATAAATTTATGACAACTCCATGTATCTTGAAAAGATCTTTGTAAATACTCTCGGCTGAATTGATCACCTTCGTAAAACGTCAGCATTATAGTAATAACAAAAAACATTATTTTTTAACCAACGAGCCACCAAAATATAAACCGATAATAGCTGACACTAAGTTGGTATCTAATGGAGTTATAACTAAGCCTTTAAGTGGGACCCAATTCATTACATCTTTACCCTCAATGAATAAAAACCCTGGTTTAAATTCTGTAAAGCCCACCACGACTGGTGTATCTGGTGCAATCAACGGAACTATTTTTGGTAGAACTACAATTGCTAATACAGAAACTAATGCAATAATTCTTCTGGTCCACTGAAACCCTTCATTTTCATACTCTCGTGCTTCCTTAAAAGCTGCTGTTTGTACTTCAGCTCTGGCCAATAACATTTTTTGTTCTGCTTGTTTGGCTTTAATACTTTGTGACCATATACTCATAACTCCACCTAATACGGTTGAGCCGAGCATGGTAATCATCTCGAACGGCATTTTATCTTCTCCTAATTGTTTTGTGTAATTAATTTACAGAGTTTAATAAACTCTTTTTGCTTTAAATCATTTTTTGCAACATTCACATCAGCACATACCAATTGAATATTTCTTTTTGTGTAACCCTTATCGCTGTTAATGCGATCAATACTTATGTTGGTGTTGCATTTTTTATTTAAACCAATAATGCGAGTCATTGGTCTTTTAGATAAAGCACACAAACCTTGTTGTTTTTCTAATAGCTTTAATAAAAAATCTATATCAACAGAGATAGGTATCTTGCCGTGACGATTAGATCTTCTGCTATGAGTTAATTTTCTTTTTAAAAACGAACGATTAGTTTTAGCGTACCGTTCTTGTAGCTGTGACGACTTGCAGATCTTACATGCGTCTACAGTCGGATTTTTCCGATGAGTATTATTAATATAGAATTCACTTATTGCTTTTTCTTTATTACAAATACGGCAAATATGCCTTCTTTGATGAAGCATTCATAAACCAAACCGAGCGTACCAGTTTGTTTAAAAGATAATACCTAACATAGATTGAACTGTGTCTGCGAATATTACTGCTAACATTATAGCAAATCCTACGGCTAATTTATAGATCTGATTAACACTTTTTTTCAATTCTTGAACTTCAAGACTAAGATTTTCCATTTGATTATCTCGCATAATTAATAACTCCTGTGATAATAGTGCAACTTTTTTATCTAATTCTATAATTGCTTCTTGATTTTTCTGTGATTGGGTGGTCATTTACTTCATATCCTTTATATATTTTAAATACTCTGGTCGTTGAGATTTTCTCAACTTCTTAACTGTATTGATTGCCCTAGGTGTTCTAAGGTTTCTAAACATTCTGCGGATGTAACCATTGTTAATAGGGACATCATCCTCTCGTGCTTTAGTTCTAATACGATTTAATTCTTCTCTAAACTTCTCAGGATCGGTTTTGGCATAACGTGTATATACATATGCCATGTCGGTATAAACTTTTTTTGTTTGACGATCTAAATTGTTATCATCAAACATTAATAGTTCATTTAAATCAGATTCTAGTGAGAACTTAGTAGGGCGACCACCAATCATATAGTTAAAGACATCAAGTCTAGATACTTTATTACTGACTACTTGCCCTGATTTGTAACCACTAGTGTAAACAATGTTAGACGGACTAGCTAAGTTCTTCATGATTGTCTCAGCATACAATTGTAAAGTACTCATATCGGTTGTTGCTAGTACTGCCAAATCTTGACCGCCTGCTAACATCTCAATACCCTTTAATGGTTTACCAATACCACTTGTAATATTAACTGTTTGATCACCAAAAGTAGCACCAGCTTGTTGTAGCTTACGAGCGTTAATTAAAGTAGATATAAATGGACCCTTAAATTGATCCATTAAGTTATCACCGATACTTAAACGATCATTGTAAGGAATAAATCTATTACCTAAACCAACCCTAGAAGATATATCTTGGCCAATTAAAGTAGGTAAACCTTTAACAAAAAGATCAGCCATCATACCACTAGTTTCACCGTTAGCATGAGCATCTAAATTAGTACGCATTAAAAATTTAATTGGTGAATATTCATCACCGAATAAAGATCTGATTAACCAATCAAGAGCTTGTAAACCAGGTAAGCCTAATGCTCCCGCTAGTATATAAATGTGTAGTAATTGTTTTAACATTACCTTACGCATCTCTTTAATTCTAGCGACTGCTTCTTCGGCAGTCTCAATAGTGCCATCGTCTTTTTCTAAACGAGTGTTTGGATTAAATGGATTGAGTTCAGCATCTTTCCATATACCTAAAGTAAATGCAGTTTGTTTAAATAAGAAGTTTTTAAATTGAGTTCCAACTTTCAAACCTTTTATTCTTAAAATTTTTGACGTATCAGATTTATCATAGAAAAACTGTGTATCGTTCCATGCTTTTTGACCATCAAATCTAGCTTTTGCTTCTGTCTTGCCGTTGTTGGTAGCTCTAGTGTGTCCTGCCGTATAAGCCATCATACGGTTAAAGACTTCTGCTTTTTGAAATAAGAACATAGAGTACTTAGCAATAGTGCCACGATCTAAATTCATTTCAGTACCATCAGTAAATAGACCTTGGTCTACATCTACACCACCTTCATCAAATCTTTGATCCCACATAGTAGTAAACTCAGTGTCAGTACCAGTCATTTTACCACGAGTATAACGTGAAAGAATTCCAAACGATTGTACTATTTCGCTGTAACTATAAAGTGCTGAAGTATTAATAACAGTTTGCGATAAGTTAACAATTGGTGATAGTAAGTTCATAAACATACCTAATTTAGTATGTGCTGAGATACCTAAAATTGCTTGTATAGTAGGATCAAAAACTTTAGTTGATCCATCTTCGGATACTATACCTGCGTCTGAAGAGGCTTTTACTCTACCATAAACCATCATCCCTAACGGTACACCTATAATTAAACCAATAACAGGAGCGCCAAAAATACCTACGACACCTGCAGCTCCTAATCCTGTCATACCAGAATAAAGTGTTGCTCGATCTAAGCCTTTAACTTTACCTTTAGTTAAGGTGTCAATACTATTATCAACTGTATTAAAAAATGAATCAAATACACTATCAAATGTATTTTCGAAACCGCCCTCAACATTACTAATGTCATTGATAAAGTTTCTAAATTCGTCTTTCATTAAGTCATCAACTGATGAATACTTTCCATCGTCTAATGCTTGTTGTATTTCATTAGCGTCATATTTCATTTCGTCTAATATTAAGAAACGCATGACGTTTTGAATATGTGAACCTAATATCTTTTGAGTATCAGTTGAATAACCTTCAGCACCTAATCGTTCTTTTTCAAATGAAGCGGTAACTCTTCTATCATCCATTTTAACATTTAACTCTTTAGCAATTTGAGCTAGTGATTGCCTACCTGTTTTAGCAGCTTCTAATTGATCCGCAGTCATAGATACTGCTAACTTTTCAATTTTATCGTCACTGAGTATTTTTCTATTGTTAGCACTGTCAGCCCAAGTTGTTCCTCTATTTACAACAACAATTTTATCGTCTTTATACTTAGGGTTAGCTTCAATAAAGTTTTCTGCTGCTTGTCTTGCTTGAGCATCTGTATCAAAATAACCTTGCTCACTAAATATGTTTTTAACTTTACCGTCTGCACTAACAATTCTAACACTATGACTGCCAAACCAAATATGTGGTAAGTAACCATCATTAGCTTTAATATCAAACTCTGGTTTTATTCTAAAGTTTTCAATATCAACTTGAGTAACAATACGATTTAGCTGTAACTGATATGGGTTACTACCTTTGTAACCTCTTTTAAAGCCAATCTCTTTTTCAATTTCTCTAATACGATCATTTAGTCTATTAATATTTTCTTCTCTAAGTTTGGCTTTCTCAGCATTTCTAAGTTTAGGAGTACGATAAACTCTTTTGAGTTGATTATATATTTCTTCACGTTCTTTTAAAGATTCAATGATATCAATCTCGGCTCTTTCTGCTTCAAAATCAGCTTGAGCTTTAGCCGTAGCTTGGGCTTGGGCTGTTTTAACTGCATCACTTTCCATGATTAAGTTTTCTAATTGTTTGCCGTTCTTGATGTCAACCCCTGGAAAATCTTTAACAGTAAATTTCATTGACCAACCAGAAGCTACTGAGTCACCGTCAGGGAGTTTTACTACATAACCTATAATTTTTTTAGTTTTAGGATCTTTAATACGTTCAACAATTTCAACTTTAGTTGCACCTTTAAACTCAGGTGTTTCAAGACTATCAAATATTTCTTTTGCTTCAGCTAATAACTTGTTTAATCTTTTAGTAGCTTTAGGTCTAATGTTGTCGTTGTGTTCGTTAATTAATGTACCAAGTTCATCAAGAGTGTTACGAGTTTCATTGTAACCATCAATACCTTCTTTAGTTAACTTGATTGTTTTATCACCAATAACAATACCCTCTTGTAATTCTGCTAATGAATACTTCTTACCTTGGCGATCACCTTCTACTATAATTGCAGATACATCTGCACGTTCAGCTTCAGGAACTTTACGCCAAACATCATTGTATCTCTTAAAGATACGACTCATTTTTGAGGTTACACTTTGTGTATTAAATTGAAATTTTTCTATAACTTTTCTAACTTGAGGATAGACATAAGTACCATCAGGATTACGCATACTCCAAAGTTTTAATGGGCTTTGTACCCACTTTAAAAAATTTACTTTCCATTTCTTAGGTGCTTTCTTACTTGAAGTACCATCACCGTCACCGCTATCACTTTCAACACCAGCTTCATCAGGCACAATTGGCTCTGCAAGTGCTGCAAGTTTTTCTTCTTCAGTCATCTCATCAACTACAACTTTAGCTTCTGCTTCAGTACGTTCAACGGACTCTGTAACTGCTTCGACAATTTCTGGTTCTTCTATAATTCTGCTTATTGGTAAACCAGCTTCTAGCATTATGTCAGCTTCGCTAGAATCAAATTCTTCAGATCTATAATCTTCAAGAAATTCTTGCTCTTCTATTCTAAATGGCCACATACGCATATTAGGTATGTACAATAAATTTTCAGTTTCAACTTCATAATGATCTCTAAGTTTATCAAGTGCGTCTTCAATAGTTTCTTCATCAAATTTTGCTCTTAAAGCCTGCTCACCTTTAAATGGACTAAAATTTGTAAATCCAATTGGGTTGTTATCAGAGAACCGAGGTCTTATAGCAGGTGGCGCTCTTTGATTAATAAATTTAGTTCGCCATAACTTATTACTAGCTCTATTATCCATTAAGAATTTAAACCCAGGGGCTGCTTGGGTAGTAGCAAATATTTTTTCCCATATCTCAGAAACTCTTTTAAAGAATTTTTCTGACATTGTTTTTGGTGGGATTCTTTCCATAGACCATCGAGCAGTTTGTTCAGCAAACCATTCGGCAAAACTTAATTGATATTTTGCCCCGTATTTGCCTATACCTAAATCTTTATCTACAATCTTGTCATCAATACGGTTTTGTTTAAATTCAAAATTACTAAATCGATTTAAATCTGCAACAATACTGTCTACATCAATAGTGCCATCCTTTAATAAGTAAGCTGTATCACCTGAATTTTTTAAACCTTGACCACGTTTAGTATTGCGAAGGTCTACTATAGTTCTAGACGTTCCTTTTTTATACTTTTCAGAGGTTAACATTTCCATAAGTTTTCTAGATACATTTGATTTATTAAATTCTAGATTTTGTAACTTATTGCCTTCACTTAGGTACGCATAATAATCTCTTAGTACTGCAACTTTTTCTACATCAGTTGCATTATTAAATAATTCCCATTCTAAAATGTGACCAACTTCATGAGCAACTGTGTTTAAAATAGAAATGTCTTCGGTTGATCTTTGTAGATCTGCGTTTTGTATACCAGGAAAAACTTTTGCTCTTTCACCTCTAGTCATAGATGTATTTACAAATATTTTATAAGTATGGTTTTCTAATGCATCTGGTCCAAATTGATTAACAAAACCATAAACATCATCAGCACCACTATCTAAAATGTAATCTTTGGCATACTTTTCGTATTGTTCTTTTATTTTTGTTAATGCATCTTCGTTGCGACCAATATAAAGTTCATATATAGTCATGTTTAAGCGTTTAGCTTCTCTTCTAATAAAGGCTTTTCTACTTAGGCGTGGTTGAACATTATGTTTTTCTAGAACTTCAGCTTTAATCTTGCCATTTTTTTGTGTATCCTTGTCGGTATAAAAAAAGATATTAATATCTTCTTTCATATTAAGTTTTTCTAAAATTTCTTTAGCATAACCTAATGCAAAATCTGGAACATTTTCAGTACCAATTACTTTACCACCTAGCTCATCTCCAAATGGACCAAACACAGGTGTCGATTTATTTGGAACTGCTGGCCCTTTAGTTTTCTTCTTAACAACTTTTTCTTCTGCACCAAAAGTATTTGACCAAGACCTTTTGTCATATTCTAATTTACTGCCATCAGGTAAATAAAAATCTAAAATTTTATCTGAGTATTCATTTATCTCACCCTGTTGTTCTGTTAAAAATCTTTGATCGCTAGGTGCATCTAATAAAAGAGGAATAGCATTAACGCCTTCTTCAAGATAACTTTTAATAATATTTAAATCATCTTCCTTCATCACGCCTAATGTTAATTTACCCTTACGATCTGAAACTTTAATAGGTTGTATTAATTGACCTTCATTTTGTAATGTTCCTTTATTCTTAATAACACCTGGATATAGAGATTGATTAGATCTTAATGCTAATTTAGTTTTATCAATAAAACTAGACTCACCAAATGCAGGGTTATTAACTGCTGTACCAAATTGATCGACTAACTTTTGAGCTTGATCTTTGTTAATAAAAGCAACCTTACCTAAAAATGGTGTTGCATCTTTTGATCTTCTTTGATCTTTTAATCTTGTTCTTAATGCTGCTTGTGATTTAGCTTCTTTGTTACTAGCAACGGCTCTTTGGACAGAAGGTCTTCTATTGTTGAATTTTTGTTGAGTATCAATAAGTGTCGCTGTATCTGCTATGTCTTTTGGATCTAACTCCGTAACAGTTTCGGCAACTGGTTTAGTGTCGGTAGTTGGTTTATTGTAGAT
>MEHZ011505436.1_pt1 | contig 27526 bp, 27 predicted proteins | sample 897221 | NCBI WGS metagenome assembly MEHZ01 (sample SAMN05514161, study PRJNA337945) | marine metagenome | isolation source: marine surface water | place: Arctic Ocean | collected 2007-12-13
TTTGGTGGGCAATGAGGGACTCGAACCCCCGACTTCCTCCTTGTAAGGGAGGCACTCTGAACCAACTGAGTTAATCGCCCAATTCGGGTGCAAATATATATACTAATTTCAGAAAATCTATAGGAACTAGAAAAATTATTGATTTTTTAATTCTTCTATTTTATTTAGGACGTCATCCAAACCTTCTTTGAATTTTTCAAAATCCTCTTTATACAAGAATATTTTATGCTTTTGGTAAGAGCCCTCGCCATCTTCATTGAAGGTTTTCTTACTTTCTGTCATTGTAAGATATAAGTCATTGCCTTTTGTTGCCTTAATATCAAAGAAGTATGTTCTTTTTCCGGCACGAACGACTTTCGAATAAATTTCATTTTGATCGCTTCCCATAACATGAGTATTTAATATAAATAAACGAATAAAAACGCTAAACTTCAAACTTTCAGTGCATTGAAACCATTGTGGCTATTATCCGTAAATGAGAAACCAATTAAAACAATTTGGGTATTATGCGCATTTCTCTTGGGTCAGTTATTGTTCTTTCTTTATTTATGCTGACCTGTAAGTCGAGTAATGAGGGTGGTGGTGCTTCGGTTAAAAGGCAATTAAAGGACCTTGAAGCCATTGAGAAAAGAGGAACCCTAAGGGTCTTGACTGAAAACGGGGCGGTTTCCTTTTATGAATATAAAGATGGGTATTTAGGTTTTGAATATGATATCCTTGATACTTTTGCGAAATCAATAGGCGTTAAATTAGAGGTTCAAATGATTTCAAACCCTAGAGACTTTGTAAAGAAACTTGATGCATTCGAGGGAGACATTATCGCATGTAATAAGCCAATCACAATGCAGGATAAAGAACTGCACTCCTTTTCATTGCCTTATAATCATTCCTTTCAAGTTTTGATACAAAGAAACCATCCAGACAGTATTATTCGCGATATCTCAGAGTTACAGAATAAAACGATTCATATTCGGAATAAATCGGCATTTGTAAAACGTATACTTCATCTCGAAGATGAAATCGGCGCAAATATTGAGACACGTACATTAAACAACTATCCTATAGCAGAAGATTTAATTGAGAAAGTTTCAAACGGAGAGATTGACTTCACGGTATGTATGGAAAATACGGCCCGTATTGAGCAATCTTGTTTGCCTAATATTGACATCTCTACACTTTTATCTGTTCGGCAGAATATCGCGTTTGGCTTAAGAAAGTCTGATGTAATACTTAAGAAAAAACTAGATTACTTTTTAGATGATTTTTTAAACTCTGAAGCCTATAAGGTTTTACGAAAGAAGTATTTCGATTATATGGAAGAAACCAATTTTTTTATTGGTGAGCAAGATACAATCTCGAATTTTAATATAAAACTCTCTGCATATGATGAGTTGTTTAAGGCGTCCGCATTAAAGAGGAACTGGGATTGGAGATTTTTAGCATCTATTGCCTATCAGGAATCTCGTTATGACCCTAACGCCCGTGGTTTTGGAGGGGCTTATGGAATGATGCAGTTTATGCCTAATACGGGACCGAGTTTTGATGTCTACCCAGACTCACCACCCGAAGTGCAAATTGAAGCTGGTATGCGTTATATCGACATGCTCTACAATGCTTGGAAAAAAATTGCATCTCGTGAGCAACGGCTAAAATTCACCCTAGCTTCATACAATGCTGGAAAAGGTCATATAGAGGATGCCGTGCGTTTGGCGGAGAAATTAGGATACAATCCAGCTATATGGGATGACAACGTTGAGTTAATGATTCGTTTGCTATCTGACCCTAAATATTATAGAAACGCCCCCGTAAAATATGGTGCCTATAGAGGGCCTGCAAAAACTTATGTAAAATCGATATATTCGCGATATATGATTTGGAGAGAGAATGAATAGAATAATCATTATTCAAGGACCAACGGCATCGGGGAAATCTACTTTAGCCATAGAGCTAGCCCAAAAGATTAATGCGCCTATTGTTTCTGCGGATTCAAGGCAATTTTATAAAGAAATGAGTATTGGCACAGCCAAACCATCAAAAAATGAAATGGATCAAGCTAAGCACTATTTCATTGACACCCATTCTATAAATGACCCCAGCCTAACTAGTGCAGGATATATGAAATTGGGTCGAGAGCAAATCGCTAAACTATTTCATGAAGGTGCAAGTGATATCGTTGTAACTGGGGGGTCTGGTATGTTCATTGATGCTTTAATCGACGGGCTTCACGACTCACCTAGTGATGCAGAGCTTCGTGATGCCCTTCACGAGGAATGGAGTAAAAACGGAATAGAAACTCTCTTAAAAGAGTTAGAATCGAAAGATCCAGAATCCTATTCTACAATTGACACAAATAATCCTATGCGTGTTTTGAGGGCATTGGAGATGATTCGAGTTTCAGGTAAAACATTGAAAGAAATTAGAGAAATCCCAAAAGATGGTATTAATTATCCTATTCAAAGATTCGTGATTTCGTGGAAGAGAGAAGACTTGTATACTCGAATCAATATGCGTGTGCATCAAATGATAGATGAGGGGCTGTTTGATGAAGTTAAAGAACTCCCCTTAAAAGAAAGTATTCTTTTACAAAACACAGTAGGATACAAGGAATGGATACCCTATTTCAGTGAGGAATCTTCTTACGATGAGACGATTTCAATGATTCAAAAAAACTCCCGTAATTATGCCAAGAGACAAGAGACTTGGTTGAAAAGGTATTCCGATTTGATTTGTTTAAATCCTTATGACGCCGTATCTTTGAAAGAGCAATTGCTTTCTTATATCTAGTAAAATCATTATGCAAATAAAATTCCAAAACGTTTGTCCTCAAATATTCAAAGATATTCAGATGACAAGTGATATCTGGAACACAGATTTTATTTTAAAGGACCGAGAGCGTATACAGGTTTTAGCCCAAAGTGGAAAAGGAAAGACTTCATTGCTCTACTTTTTATTGGGTTTACGTGATGACTTTTCGGGCATGATATTTTTAGATGGAAATAACTCTAGAGATCTTGGTCAAAAGGAATGGGGCGCATACAGAAAAAATAAAATAGCCTGTGTTTTTCAAGACTTACAGCTCATCGAAAAATTAACTGTGGAACAAAATATTCAGTTATTACCAGAGTTTGCCCAGAATTATTCTAAAGAAAAGGCATACGAAATGCTAATTGAATTAGGACTAGAAGACAAATGGGACTCCCGTGTTGCGACTTTGTCTTTTGGTCAAAAACAACGAGTGGCATTGATTAGAACTTTATGTAAGCCTTTTGAATTACTTATTTGTGACGAACCATTTTCACATATAGACGAAAAGAACAAAATGAAATGTGTTGCTTTAATTGAAAGGCGATTAGTGGAAGAACAGGCCGGCTTATTATTAACCTCGCTTGATGGAGAGCCAACTTTAGAATTGAAAATAATAAAACTCTGATGAGGCAACTTTTTTTCACTTATCAAAATCGTTTCCAGCTATTTGTAGCATCGATTGGCGTATGCATAGGACTACTGTTTATGGTGACATCCGTGCATTTCTTGCAAAAAGTTTATGCTTATGGCTCCAAATCAGAAATGTTAAGTGAAAACACGCTAGTGGTTCAAAAAAAAATATCTAGAGCCGCGCATTTGGGATTGGGTTCTCCTAATTTCACCGACGAGCAAATTAGTGTTCTTCAAGAACAGCCATTCGTTGCGGCATGCAGCCCTATATTCTCAAATCAATTTGATGTGATCGTGCAAATTGACGATCCCGTTATCCCTTCTTTTAACTCTAATATATATTTGCAATCTGTCGAAAAGCAATTTTTAGATGTTGGAATTCAAGCCTGGAAATGGGAAGAGTCTAATCCGATTATTCCAATTATAATGCCTCGAGATTTTTTAATGATGCTGAATACTTTTTTAACAGCTGGTAATTTACCGCAGCTTTCTGAAGAACTCGTTAGCAATGTGCAAATGAATCTTTTAATCGGACCTAAGGGTGATCGGAGGGTTATGCCAGCAAGAATATCAGGCTTTACTAATGAGTTTTCTGCGATACTAGTACCCAGTACCTTTTTAGAATGGGCCAATAACAAATACGCCATCAACAAGGAGGTCGTTCAAAGCCAATTGGTCCTTAAATCAACAAAAGGGAACTTTGGCTTACTAGAATCCTATCTAGACAAGAATGGCATGGAAAGTGCTGAAGGACAGGTTCTTGTCGCTAGGCTAAAGAGTGGTGTTTCCATAATGTTAATAGGATTGGTTTGTTTGTCTTTAATTACCGTTGCGTTGTCGATAATTGTACTTGTGCAGTACCTCCAGCTTATGCTGACCAATAGCCTTTATGAGCTAAGGATTATGCTCAGACTTGGGCATACCGTTTCTTCTTTAAAAAATGTCTTTTTACGCTATTTTGTTATGCTGTTCGCGATACTATCAGGGATCGCTTTGGTGGCTTTCTATGTGGTTAGACAATTTATAGAAATCAAGTTGTCTAATTCCGGTATTCTTTTAGATAGTTCTTATTCTGAAGCCAGTTTTGTTTCTTTATTATTGGTCTTTGTTATCTTTGTAATCCTCGTGAATTATAGTACATTTTATAAAATCCGTTCTCAATTTCATGCATAATGGTTAAAGAATTGTTAAAAGGATTTAAAAAATGAGATACACTTCCGCAAATACTTTAAATTAACATCAAAAAAAACGCAATGAAATCAGTATTTCTATTTTTATGCATTATAGCAAGTTCTGCTATTTACAGTCAGAAATTAAAATTTACGGTTAAGAATCATCAAGATACGACGGTACATCTTATTAAATATTTCGGTAAAAAACTATTTTATGCAGATACAGCTGAAATAAAAAACGGGCAGGTCGAATTTGATGGCAGCAAACAAACTAACGGAATACTAGGCTTGCTTTTGCCGGGTCAAAAATATTTTGAATTCATATACAACAGCGAGGACATCATAATGGTGACTGAGGGGCCAGACTTCCTCAAGAATTTAGAGATTAAAGCTTCTGCTGAAAACAAAGTGTTTATACCGTATATAAAGTTTATTGGTTCTGAAAAAGCTAAAATAGGAAAGCTGAGTAAGGAGCGTTCTTCACTTAAATCAGGTGACGTGAGGTTTGAAGAGTTAACAGCACAAATTGTTGAAGTGAATGAAAAAGTAAAGAAATATCAAGAAGACATTCTGACTCTACATAGTGATAAGCTCGTTTCGAAAATTGTAAAAATGTCAATCGACGTTTCTATTCCAGAAGCACCTGTTGATTCGAGTGGTGTGATCATTGATTCTAATTTCAGGTTTATGTATTATCGAAACCACTATTGGGATAACGTCGACTTAAGCGATGACGCATTGGTGAATAATCCTGTCTTCCACAACAAACTGGAATATTATTTTGGTCAGAATATGATGATTCAGCATTGGGATACGGTTACGCAATATGCATTTTCTTTTTGCGACCAACTTGTACCTAAGTCGAAGATATTTGAGTATTGTGTGGGTTGGGTAACCTCTTCTTTCGGAAAGAGTAAGATCATGGGGATGGATAAGGTTTATCTTGAAATGTTAAATCGTTATTATTGTACGGATAACCTAGAAGGAGAATCCCCTGCGTTTTGGGTGGGTGAGGATAAGTTTGAAGAGCTATGCGACAACCTGAAGAATAAGCTTAGATTGACAGTTGGTTCTGTTCCTTTCAACTTATTTCTTAGAGATACGACAGATGAAAACTGGGTCGATTTTTATAGCTTAAAATCTGATTACACTATCTTGTATTTTTGGGATCCTGAATGTGGTCACTGTAAGAAAACAACACCTAAGTTAGAAACTTTGTATCAAGAGAAATTTAAGGAGCGGAATGTTGAGATTTTTTCTGTTGGGAAAGCGATTGGTGATGACTTTGATAAGTGGAAGAAATTCATTCGGGATAACAAGCTTACTTTTATTAATGTAGCCGTCACTGATCGGCTGTATAATGACGCAAAGGATGCACCGGAGAAATTGGTTCAATTATACCCAGGAGAGCCAGGTAAGCCGACTACATTGGAGTCTTTGAATTATCAGAACACCTATGATATTTTCAGTACCCCTAAAGTCTTTCTTTTAGACAAAGACAAAAGAATTATAGCTAAAAGCATTTCTATTTCCCAACTCGAAGAGATGATTGATCGACTGCAAGGTTACGAGGACCTTCCAAAACTTTTCCCACCAGATCCTGAAGAAGATGCTCAAATGCAAAAGAAAGAGTAATTTTGGCGCATGAAGAATGCCTTTAAAACGTTGCTTAATGCTGCCGAGAATATATTAATCACAACTCATAAATCTCCTGATGGCGATGCCGTAGGAAGCGCAGCTGCTTGTGCTCGATTCCTTGAGGCCTATGGCAAAAAAGCAATAGTATTGCTACCTGATCCACCAGCGCCGAATTTAATGACTTTTCTGGAAGGGATTTCTTACGATGTATTTGCCGATTTCACGACTTCTATAGATACTTTCGATTTAATGTTTTGTCTTGATTATAACCATCCCTATCGAGTAGGGGAGGCTATGGAGTCTTTGGTTCTTGACATGAAGGGTGCTAAAATTATGATTGACCACCATCCGAACCCGACTGAATTCTGTGATTTAACCATTTCTAGACCTGATGTTTGTTCAACTGCACAGCTTTTCTTCGAAGTCCTTGAAGAATGTGATTTAACCAGTTACCTTACTAAAGAAGCATCGGAAGCTTTGTATTTAGGAATTATGACCGATACCGGATCATTCCGTTTTCCCAGCGTTACAAGTAAAACCCATGATGTTTTAAATAAGCTTTTAACAAAAGGGGTAAAAGCCTTCGAAATCCACGAAAAAGTTTTTGACCAAAACACCAAGGGGAGGATTCTACTTCGTGCGTATGCCATTTCAAATAAATTTGAGCAAATAGAGGGGACTCCAATTGCATATATGTCATTATCTCAAGATGAGTTAACGCGGTTTTCATTTCAAAAAGGAGATACAGAGGGCTTGGTTAATATACCGTTGTCAATAGCAGGAATATCGATTTCGGTCTTTATGGTTGAGAATGAAGAAGGCAAGGTCAAGATGTCATTCCGTTCCAAGGGTGATTATTTTGTGAATGAATTTGCTCAAGAAAATTTCAATGGAGGAGGTCATAAATACGCAGCTGGTGGATTTAGCCATGATAATCTGCAGCAAACAATGGATAAGCTAATATCCTTAAGCGCTAAGCTGATATGAAACCTTCATTAATGTGGCTTCTTTTGATTTGTTTTGCCTTGTTTTCATGTACGGAAGAACAAGTCGTTGAAAAGCCTAAAAAGGAATGGTCTATTGAACATTCTATCGACTTCAATCAAGAGCTTCATGAAAGAGAAGAACTCGCAATTGAAATATATTTGGCACACCACAATGGGCTTAAAATGACCAAGACAGGTTCAGGAATCAGGTATCAATTTGCTCAAAACAACAAGGGTAGTGGGGATATCGCAAAAACAGGAGACCTGGTGAAGGTTAATATGAAGATAGAACTCTTGGATGGGAGAATTTGTTATGAGACGGACTCTATTCCTGATCGTTTTGTATTGGGCTTAAGTGACGATGAGTCTGGACTCCATGAAGTCTTACAACTTATGAAACCGGGTGATAAATCCAAGGTGATTATCCCAAGTTATCTAGGGCATGGCCTTTTAGGTGATTCTAAAAGGATACCTCCCCAATCTATCCTTTTAATCGACGTAGAATTATTAAGCACAAACGAATGAGATTGAATCAATGGTATTTTGTTTTTATTGTTTTACTTACAGCAAGTTCTTGTAATGTTGTTGAAAAGGAACCGGTAAAGAACGATCTATCGACAAGAAATGCGAGTTCAGTCGCTAAGCCAATCCTAACTAAGGATTCTATCTCTATTGATCTAGACACGAGTCTAAGCCAAGAATATGGTTTCGACACATCTACTGTTACTTTAAATGAGATTGTTGATGAATTTAGCTTTGTAGACCACCGTGAAACAAGGAGTGGTATTGTAATCGATTGGATAGAGAAAACCAAGGGTAGGTCATTGAAACGTGGCGAATTACTTATGCTAGAATATCGATTGAGTCTTCCAGACGGAAAAATCATCGACGGAAATAATAGGATGAAAATGCCTTATCTACCATTTGTTCTAGGGTTCAATATTCAAAACAAAGGGTGGGACGAAGCCCTATCTCTTATGCACATTGGTGAATTGGCGCAGATAAAAATACCTGCAAATTTAGCTTATGGAAAAAAAGGCTTAGGTGATTTGATACCGCCCAATACTGAAAACTGGTTGTTTGTCAAGATACACGGGGTCGTTTCCCCTAGCAAACAAGAGAATGGCGTTAAAACATGGGAGTTGCGCTCAGGAACGGAACATGAAATAGAAAAGGTCTCAAAGGTTAAGTTTCATATGATTGCATCTACTGAAAGTAAAGCGAACATATTCAATACTTATACGTCAAACTTTCCTGTAACCTACACTCCTGGTCAAAGGAATTATCCTATAGGTTTACGAAGTGTGTTAAATAATGCAAAAATAGGCCAGCAAATCTTTGTGGTTTTAGATCCAAACATGGCTTATGGAATCGATGGTTACATGGATTTAGTAAAACCGAATGAGTCCGTTTTCTATAACTTGAAAATACTAGAAATAGAGTAGTATTCACTCATTATTCGTACTTTCGCAACTTGATAAATTATACATGAATATTCTACGTATTTTCTTAATTTCTTTTGTTTGTTTCAATGCAATTGGTCAAAGAGCACTCGATACTGTAAATTCCAAACTGGGTAAATTGGTTTTGTATACCGACCAATCATGGGAGTTAATACAAGATGATGCCTTTAATGGCATCCTTAATGAAGACATTCATAATGTCATGACTTCAGCGGAAATTGGCGGTCCTTACACCCTGAAATGGGACGCAAATGATTGTTATTCAAGATCTAACGATTTAACCAAATTAAAGGACACGGTTTGGCTTTGTCTTGAGGGGGATTCAACAGGAGGGTTTACAATGCCAATTGATGGCCCCGTGACCTCACGTTACAAGTACAGAAATGGGAAATTCCATAACGGAATTGACCTTGACTTGGTGACAGGAGATACGGTTGTATGCGCTTTTGATGGTGTCGTACGTTATGCCCAAAGTAATTCCGGAGGCTATGGTAACCTTGTCATTATCCGTCATTACAACGGACTAGAAACCTATTATGCCCATTTAAGTAAACTACTCGTTTTTTCAGGGCAAAGAGTTTCCTCTGGAGAGGTCTTAGGTTTGGGAGGAAACACCGGGCATTCATTCGGATCACACTTACACTTTGAGGTTCGGTTTTACGATTCCTCTATGAATCCTGAGGAGCTTATTGATTTCAAGAAAAAAGAATTAAAGAAAACGAATTTATTATTGCATAAAACGATGTTTCGACCTGGTGTGTCCCCCTCTGATGAATGGAAGAAAAAACCCAATGGAAGTTCGGAATATGTTGCAAAGAAATATTATAGAGTGCGATCCGGGGATACACTTTCAGCTATTGCCGAACGCAATAGAACAAGTATAAACTCGTTATGTCGTTTAAATGGTCTGAGGACAACATCGATTCTTCAAATAGGCCAAAACTTAAGGGTAAAATAAAATGATGAAATCTTTTTTCTTATTGGGCGCTTCTATTCTTATACTAAGTGCATGTTCTAATTACAATGAAATCATAAAAGGCGATGATTACGTTAAGAAATTTGAACTAGCAAATGCCCTTTATGATGGAGAAGAATTTCTAAAATCAGTCGTACTTTATGAGCAAGTTTATCAGCATTCGCCAAAATCAGGTGAGGGTGAACTCGCTTACTATAGACTAGGTCAGAGTTATTATCAGAGTGATGATTATTATATGGCTGGATACTACTTCTCTTCCTATATTCAGCGCTTTCCTTATTCGCCAAAGAATGAAGAACTTATGTTTTTAGTAGCCATGTGTAAAGTGAAAAACTCTCCTCAGTCGGCATTAGACCAAACAGAAACAGAAGAAGCCATTAATGCAGTCCAGATTTTCGTAGATAGTTATCCTCAAACGGTATTAATGGATACATGTAATCAAATTATAGATAGATTAAGATTTAAAATAGAAACGAAAGAATTCAATCAAGTATTGCTGTATTCCAAGACGGAGAGATACAGGGCTGCAGTTGCTTCTGCAGAAATCTTTTTAGAAAAGTATCCTTCTTCAACTTTTGCAGAAATTGTATTGTCCAAGATGGTGAGAAATTCCTATTACTTAACGATCAATAGCATAGAAAGTAAAAAAAGCGTTAGAATTGATGAAACTATTGAAAGAATGCGTAAATTTGAAGCCGATTTCCCTGGTTCAGATGATTTACAAAGTCTTAATCAGTTGGTAAATAAATTGCTTAATTAAAGAAAAAAACATGACCTATAAGAACGTAATCGCAGAAAAAACAACGGTAACAAGAGATACGATTCATATTGAAAACAAGACGGGTAACATCTATGAGTCAATCGTTGCAATGTCTAAAAGGTCGAATCAAATCAGTTCTGAAATTAAAGAAGAATTAACTTCGAAACTTCAGGAATTCGCAAGTAGCACTGATAATCTTGAAGAGATATTTGAGAATAGAGAACAAATTGAAATATCGAAACATTACGAAGGCCTTCCAAAAGCAACAGCAATTGCAGCGCAAGAACTTTTAGATGACAAAATCTACGTAAGACATATAGAAGAGGAAAATAAATAAATGTTCGGCAAACGCATTCTTCTCGGAATAACCGGAGGTATTGCAGCGTATAAAATTGCTTATCTCATACGGATATTAAAAAAACTAGGGGCAGAAGTCAAATGTATAATGACTCCTGCCTCTTCTGCTTTTATTAGCCCATTAGTTGTTTCTACTCTATCAAAAAATGAGGTTGGTATTGAATTTTGGGATAAGAATACGGGGACATGGAATAACCATGTTGCCTATGCAGAATGGGCCGATGTCTTTTTAGTTGCTCCAGCAACGATGAACACCATCGGTAAAATGGCAAATGGTCTTTGTGATAATCTATTATTGGCAACTTATTTCTCTATGAAATGTAAAACTATTGTTGCTCCAGCAATGGATTTAGATATGTATAAGCACCCTAGTTTTCTGAGGAACATTGCTACGCTATCCAAAGATGGTGTTATGGTTATTCCTGCAGAAGAGGGAGAACTTGCTAGTGGGCTAGAAGGTGAAGGTAGGTTGGCCGAGCCTGAAGTCATGGTTTCTTTCTTAACAACTTATATGGCTTCAGAAGTAAGTTTATGCGGTAAAAGAATTTGTATAACCGCAGGTCCAACCCAAGAGGCAATAGATCCAGTGCGCTATATTTCTAATCATTCATCTGGTAAAATGGGCTTTTCAATTGCAAAAGCAGCTCTTATAAGAGGCTACGAGGTTGTACTTATCTGTGGCCCAACGCAAGAGACACTTGTCCATCCATTACTCAAAAGGATTGATGTCTTAAGCGCTAAGGAAATGCTGAAAGAGGTTCAAAGTGTCTGGCAATCTTGTGATTTCGGCGTTTTTTCTGCCGCTGTTGCAGACTTCCGCCCTGTAAATGTGTCCGAATTCAAAATGAAGAAAAATGATGATTTAACTTCAATTCAATTAGAACAAAACCCTGATATTCTAAAATGGGCGTCGTTTGAAAGAAAAAACAATCAAAAAGTAATCGGATTTGCACTAGAAACAAATAATGAGGAAGAAAATGCGTTGTTGAAACTAGAGCAAAAGAACTTGGATCTGATTGTGCTAAATTCCACACAAGACAAAGGTGCTACTTTTGGTGGTGAACAAAATAAAGTCACTATCTTCGGTAAGACAGGTAAACTTGTTGAATTAGAGCTTCAGGACAAGTTTGATATTGCTGTTAGACTTATGGATATTATAGAGGACGTAAATGCTTAAGGAAATACTATTTATTGCGCTATTAGGATCTTTCAGTTGGGTTAAGGCCCAAGAGTTAAACTGTCAAATTTCTATAATTACGGATGCAAAGCTCGAAATAACAACGACTGAAAAAGAAGCGTTGACCCAGCTTGAAGAAGTTGTTTTTGACTTCATGAACAGTACAAAATGGACCAAGGAGAAATTTAACATCGAGGAAAGAATCAATTGCTCAGTTCAGTTACAAATAAATAACATTCCTTCTCCGGGTAGTTTTAGCGGCTCCATCCAGGTCATGGTCAGCAGGCCCTCTTTTAATTCATCTTACAATTCACTTATATTTAATTTTCTAGATGAAAAGGTCGTTTTTTCCTATTCAAGAAATTCACCTTTATATTACGCCAAAAATACATTTAGAGATAACCTATCTTCAATCTTATCTTTTTACGCTTTATACGTTATAGGACTGGATTATGACTCCTTCGGTCCGAATGCAGGTACTCCTTACTTCTTAGAGGCACAACAGATTGTATCTAACGCGCAAGCATCAGGTGCTTCAGGTTGGAAAGCTAGTGAAACAGGAAAGCGCAATAGGTATTGGCTTGTGGATAACATTTTACAACAACTATTCCAACCTTTAAGAGATTGTAGTTATGCATACCATCGCAAAGGAGTTGACAAGTTATATGAGGATAAAAAGGCAGGTGTGAAGGAAATCTACAAAGCTCTTTTAAAGCTTAAGCCTGTTGTTCAAACAAGGCCAAATACGGTAAATATTATAAATTTCATTTATTGTAAGACAGACGAAATAAAGATCTTATTGTCAGATTCTGACACGAAACAGAAAACAGATTTCGTTAATTTGTTAAAAAGATTAGACCCGGGTAATAGCTCTAAGTATCAAGCCATATTAAATTGAATCATGATTCAAAGACTACGCATATCTAATTTTGCGTTAATCGAAAACCTAGAGCTCGATTTAAAAAAGGGGTTCTCAGTCTTGACGGGTGAAACAGGTTCCGGTAAGTCAATTCTATTAAGTGCTTTCTCTTTACTTTTAGGTGAACGATCTAGTTCCAATCTTGTAGGCGCCTATAGTCGCAAAGCGATTGTTGAAGCGCAACTAGATGCTTCTCCAGAGGACAAGGTTTTTTTTAAAGCACACAACCTTGATTATGACGAGCCTTTGCTATTGAGAAGAGAAATCGTAAAAGATGGTAAATCAAGAGCTTTTATTAATGACTCTCCTGTTCCTTTATCTACACTAAAAGCATTTTCGATAGAGAAATTAATGGTGCATTCTCAATACAATACTTTCGAACTGAAATCAAAGAAAAAACAGCTCGAACTATATGACCTTTTATCGGGTAATGAGAAAAGAGCATTGGCGTTTTCATTGTTATTTGAAAACTATAACGCACATGGACAGGACTTAGAGGATTTGAAAATCACGTATGTTAACGAAAATAAGGATCGTGATTATAATGACTTTCTGAAACAAGAGATCGAAGACCTCAAATTCGATGAAGTCGATTATTCTGTTTTAGAAAGTGAACTTTTCAAACTTGAAAATTCAGATGCCATTCGAGCTATTCTTTCTGAATTAAATGCTTTTACTGAAGAAGGAGCTATTTATTCAAAGGTAAAACAGTATGTTTTTGGTTTAGAAAAGCTCGGCACTAAGGACAAAGGGCTTCTGGAGCTTATTGAAAGACTTCACGCTATTGGTGATGACTTAAGTATGGTCTCTTCGGAATCTTCCTATTATATTGATAGTATGGGGGATGACCCATCACGAAAATCTTTTATTATTAAACAGTGGGATGCCTATAACCGACTATTGTTAAAACATGGATTTAAAACTCAGCTAGAGCTGCAAGGCCTTCTCGATGATCTTTCAAAAAGAAATGAAAATATTGAAGGCTTAAAACAGCGAATTGCAGATATGGAAATAGCACACAAGGTACTTGAATCTAAAATAGACAAGGCTGCAAATCAGCTACATTCCAAAAGGATGAATTCAAGTTCTTTGATCGCCAATTCATTGAAAGAGGAACTCTTTCAATTGAAACTTCCAGAGACTAAATTGGATTTCAAAATAGAGAGAGGTGCATTACAATCCACCGGTATTACAAATCTTTCTATGGTCTTTTCTGCAAATAAAGGATATGACATGATTGATATTGAAAATGCAGCGAGTGGGGGAGAGTTATCAAGACTTATGCTGGCATTACTCAAACGAATATCAGAAGAGAAAAAAATGCCCACTATTCTCTTTGATGAAATTGATTCTGGTGTATCTGGAGATGTAGCGGATAAAATCGGTGTACTTCTTCATAAGATGGGAAATCAATCACAGCTATTGGTAATTTCTCATCTTCCGCAGGTTGCCTCCAAAGCATCTGCACATTATATTGTTGAGAAGAAGGAAGAAAAAGAGCGTACGCGCACCTATGTTAGATTGCTATCAGAAGATGAACGAATCTATGAGGTAGCTAGGTTAATGAGTGGAGAGGATGTTACAAAAGCGGCCTTGGAGACAGCGAAAACACTTATGAATTAATGAGTAAGTTTCATTTGCCTTTCCCGAAGATTACGGTCGACCAAAAGATTAAGTTTAGCGACTCATTATGTTTCTTGGGAAGCTGTTTTTCGTCGAATATAAACACGCTAGCATCCGACCATGGTTATCGTACATTATGTAATCCATTTGGGACAATTTTTCATCCAGAACCAATATTAAATTGTCTAAAGGAAGCTCTAGATGAATCAAAAAATACAGACTTACTAATCGACGACCAATATGTAACAGACTGGAATTCAGCCCATGTTGTTCAATCTTCATCGAAAGAAACCCATCAGGCTAAAGTGCTTGACAAGCGTCGCTTGTTAAAAAAGCAAATAAGCGGAGATAGTTGGCTATTTATAACGCTAGGAACCTCTATTGGGTATCGGCATAATGAATTAAATAAGCTAGTTGCAAATTGTCATAAACAGCACCCCGATCTTTTTGAAAAGGTGGAATCATCACCTTCTGAAATGTTTGAAGCATGGAATCCCTTTCTTACGAGGTTATTGCAATGGAACCCTAAGCTAAAAATCATCTTTACTGTAAGTCCTGTAAGGCACGTAAAAGACGGGTTGATTTCAAATACGCAAAGCAAAGCACGGTTATTCGTGTTTATAGAGGCGCTAATGAATAAATTCCCGATTTCTTATTTCCCTTCCTATGAAATCATTAATGACTCTTTGCGAGATTATAGGTTCTTTAATGAAGACCTGATTCATCCTAATAAAACGGCAGTGAATGAAATCTGGGCGTATTTATTGTCTAATTACATGTCCACTGAGGATCAAGTGCTTGCTCAGCAAATCAACAAGGTGAAACGAACTGAGCAACACCGGAAGCATCATTCGAACAAAGCAGAAGATGATAAACTAAATGAATGGTTATCTAAACAGAAATTAGCAATTAAAGCTTCGCTTAATAAAAGGAAACTGTATTAAGGCTCAACATTCCATTCTTTGTAAAATTGGTCTAAAAACAATTTCATGAATTCATGTCGTTCTTTGGCTATATCCTTGGCGGCCTCTGTTTGCAAAAGTTCTTTTAGTAGCAAAAGTTTTTCGTAAAAATGATTAACCGTATGCGTTTTAGAATTTAGATATTGTTCTTTGCTTGTATGCATTACTGGTTTTATACTAGGATTGTATAAAGGTCTCTTCCTACTTCCTCCATATGCAAAGGCTCTTGCTATCCCCATTGCCCCAATAGCATCTAATCGATCTGCATCTCTCACAATGAGCCCCTCTACAGGAAGGGCATCTTCAGTAACTTCCGCACCTTTATAGGAGATACCCGGAATAAGAGCAGCTACACGATTTGCGATTCTTGAAGTCCCACCACATTTTAAAATCCATTCTTTTGCGACCTGTCCACCTTTTTCGAAATTACCCCCATTGTATTTGTGATCTGAAATATCATGGAGTAATGCGCAAAGTTCGATGACTTCTTTATCGCCACCTTCTTTTTGATGAAGAAGAATACTCATTTTCCAAACACGCTCTATATGAAACCAATCATGGCTCCCTTCTTGGTCTTTAAAATGTGCTTTTACTTCATTTAGTACTTTGGATACGAGCAATTTTATCTCTTTATAAATATTTTGGTAACGGCTTCTTCTCCTGAATAAGCTGTTAAAAAGTAAGAACCAGAAGCGAAGGTTGTAAGGTCAATTTCTAAACTATTCCCTTCGTAAATCATGTTGCCGCGAATATCTCTGATTATTATGTTTTGTAAGAATTCATTACATGAAATCTTAATGTAGTCGTTTGCGGGCACTGGATATATAACAAAAGAAAGTAGATCCTGCTCCGACACACTTGCGTCATCTTCCTTTACCGCTAAAATATCATCAATGTATAATTTAAACCCATCATAAGTCCTCAAGACAAAAGCTACATATATCGATTGGTCATCATAACCATAGGCGCTTAAATCAATACTTCGGGAGGTCCACTCGAAATTCTCTTCTTCAATATAACCAATCGTGTCAGTAAAACTATTCAGTGAAACATCAGTTGTAGATACGAGTATATAATAATCATCTGCAAAAGAAGGATCTTGAGACTTTGCATTCCATGAGAATTTATTCCCGAAAGAACCGAGTACTAACATAGGGGTAATCATCCATCGATCAGCAGTGTCTGCTGGCGTGAAATAAGAAGTAGATGCAGCGACGCTATCCGACGGGTTCTCGGGGTCCTCTATACAGATCCAAGCAGCGTTGTATTCCGACACCGCTTCATTGGGTTCGTTTAAGTCATTGTCAACAATACTCATGTCTGTTGGAATACCGCCTTGAAAATCATTTTGATAAATAGTGATTTGAGACCATGAATTATAAGCCATGAATAAAAATAAGAAAGCAAAATATTTAGCCATTTTAAGTTTTTTTTTATTTGATCAAATTAATAAGAATTTCTTTGTATTCTTGATAGAAATGATCGAATTCTATCAAGCGATCTTTAAAAAATTTATAAATCTTTTTCCAGTCATTTTTTTGATATAGACTCCATTCGCTTGACTCCCATTGTATTCTGCTAATGGTTCTACCCTCCGAATCCTCAAGTTGTTCAATCCAGTCTGAAGGGGAATTAACATGCGAAGTGAGGAGTGATTTTAATTCTTGTAGTTGTTCCCAGAAAATTACTCGGATATCTTTGTCCTTAAATTGAATGTCAAATCTTAGGGCTGAAGTAGCATCGTTACAATGCAAACGGAGATAGGTGTCCTTGACATTGGTAGGGTAGGACAACCAATTCAACCTTCGCGAAGCACTAGATTTAGATTTTTTCATGTATTCATTGAATCCATCCCAAAATTGGATGTTCAGATCACGTTTCTCTTCTTTGGAATACATTACTTGTTTCCCTTTGCGTGGTCCTCAAGGAATTTCTTTAAACCAATATCTGTAAGCGGGTGATTGGCCAGAGACTTAATTACTTTTAGGGGGCCAGTCATTATATCCGCGCCAATTTCAGCACAGTTTATTATATGCATTGGATGTCTTACAGATGCCGCTAGAATTTCTGTTTCAAAGCCATAGTTATCATAAATGATACGAATTTGATTAATCAATTCTAATCCATTAGTTGAAATATCATCGAGCCTACCCAAAAAAGGAGAAATGTAAGTTGCACCGGCTTTGGCAGCTAGAAGGGCTTGGCCGGCAGAGAAAACCAATGTACAATTCGTTCTAATCCCTTTTTTGCTAAAATGTCTTATGGCCTTGATACCCTCTAATATCATGGGGACTTTAACCACTATGTTTTCATGAAGGTCCGCTAGTTTCTCACCTTCGGCAACCATACCATCAAAGTCTGTGCTAATGACCTCAGCGCTCACGTCACCGTCTACGATATTACAAATAGTGATATAGTGCTTATTAATATTATCCTCTCCTGTGATTCCTTCTTTAGCCATTAAGGAAGGATTCGTCGTGACTCCATCAAGTATGCCTAGACTATAAGCTTCTTTAATTTCATTTAAGTTGGCCGTATCAATAAAAAATTTCATTTATTTATTTTTGTTCTTTAATGCTTCTTTCTGTTTACGCTGCATCTCTTCAAGCTTCTCTTGAAAACGAGATTTTTTCTTAGGTTCAGACGAACTTGCAGCTCCCGCTTTCGCTTCCATTTTCATTTTTAATTTCTCTTCATCAACGAAAAGTTTCTTTATCATAAACATGATTAAAATAGAGAACAAGGTTGAGATGAAGTAGTAATAACTCAAGCCTGATGAGTAATTGTTAAAGAAGAAAATCATCATGATGGGAAATATGTACATGAGAACTTTCATGTTAGGCATTCCAGGTTGAGTGGGTTGTTGCATATTCCCACTATTCATAAAGGTATAAAGCAAGGTTGTACCTGACATTAGTAGCGTGAAAAGACTTACATGATCTCCATACAATGGGATATTCATACCGAGGTCTAAAATAGAATCATAAGAGGACAAATCATCAGCCCAAAGAAAAGATTGCTGGCGCAGCTCAAATGCTGAAGGGAAGAATCGGAACACTGCCAAAAGAATAGGCATCTGTATAAGCATAGGGAGGCATCCAGATAAAGGACTCGCTCCTGATTCTTTATAAAGGTTCATCATTTCCATCTGCTTTTTCATTGCATCATCCTTATTCGGATACTTTGCATTTAAAGCTTCTGTTTTCGGCTTAAGAATCTTCATCTTCACAGATGAAACAAACATCTTCCATTGAACGGGCATTAGCGCTGTCTTGATAAGAAGTGTCAATAAAAAGATGGAAAGACCAAGGCCTAAGCCCATAGATAAAAGGAAGTTAAATACGGGCTGAACTGCATAGACGTTAATCCATCTAAACAAGCCCCATCCAAAATTCAAGATTTCATCGTAATCTTCATTGTAAACATTAAGCACTTCATAATCATTTGGTCCGAAGTACCATGAGAAGCTCGCTGTGTTATTGGAGTTTTTATCCATATTTAAAGTAAATACAGACTGAAAATCCTTAATATTTGTGGAGTCTCTTTTATTTTCTTCCTCATAGGTAACAACCTTCATCTGTGATCCTTTTTGTTGGAAAGGGGATTTAGGATGGAGAATAGAAGAGAAATAGGACTGCTTATATGCAACCCAAGTAACGTCATTTTCTAAATCGGATTCATCTTCAGATGTTTCACTGAGATAGTCAAAACCAGACTCTAACTCATTAAAACAAATGGTAGAAACTCTTCTTTGTTCCGAGAGAAGCTTCTCTGTTTGAAGAAAAGAGGTATACCAATTCAATCGTATGTTGTCTTTTGAAATACCATTAAGATCAATGAATTCAACCTTGAAGTCTACATTGAAAGACTTGTTCTTAAGGCTATATGTCTGGCGTATTTTACCTGCTTTGTAGGTTGCCTCAAGAATAGCTTGGTCATTTGGAGCGTCAACAATACTAAAGTTTAAGTTTTTTGTATCCACAAGCTGATCGCCATCAAAAAATGTAAAAGAGGTCTTGTGGTCTCCTTTATTGAATAAACAAAGGGGTGCACTTGAATTTGTGTTATAGTCGTTATAGGACTTATATTCTTTTAGGTATAAAGCCTGAATCTGTCCTCCTTTTGTTGAGAAATCAATTCTGAATTTATCAGTTTCGCGTGTGAATGAACTATCCACAATCACATTATTCATAACGGATTCTGTCGAATCAGTTAACACTATAGGGCTTGTCGTTTTAATTACAGTCGAATCTGTATATACAGCCGAGGAATCTATTGATTTATCCTCGTTGACTTTTACCTCCTTCGTTTTCGCAATTTGCTCATTCTTCTTTAAATCCTCTTCACTAGGTTTATTAATGATTGTGAATACAGTCAAAATCAAACCTATCAATACAAGACCAGTTAAGGTGTTACGATCCATTTCTATTTCTTTTTATTATTTAACGATGCTTTTATAAAAGCCACAAATAAAGGGTGGGGTTCAGCCACTGTGCTTTTATATTCTGGGTGGAACTGTACACCAACGAACCAAGGGTGGGATGGAATCTCTACGACTTCAACCAAGCCTGTTTTTGGATTGGTCCCGGTCGCGACCATCCCAGCCTCTTCAAATTGATTTAAGTAGGTATTATTGAATTCGTATCGATGCCTGTGTCGTTCTGAAATTAAATCTGAATGAAATGCTCTTCCGATATTCGAATTTGGCTTTAACTCACAGGAATAAGCACCTAGTCGCATCGTTCCTCCCTTATCTGATATGTTTTTCTGTGCTTCCATGATCGCAATCACGGGTGTTTTCGTTTTATCCGCTATTTCTGTTGTATTTGCGTCTTCTAAATTAAGAACGTTTCGAGCAAATTCAATAACAGCACATTGCATACCTAGACAGATTCCTAAAAATGGAATTAAATTCTCTCTTGCAAATTGTACAGCATCAATCTTTCCAGAAACCCCTCTTGATCCAAACCCCGGTGCTACAAGAACACCATCCATTTGTGAAAGCTCCTTTTTAACGTTGTCTATATCTAAATCATCAGAGTGAATCCAATGCACATTGACCTTACATTCATTTGAAACACCTGCATGAATAAATGCTTCACTAATAGACTTATAAGAGTCCCGTAGTTCGACGTATTTACCTATTAGGGCTATATTGACTTCTGCTTTTGGGTTTTTTAAACGATCTAAAAACGTTTTCCATTTCTTTAATTCAGGAGGCGAATTTTTAGAGAGCCCTAATTTATCCAAAACAACGCTATCCAATTCTTCTGACTGCATTAAAAGAGGCACATCATAAATTGAGGATGCATCTCTAGCTTCAATCACAGCATTCATAGAAACATTGCAGAATTTAGCAATTTTCCTTCTTAAATTCAGATCTAGTTCGTGCTCCGTGCGACAGCATAAAATATCAGGCTGTACACCAAGTTCAAGTAATGCTTTAACAGAATGTTGTGTAGGTTTAGTCTTTAATTCGCCGGCCGCGGCTAAATAGGGGATAAGCGTTAAGTGGACAACCAAACAGGCATTCTCATACTCCCACATCATTTGACGAACGGCTTCAATATATGGCAAGGATTCAATATCCCCCACAGTCCCTCCAATCTCTGTGATTACAATATCGTACTTATTGTTTTGTGATAAGAGCTGTATTCTTTGTTTGATCTCATCAGTTATATGAGGAACTACTTGAACTGTTTTTCCTAAGAAGTCACCTCTTCGTTCTTTTTCAATAACCGATTGGTATATCCTTCCCGTTGTTATGTTATTGGCTTGTGAAGTTGGTACGTTCAGAAAACGCTCATAATGACCAAGATCTAAATCTGTTTCTGCACCGTCATCTGTGACGTAACACTCACCGTGTTCATAAGGATTAAGAGTCCCTGGATCAATATTTATATAAGGATCAAGTTTCTGTATGGTGACCGTGTATCCTCGGGCCTGTAATAATTTCGCTAATGATGCTGCAATAATACCTTTGCCAAGAGAAGATGTAACCCCACCTGTTACAAAAATATACTTAACTGAATTGGACATATAAATAAATTGTAACTATGGGCATCAAAGTTAATATAACAATATGAGCCTACAATTTATTTCAATCATTTTTATCAATGTTGTACTGAGATTGCTTTTGTACCCATGTCAACACAAATCGGATCACTATTAGAAGTTCGAGTAGTAACTTAAAGATTATTTATCCCAAGTTTTATAGTCGGATATTTGTTCAGGACGATCTGTCTCTACATCCTTAAGGGGTTGACATTCAGTTAAATATTTTTCATTATCTAGAGGAAGTTTTTGGTAGTATTTAGTACCCTCTGTTTTCCACTCGATTTGCTCTTTAGTCAGTTCGCGAATTACCTTGGCAGGGTTTCCTACAGCTAAGCTGTTTTTAGGTATTATCTTTTTTGAGTTAACAAATGAAAGCGCACCTGTAATGGAATTTTCGCCAATAACAGCATCATCCATAACGACCGAATTCATCCCAATAAGACAATTTTTCTTTAAAATAGCTCCATGAATTATTGCTCCATGGCCAACATGGGCATTTTCGTGTAAATGAACAGTCGTGCCAGGAAACATATGAATTACACAGTTTTCTTGAACATTGCATCCATCTTCAATTAAAATCTTACCCCAATCTGCCCTAAGTACGGCTCCAGGACCGATATATACTTTTTTTCCGATGAGTACATTACCAATAATTACAGCAGTTGGGTGGATGTAGCTTGAAGGGTCAACAACTGGAGTCCAGTCTTTAAATTTATAAAATGGCATGGTTTCTCTTTAAACAAATTTAATCAAAGAAATGATGCACTCAAACATTAGTTTTTGACGAAGTATGAGGGAAATGATTAATTTTAATGGCTATGAGAAATTTAATATTACTTGGTTTTATTTTGACATGTCTGAACATATTTGCGCAAAAAAGTACGGTCTTAATAGATAAAACAACCTTATCGGAGATGATGCATAATCAAGACTTACAATTGGTAGATGTACGCACGGAGAAAGAATTTGTAAATGGATCGTTAGAGGGCGCAATCAATATTGATTTTTGGAATCCAGATTTTTTAAACTTAATAAAGTCAACGTTTACGAAAAAGAAAGCGCTTGTTGTTTTTTGTGCTGGTGGTGGGCGTAGTGCAATGGCCTGTGATAAGTTGTCAAGACAGGGGTTCAAAGTTCTTTTTGATCTAGAAGGTGGGTATGAAAGTTATATAGAGTAAGTTACTATGCTTTTATATCAGCAATAATCCTATTTAACATAATATTAATTATAATACAGTTGGGCGTCACGACATTTAATACAGTCATTTAAACGTCAATAGAAATCAGCAACAAATAGAACCATCATTATTTTTATAGATAAACGCGCTAAGCTATCAATCATAGTACCTCGTATCAATGTTAGCTTAGTTAGAGTTTAACATCAACTACATCCTGATAAACGATCAGTTAATTTTGTATTTAAACAGGTTTATTGTAAATTAAAGAGCTTCTTCAAAACTAATTCTAGTATGATCAGTGAATAAATCAATTCAAAGATTCAAAGGGTATTTAAATACCCCATTGCTTTGGGGTTCAGAACCCGTAAAGAATTTAGACCAGCTCCAATTACCATTGACCTCTGCAGGGTTCTCAGGGCTCATTATCCCTGAAAAAATACGTCTTGGAAAACTAGTGGAGCTCTTTGTTTATTTTCAATTGGAACAAATCACAACGATAGATATTCTTGTACAAAATCTCCAAGTCATTCAAGATAAGATTACAATTGGAGAACTTGATTGTGTTTTCAGGGATTTAGAGCTTTATATACACCTAGAGATCGTTTATAAATTTTACCTGTATGATGAATCTCTAGGACCTTTAGAAATAGACAGATGGATTGGTCCAAACCGTAAGGATAGTCTCTCTAAAAAAGTGAATAAATTATCACAAAAACAACTCCCTTTAATTGCCCATTTCAGAACAAAAGAACTGCTGTATGATTTGGGTGTAGATGTGCACGCACTCAAGCAAAAAGTTTTCTTTAAGGCGCAGCTTTACACCCCTATACATCTAAAAAACCATACGTTTAAATCCATAAACAACAACTGCATCATGGGGTACTACATTGGAATGACTGAATATCGATCCATGCAAGATTGTTATTTCTACATGCCCAAGAAGCTGGATTGGCTCATTGTCCCCCATCTTAATGTTGAATGGAAAGACCACGCTGTATTTACGGAGCATGTTGAAAAAGAAATCAATGAGAAGCGATCTCCGTTATGTTGGGTAAAAACCCCTTATGGAATACTTCAAAAGATTTTTGTCGTCTTTTGGGAAAATCAGTGATTCTTCTCTGTGTTTAATCAGGTGTGTTTCCTTACAGCTTATAAGAAAGTTGTTAGAAGGAAAATCCCATACCTATCTTATTGACCCCCTCGGTGAAGTTGTACAACGAACTGTCTTGGTTAATTCCAAGTTCATAAAAGAAGCTGAAATTATTAAAAGAGAGTTCAAACAAAAGGCTAGCCCTTAGATGGCGCATGTTAAAATCAGAAGATTCTTTCAATATATAATTCTTGTCATCCACATGGTACTTTGTTTTTTGTATACCATTCTCAAGGTTTAACCCTGGAATAAAACCCACGCCAAATTTAAATTTGTTCAGGAAAGGAACTTCTCGAGCGCGAATGTAAAGCATTATGGGAATACTCCAAGAACGTAATGTAATTCTATTAAATGTGAGGTTATTGTATCCAGTTGGTAAAAGTATTACACCTTCATTTGAAATATTTGCATATTGATCTCCTAGATCAAACTTATTTTCAGAATATTGAATACCTATGGCTCCGTTAATGAGTTTTGGATTCTTAACAAATCTGAACATTAGCTTGATGTCGTAATGCATAGAGGGTAAAAAATCATTGGATATAGGCTTATCGCTTTTAAAACTACTTTGACCGAGATTAAATTGAAACAAACATATTGATGTGTCTTTACGGGCAAAGTTATGATCATAAAGTATATTCAATAAGTCAGGCACCTCATCTTCCGTATCGTAATAAATTTGAGCATGAATAGAAGTTGTTGCAATTCCAAACAATAAAACAAATAAAAAAATTTTCATTTATATTTTTTCATAAACTATTGCAAAAGCTGTGCCATTTAAAGGGGGCATTAACAAAATATTAACAGATCATGTTACTCATATAGTCTTCACTTTGTTTTTAATACACGCAAAACAAATCCCCATTATGTCTTGTTTAAAATCAATTTGAAACCATTACTTTCACTGCTTAAAGTTGTAGAATAGAATAAATTTAATGAACCTAGTAACTGACAATCAAACCTTAGTTGATTTAGAATTCGATAAAATACTTGAATGGTGTTCTAAATATGCGCTATCTAAGCCCACAAAAGAAAGGATTTTAAACTTAGTTCCTCAATGTGATTTTGACGTTCTCGATGAGCGTATGGATCAAGTGCAGCAACTAAAATTCATCAAAGAAGCAGAAGGAGGTTTTCCTGTTTTAGAATTTGAGGAACTAGATATTGAACTTCGGTTGCTTCAAATAAAGAATTCAGTGATCCCATTGGATGGGATTCTAAATATTCATCAAGCATCGTGCTTAATGAATTCAATACTAGAGTTCTTTGAGAATTCTCAGAATAATTATTTGGTTTTGGAAAAGGTATTTGACAAGACACATAAAACATTAGATATTGTTGAACCGATTGAAAAAGTCATTGACGCATCGGGGCAAATCAAAGACACAGCTTCCATTGATCTTAAAATGATTCGAGACGCTATAAGAAGCACCCAGAAACAACTGAGGAAGAATTTTGATAGGGAATTAAGAAGGCTATCCAAAACGAATCTGCTATCTGATACTAAAGAGACGGTTATTAACAACCGTAGGGTTTTGTCCGTCAAGTCATCTTATAAGAAGCAGTTTGCTGGAACCGTATTGGGGAGTAGTAAAACTGGTAACATTGCCCACATCGAACCTAAAATAAATATTGAATTAAATATTGAATTAGATCACCTTCAGATTGATGAAGGAAAGGAGGTGTATCGAATTTTACAAGAGCTTACTAAGGAATTGGCTTCTCATCATTGGTTAATAAAAGCATATAATGAGGCCCTGCAAGAAATTGACTTTGTTCATGCTAAGTTTCAATTGGCCAAGGTCATGAAGGCTGTAAAGCCTAATCTAACAAAAGATAGACACGTAAATGTAGAGGGTGCCCTCCACCCTATTCTGAAGGATAAAAATGACCGTGAAAACAAAAAAACTTTTGGTCAAAATATCACGCTCAACAAAAGTCAAAGAATGCTCGTGATCTCAGGGCCCAACGCTGGGGGGAAAAGTATAACGCTTAAGACATTGGGGCTTTTTCAGGTTATGGTTCAGTCCGGGCTGTTTATTCCAGCTTCTGAGAATAATACATTTTGTCTGTTCAAGAAAATATATTCGGAGATTGGTGACAATCAATCCATTGAAAATGAATTGAGCACGTATTCATACCGCTTAAAAAGAATGAAAAAATTCTTGTCTCTTTCAAATGCGGACACCCTTCTCTTGCTAGATGAGTTTGGAACAGGGTCGGACCCTGAGCTAGGAGGTGCATTGGCTGAATCCTTTTTCGAAGCACTATACCGAAAGAAAATATTTGCTGTTCTTACGACGCATTATAGCAATATTAAATCCAGAGCTGTCCAGTTGCCAGAGGCAATAAACGGATGTATGCTTTTTAATTCTGTGAATCTAGAGCCCCTTTTTGAATTTAAAATAGGACAACCTGGTAGCTCCTTTACTTTTGAAGTTGCTCAAATCAATGGCGTTCCTGATTCCTTAATCAATAAAGCCAAAGGAAAACTGAATAAAGACAAGCTAAAGCTGAATGAACTGCTATCCGATTTACAGAGGAAAACGAACACTTTAGATAAAGAAATTGAAATTAATAAAGAAGAGGCAGCACAATACCAGGAACGTTCTATTACAACCCTTCAATCAAAGGAAAAGCTAAGTCACAAATTTGAAAAAGTAAATCAAACGATTCAGCTTCATGAATTACAACTTTCGGCAGGAAAAAAAATGCTTGAATTCATCGAAGAATTTAAAAACAGCAAAAACCAAAAGGTCAACCAAGACCTAGGAGCGAAAGTAATGACTTACCTGAAGGAACAGAAGACAAAAAAAGAGGTCAAAACCAAGAGTCATAAATCCAAAAAGAAATTAAGTAAAAAGCAAGTAGCATCCTATCAACAAGAAAAAATTTGTTTGGGATCTCAAGTAAAAATAATCGCTACAAAACAGATTGCTATTGTAGAAGAATTAAAAGGGAAGCAGACCACATTAAGTATAGGGAATACACGTATAAAGGTTGCACTCGATAAACTCATATGGGTGTCTTAACATGTGCTTTTAATAAAAAAATTCTTGTATCATGAATGAAACAAGACTGTTAATCTAGTTTCATTAAATTTAGTACATAGGTGCAACTTATTTGCTATTCAGTTGTGTTACTTTAGCGGTGAGTAAGAAAATTTGTGTTTTACTTTGTATAAGCACTAAATGTAAAAATGTTTTATGGAAAAAGGAAAAAGAATGGTTAAGTCTCTTCTTATGGGGGAATATGCATTCAATGAGCTTGAGGCTGATTTTTTCCTAACTCATACAAAGGAGAGAACGGTTAAGAAACGTCAAATTATAAGCCATCCCGAATTTATTGCGAAAAATAGATTTTTTATTGTCAAAGGAGCCTTTAAATCATATGTCATAGACGCTTCTGGTAACTGTCAAGTTATCGCACTTAGAATAGATGGTTGGGATATCACTGATAACCCCAGTTATTTTAATGGTTTACCAGGCACAATGTTCATTGAAGCATTAGAAGACAGTGTCGTACTCCAATTAAGTAACGAGAATGAACGTTTGTTGGAAAAACATTGCCATTCTTATGAAATGATATTTAGAATGTTAGCCGAACGAAATTGTGTTTTTATGGAGAGGAGAATCATAAGTTGTCTTTCAAAATCAGCAGAAGAACGGTATTT
>MEHZ011447184.1_pt1 | contig 27517 bp, 26 predicted proteins | sample 897221 | NCBI WGS metagenome assembly MEHZ01 (sample SAMN05514161, study PRJNA337945) | marine metagenome | isolation source: marine surface water | place: Arctic Ocean | collected 2007-12-13
GGCGACACCGACCTGATTCATCACGGCAAGGGCACTTTTGGGTCACGCTCGATCAGCGTTGGCGGGGCGGCGCTGTTACGAGCCTCGGAGAAAATCATCGACCGGGCGCGCAAGATTTCCGCCCATCTGCTCGAAGCTGCCGAAGCCGACATCACCTTCGACGACGGGGTCTTTACCGTCCGGGGCACGGACCGAGAAATTACCCTGGTCGATGTGGCAAAGACGTCTTACCAGGCCGCCAAAATGCCCCGCGAGCTGGAGATCGGCCTGTCAGAAAGTGCCATCATCCTGCCGCCCGGGCCCACCTATCCCAATGGCTGCCATGTCAGCGAAATCGAAATCGACCCGGAAACCGGCGTTGTCGAGATGATCGCCTATACGGTCGTCGACGATGTGGGGGTCGCTCTGAACCCGATGATGGTGAAGGGTCAGGTCCATGGCGGTGTGGTCCAGGGAGCAGGACAAATCCTGCTCGAACAGGTGGTCTACGACCCCGAGAGCGGCCAGCTTCTAACCGGTTCCTTCATGGATTACGCCATGCCGCGCGCCGACAATTTTCCGTCCTTCGATGTGATCGAACACAACGTCCCCTCGAAGAACAATCCCATGGGCCTGAAGGGCGCCGGCGAAGCCGGGACGGTGGGCGCGTTGCCTGCGGTCATGAACGCGATCTGCGACGCGCTCCGCCCCCTCGGGATACGCCATATGGACATGCCTGCCACCCCGGAACGGGTATGGCAGGTCATACAAACAGCAACCCAGAACACGGTATAACCGGTCAACAGCGACCGATAAAAATCCCAGCGAGGAGAAAGACACGATGGCCAATCAAGAAATTCACAACATGACACTGCTGTCCCAGGACACGCTTGTCGGCTTTGGCGGTATGGGCGAAGGCATGGCCATGCAGGTCGCACCGGATGGTCGCCGGATCATGTGGCTCGCCCATGAATCAGCCCCGAAAAATTTTACCGGCGTCGACGTTAGCGACCCGCGCAATCCCAAAGTTATCTGCCAGACCGATCTGCCGGTGATGGAAATGCGCTCGAACTCCCTCGAGGTGACCGGAGACATCATGGCCGTCGCTTACCAGACGCCCGGCGTGAACATGGAGAAGGTCGGCGTCGAGCTGTTCGATCTTTCCAACCCGGAAGACCCCAAATCGATTTCCTTCTTCGATTGCTCGGGCCCCCATTCACGTGGCGTCCATCAGCTTTGGTTTGCGGACGGGGAGTATGTCCATTTCGCGGGCGGCTCAGACGATTTCGTCCCGACCAACCCGAAAGATGATCAGTTCTATCGCTGCATCGACGTGCGCAACCCCACCAAGCCCGAAGAAGTCGGTCGCTGGTGGTATCCCGGCACCCGCGAAGGCGACAGCGCCCCGCCGCCGCCGCGCCACCCAGACATCGATTCCGGTTTCCGGGCTCACAACACCAATGTCTACCCGCAGCGTCCCGACCGGATGTATCTCGGCTATCTCGACGGTGGCACTTTCATCATGGACATTTCCGACAAGTCCGACCCGAAGGTGCTCGGCGAGTGGAACCCGCATCCCCCCTATCCGGGTTTTGCTCATACGGTGCTGCCGCTGTTCAGTAAGGACATCCTCATCGTCACTGATGAAAGCGTCAAAGACGATGCCCTCGACTGGCCCAAGCTGGCCTGGGTTGTCGACGCCCGCAAGGAGGACAACATGGTCCCAATTGCGACCTTGCCGATGCCGCCGCTCGATGACTTCCGCAACCGCGGCGGTCGTTTCGGGGCCCATAACCTGCATGAGAACCGGCCGGGACCGTCTTTCCAGTCGGATGATCTGATCTTCGGCACCTTCTTCAATGGTGGCCTGCGGGTCTTCGACCTGAAGGATCCGCTGCAGCCCAAGGAAGTAGCCTATTTCGTGCCGCCCAAGCCGGACAATTCACCGGTCGCGACGGCCCAGATCAACGACGTCTATGTGGATGAGAATCGGATCGTCTACTGCGTCGACCGCCATGCCGGTGGGCTTTACTGCCTCGAACTCAACATCTGAGTTCAGCCGCGCAGCCCCGCCAGGGCGCTGTGCACAAAAGGATGCCGCGGGGCGGCGACGTGATGCCAGAATTCGGCAACGTCGTCGCCCAGTTGGCCCAGAAATTCCCCACCCGACGCAGCGAGTTCCGCGTCTCCAAATATCACCGTCCGGATACCATCCGTATTTCCGCCCACTTCGAAGCGGATCGCCAGCGGTCCGTCTGTACACCAAAGCAAAACCGGCACATCGTGCCGGACCCCGTCCAGTTCAAAGGACGCATTCGACAGCGGTCGGTATGCCCCGTAGCTCCAGGCGCGATGTGAGACCGCCGGGTCGAGGCCCGCGATCGGAGCCAGGGATTCCGCCCGGGCATCCACCTGCGCCAGCACCGCACCGAAATACCGTTCCATCCAGCGTCGCAATCGGATGTTGAACACCGGACACAGGCTGAGATGCAGGGTCTTGAGGAAATCGATGCAATCGCCCGGATCGGCCACGCTCGCCGGGTCTGGCGGACGGAACAGCGGATAGGTTTCGCCGCTCAGGCGCAGGGCACGCCCCGGCATCACGTCAATCGTGTTGCTGCCGTCATAGGAAATTGTCACGCGATCGGTCATTGTTCGACAACAAAACGCTTTTTCGCGCACCGTGCAAACCGCAATATGGCGCCGCACCGCAAACCGGGAATTCAGGAGAGAAGAACCATGCAGAAGCTCATCATCAATGTTTTCCCGGGAGCCATCAACCTGCCGCTTTGGGCCGGGGCTGCCCACGGCATGTTTGCGGCGCGCGACATCGAAACCGAACTGGTCATGACCCCCAATTCGGTCGAACAGCTGACCGGCCTGGCTGCGGGCAAGTTTGATATTGCGATGACCGCCATCGACAACATCGTTGCCTATCGCGAGAAACAGGGCGAAGTCCCTACCGAGGGCGACACCGATTTCTTTGCCTTCATGGGATCCGACGATGCCTTCCTGAGACTTGTTGTTCAGCCCGATATCCAGAGTTTCGAGGATTTACGCGGCAAGATCCTGACCGTGGATGCCATGACCACGGGCTTTGCGTTCGTGCTGCGCCGCATGTTGGCCCTAAACGGCATCGACGAAGAGAAAGAAATCGAATGGATGTCGACCGGCGGTGTCCTGCAACGCTGGCAAGCGATGATGGAACATCCTGAACAGAAGGGGACCTTGCAGGTCACCCCGTTCGAGGTTCTGGGGGCCTCCAAGGGGCACCATATCCTTGCACGGGCCAGCGACATTCTCGACAGCTATCAGGGCCTGGTCGGCGGCGCACGCATCGCCTGGGCCAAAGAAAACGCAGAGACGCTTTCAGGCTTCATTGCCGCTTATCTGGAGGCCGTGAACTGGTGCTTCGACGACGGAAACCGTGCTGAATCACTCGACCTGATCACCGCCAACATGCCCCAGATGTCACGCGAAGTGGCAAAGGCCGCCTGCAACGTATTTCTGGATCCCAAGACCGGGTTCCAGCGCGACGGCAGCTTCGATTTTCCCGGCATCGCAACCGTCCTCGACCTGCGTGCCGAATTCGGCCCGGCCCCCGATGATCTGCACGGGCCCGAACACTACATCGACACGACATATCTAGAGATGGCGAAGGGCCGCTAGATCAGCAGCAGAAGCGCGCCCAGCACGGCGATATTCGAAAACAGGATCGACAAATGCATGTGGCGGCGCAACGGGTCGTCCATGAGCCAGAAGCGATGAAAGATTGCGCTCGCCAGAAGCGTGAACACGCTCAGGATGATCGCGCCAATATCCGTGTGCCAGTCGAGCGCAACCATCGTGCCGCCGACAGCCTGCAAGGCAAAGCCTGCCCACAACGCAATATACGGCATCGGCACGTTCATGGCCGCCATCCGGTCGGCGTGTTGCTTAACCTTGGTGGTGGCGTTGACCAGCAAGGTGCCGACAAACAAGGTCGCGATCATCAGCTGGGCGGCGATCTCCAGATTTGTGTGGTTCTCATAAAACATAAGCTCAGATCAGCCTTGCATCGGGTTCGAGGCCGAGCGCCACGCGCCCGTAGGTGGTGCCGGCGATATCCCAGCCCAGGGCCAGATGACCGCTCATGGCATGAATGTCACGGAATTTTCGCTGGGCAGCATTATCAAGAAAGATGCCCTGTCCACCCACGGCCGTGAACAGGCGGCCCACCGCCTGGCGGCAAAGGCGCACAATATAGGCCTGGTCCCGCCGGTTACGCCCGCGCTCCAGCAGGGTGAGGTCGCGCCCGTCCTGCATTGCCGTCATAGCATCGCCCGTGTCGCGCATCAGCAGCAGCCGCGCCGCGTCGATCTCGGCAGCCGCTTCGGCGATATGTAATTGCAGGCTTTGGTATTCAGCGATCGGCACACCCCGGGACGCCCGGGTCGTCATCTCTGTTGTCACCTGATCGAGCAGGCCTTCCGCGACCCCCAGCGCCGGTGTGACCAGCAAGAACGGCACACAAGGCGGATGGGGCAGACGATAGAGCGCCGGGCCATCGACTTGCCCGCGTCCGGCACCGCCGACCGCCGCCAGACGGCCGGGCAACGTCCGATGGGCCGGCACGAAGACGTCCTCAACGGAAAAATTCTTGCTGCCCGTCCCGGCCAGGCCCATGACGTTCCAATTGTCCTCGATCACGACCTCGGCGCGCGGAACCAGGCAGAAATTAGGTTCGACCGCGCCACTTTCGCCACTCGGCAGCCGGGTCACCAGAATAAGCCAATCCGCGTGATCACACCCGCTCGACCAACCCCAGTTTCCGCTCACACGCCAGCCGCCATCGACCGGCGTGGCCTTGCCAGACGGGGTGAAGCCCGCCGAAACCAGATTGTCCGGGTTCTCGCCCCAGACATCATCCGCGGCCTGATCGTTGAACATCCCAAGTAAAATCTGGTGGTCCGTATATACCCCGGCGACCCAGCCCGTGGACGAGCAGCCCCGGGCGAGTATCGCGACAATATCGCAGGCCTCATCGAGCGGGGTTTCCGCGCCCCCAAAGCGCGCTGGCTGACAGATCCGGTTCAGCCCCGCCGCCTTCAGATCGGCGATATTCTGATCGGGAATCCGGCGCAGGCTTTCGGTCTCTGCAGCCCGCGCGGCAAGGTCCGGCACAAGGGCTTCCGCCCGCGCGCGCAGGCCAGCCTGGACGGAAGCGGGAACAAAAACGGGTTGGGACACGGTGTCGGTCATCAATCAACTCCTCGGCCCCAGTGAACGGGGCCAGCATGCGCCGGTCAAGTCCATTGGTGTCCGCCGCCCATTGGACTAGACTTGATCCCGCAACGGGGAGGACCGGACATGGACGGATCAACACCACAGGCCACCAACACCGCGGATGACGACGTTTTCGTCGCCCGAGCGCGTTACTACAGCCCGGCAAATATCTTCAAGGTCGAGCGCCCGGACGTCCCTCAACATATCTTTGCCGACGAACTCAACACGGCCATGGCCGCAGCGACGCCAACCGGCTGGATTTCCCTCGATATCAGCACGACCATCGGACTCCAGGAGCCGGCGACGACACCGTTGATGCTCGGGCGATACGCCCGAATTGCCGCCGGTGAAACCCTGTCCGGCCAGTTCCGGGCGAGCGGCGAATTCTACTACGTCATCCAGGGTTCGGGCCGGGCTGCAAAAGCTGGAGAGACCCTCGCCTGGCAGACAGGCGATGTATTCTCCCTTCCCGGCGGCGGGGAAACCCTGCTCACGGCCGGCGCTGATGACGCTGTCCTCTTTCTGGTGACCAACGAGCCCGAGCTTGCCTTCCATGGTTTCGAAGCACCAACCCAGGGCGGCGCAAAGACCCAGGCAGTGCGCTATCCACTCGCCGATATCCGCGCGCAGATGGACAAGGTCCGCGACATCCAGAAAGCCGACCCCGACGTGTCCGGGCTGGCCCTGCACCTGACCAGCGAGCATGACGGCAATACGGATGCCGTCCACCCAACCATCAAACTGGCGATGAACTCCCTCGACGCCGGTTCGGTCCAGCGCCCCCATCGACACAATTCGGTGGCGCTGACCCTGCCGATTCACTCAGAAGGCGTTTATTCAGTGATCGAGGGCAATCGCCTCGACTGGCAACAATACGCGCTGATGATCACGCCCCCGGCGGAACTTCATGAGCACCACAATGAGGGCGAAGAGATGATGCTCTCCCTCGTCATCCAGGATGGCGGGCTCTATTTCCGGTGCCGCACCATCGGCTTCAGCTTCGACTAACACAGACTCTCAGGAACCCAGAACATGTCCATTTCGATGTACGGGATTTCAGTCCCGGCCTATCAGCAAATGCTGACCAGTCTCGACACAATCCTCGGCAAAGCTTCCGAATTCGCTGCTGAATCCGGCCTCGATGAAAGTGAACTGATGGGCCGCCGGTTCGCCCCGGACATGCTCAATCTCGCCGAACAAATTCGCCAGGCCTGTGTTCATTCTACCCTGGCCATCGCGCGGCTCGCCGGCATTGACGGGCCGGAGATTTCCATGGAACCCGATCCGGATATCACCAGCGCCCAGACACGGATTGCGGGAACCCTCGATTTCTTCGCCAGTGTGAACCCCGAACAGCTCGAAGGGGATCCCGATCGGGAAGTTCAGGTCAAAACCCGCCTGGGAGAACTCACCTTCGGTGCCGCCGAACATGTAATTCATTTTGCCAACCCACAGGTCTTTTTTCACGTGACCACGGCCTATGATCTGCTCCGCGCCGAAGGCGTCGAGATCGGCAAGATCAATTTCATGGGCAAACCCATGCAGGATAAACTCGCGGCCCTGAAATAGCCGGGCAGGGCTAACGCCCCCGCAGCACCCGGTCGTACATCGCGAAGATATGCTCCCAGTCCCGATAGGCGGCATGCTTGTCGTACACATCCCGGTCGGGGATCGCGTAGCCGTGAGGCACGCCCGCATGAACCTCGTCAAAATAGGTCGCGGCCTGACCGTTGAAGGCGGCGCGCACGCCGGCGATCACTTCGGGCGGGGTGTAGTGATCCTCCTCGCCAAATCCGCTGTAGTATTCCCCGCGAATATTTCCCGCATCGCGATGAGGGGAATCCGTCCCCTCGACGACCAGACGGGTCGGGTGCAGGCTCGCGTTCGCCCGGAACAATTCGGGATGGGCCGCGGCCACCCGCAAGACATGGCGCCCGCCCATGCAATAGCCGATCGAGCCAGCAACATCGGACCGGATCGTGGCTTCCCCGGCCAGGCGAGCCATCAGAGCGCCCGTATCAGCGACCGCCATAGCGTCGCTCAGATGGAGGCGAAACTCCTGAATTTTCTGCTGGTCGGCTTCGGGCAGGTCTTTGAGCGACGTGGTCGAGCCATCGGGCTGGCGATAGTCGAAATGCATCTCGCCCATCCGGTAATAAAGATCCGGAACCGCGACCGCATAACCCACGCTGGCGATGTGGCGCGCCAAATCAAACAGCTGCTCGCGTATCCCCCAGACATCCATGAACAGCACCACCGGCGCAAAGGGGCCGCCGGATTCGGGCTGCGCCACGAAGGTCTTCATAACGCCGTCTTGAGTCTCTACGGCGATCGGTTGTTCGTGCATGGAAGCTTTCCGTTTCTACAGATTTATTCGTGGCGCTGATTTCACTCGGTTGCGGCCCATTCGGCAAGGTGGCCAGCATTTTTTAGGGCCAAGACGCTTCGGCCTCTCAATAGAAAAAGGCCCGGCTTGTTACAGCCGGGCCTTTTAGAATTTGGAGCGGGAAACGAGATTCGAACTCGCGACCCTCACGTTGGCAACGTGATGCTCTACCACTGAGCTATTCCCGCGTCGTGAGCGGGACATAACCGCAACCGGCACATGATTTCAAGGGGTCACGTGACAATTCCGTCGGATTGATAAAAGCGCTATAACGCGAGCATGGAAAACGGACGCGAAATCGAAGCCCCCTTGCTGGCACAGCTGGCCGATCTCGGCATCGAAATCGCCATGCACCGCCACCCGCCACTACACACGGTGGAAGAATCGCGAGCCCTGCGCGGGGCCATGCCCGGAAGCCATATCAAGAATCTTTTTCTGCGCGACAAAAAGCGCAACCAGTGGCTGGTCACGGTGCCCGAGGACGCCTCGGTCGACCTCAAGGCCCTGCGTCACGTGCTGGGGGCTCGTGGTAATCTCAGTTTCGGTAGTGCGGAACGCCTGGAAACCACGCTCGGGGTCCAGCCCGGCTCAGTGACCCCGTTTGCGGTGATGAACGACACCGAGGGTGACGTCACCATGGTGTTGGCTCACGCCGTCCTGGAGGCGGATCCGGTCAACGCCCACCCCCTTCACAACGAGGCCACGGCAGCGATCAGTAGCGCGGACCTGCTGCGCTTTCTGGAGGCCTGCCAACACAAGCCAGTACTGATAGATCTGCCCTGACCCGTGCCCTCGTCTGATCAAACCCGCAAACAGGGGTTGATACACAGCCCGCAAGGCTCCATCTTCTAGCTCAATCACCCAGAAAATCGCACGCAATAGAGTTATCGCCATGGACCCGATCGTCACAGACGCCAATGCCCCTATTCCCGGTGCTGCCCCAGGTGCTGCACCCGGTATCGCACCCGGCGCTGCGCCCGGTGCTAACGCGCGGCCCCTGATCATGGACACCGACCAGAACGGCTTCAAGGCCGACGTGATCGAAGCCTCGCGCGAAGGTCTGGTCATCGTCGACTTCTGGGCCACCTGGTGCGGCCCCTGCAAAACCCTGACCCCGATCATCGAAAAAGTCGTCCAGAAAGCTGGCGGCGCGGTTCGCCTGGTAAAGATCGATGTGGACAAAGCACCGGATATCTCCGGCCAGCTGCAGATTAAGTCGATCCCGACCATTTATGCGTTCAAGGACGGTCAGCCCGTGGATGGCTTCCAGGGCGCGCTTCCCGAAAGCCAGGTCCAGGCCTGGGTCGACGAACTGATCACGAAGTATGGCGGCGTAGCCGATGCCGGTCCTTCTCCGCTCGAGCAGGCCCTCGACGCCGCTGATGCGGCCCTGGCCGAACACGACATCGCCAATGCCGGCGGGCTGTATGCGCAGGTTCTCAACCAGGAACCCGAAAACCCCCGCGCCCTCACCGGTATGATCCGCGCCTATCTGAAGGCAGGCCAGCACGAGAAGGCCCGAGACATCGCCAACCAGGCGGCCCCTGAAACCCTGAAGTCAGACCTGTTGAGCAGTGCCATGGCCGCGCTGGAGCTGGCCGAAGCGGGCAGCGCTGTAGCGGGCGAGATCGATTCATTACGCGCCGCAATGGAAGCTGACCCAGCCGACAATCAGGCGGCCTACGACTTCGCCGTGGCGGCCTTCGCCTCCGGCGACCCTGAGGCCGCGATCGAGGCGCTTGTGGGAATCATCCGACGCAAGCGCGACTGGAACGAGGACGCGGCCCGGGTCGAACTCCTGAAAATCTTCGAGGCCCTCGGACCGACGGACCCGATCACCAATGACGGGCGACGCAAGCTCTCCTCCGTCCTGTTTTCATGATCTGCGACATCCCCGGCAACGCGCTCCCGGTCGAGCTTCCTCTTTTTCCCCTCAACGGGGTGCTGTTGCTGCCCCGCGGGACCCTCCCCCTGAATGTGTTTGAGCCCCGCTATCTCGCGATGGTCGATGCCGCTTTGGCCGGGGATCGCATGATCGGTATCGTGCAACCCGCCGCAGACGGGGTCGCCGGGTTAAGCGCACCAGACGGCACAAACCTCTATCGGATCGGTTGTGTCGGTCGCATCCGCGCCTTCCAGGAGACCGATGACGGCCACTACATGATTGAGCTGCGCGGGCTAAGCAGATTCATCATCGCCGAGGAGCTCGACCTGCGCGACGGCTATCGCCGGATCCGCACCGATTATTCGGGCTTCCCGAATGATCTGGTACCTGCCGCCGACACCCCGATCGAACGAGAGCGCCTGCTCGCCAGCCTGAAAGGCTATTTCGAGCTCCAGGGTATCCAGGCCGACTGGGACTCTCTGGTCAAAACTCCCGACGCACGTCTGATCACCACCCTGGCAATGGTCTGTCCGTTCGATACAGCTGAAAAACAAGTGCTGCTGGAAAGTGAAAACCTCGCCCAATTGTGCAAATTGCTGATCGGGTTTATCGAATCCACCCTGCGGGCCGACAATGACCACGGCAATCTCGCGCTAAATTGAGGACACGTCATGGCTCCGCCAGATTCCACCACCGTGGATCCCAAACTGCTCGAAATTCTGGTCTGTCCCCTGACCAAGGGCCCGCTCACCTATGATGCCGGCGCCCAGGAGCTGATAAGCAAACAAGCCGGTCTGGCCTACCCGATCCGCGATGGCATTCCGATCATGCTGGCCGAAGAAGCCCGCAAGCTGGATGCAGACCCCTCGTGAGTGATACCGATATCCACGTCACCGCGCTGCGTTACAGCAAGGACAGCAAGGCCCTGTCCGTCACCTTTGACGATGGATTTTCCTATGATCTACCGACCGAATATATGCGGGTCTACAGCCCGTCTGCCGAGGTCCGCGGCCACGGCGCCGATGAACGCAAAATTATCGCCGGACGGCGTCATGTGGGAATTATGAAAATTGAGCCGGTGGGCAATTACGCCGTGCAGATTCATTTCGACGATTTACACGACACCGGCTTGTTCAGCTGGGCCTATCTTCGCGAGCTCGCCGACCGCCACACCGAATGGTGGGATCGGTACCTAAAAGATCTGGAAGACCGCGGGCTTTCCCGCGACCCCTGAGGGCCAGGGCTAAAGCGCTTCGCCCCTCACGAGCCGCGGCAAATCACCGACCACGCCCATGGCATGACGCATGAATAATTTTCGCAGGGGCGGGGTTGCGTTAACCGCGGCCAGACCCAGATCGCGAACAGCGCGCACCGGCGCAACGTCATTCGAAAACAACCGCGTCAGCCCGTCGGTGGTTACCGTGAGCATCATGTTGTCGACCCGGCGCCAGCGCTCGTAATCCGAAAGAATATCCGGATCGCCAATGTCACGCCCAAGCCGGCGCGCATCCACCACCAACTCGGCTAACGCAGCCACATCGCGGATGCCCATGTTCAGGCCCTGGCCGGCAATCGGATGGATCGCGTGGGCGGCATCACCCACCAGCGCCAGGCGTTGGTCGGTATAACGGGTCGCATGGCTGAGGCCGAGGGGGTGAACCCAACGTGGGCTCGCCAGGGCAATCTCGCCAAGGAACCCGCCGACGCATTGCGCCAAGGCTTCGGTGAAGGCGGCATCATGGAGGTCGCGCAAACTTGGAACCAGAGCGTTGGATTCGCTCCAGACCACCGACGACTGATGGCGTAACCCCGCGACCGAGGTCGCCAGATCGTTCATCGGGAGCAACGCGAAAGGGCCGCCGGGCAAAAATCTTTCATGGGCGATGTTCTGATGCGGCCGCTCATGGGCGATCGAGCAGACAAAACTCGACTGGTCATATCGCCATTCGGTGACCGGAATACCGGCGTCACGCCGCAAGGTTGAGTTACGTCCGTCACACGCAAACACGACCCGCCCCCGGATCATTGAACCATCTGTGAGTTCTGCGGTCACACCAGTTTCAGTTCGCGTGATCTCGGCGATCTCCGCCGGGGCCAACAGCTGCAAATTATCGACCGCTTTTACCCGGTCAAATAGTGCCGAACGGATCAGCCGGTTCGCGATGATATGTCCCAGGGGGACGTCGCCGGTCTCACGATGGTCGAAATGCAGAAACATCAGTGAATCACCATCACTGACCCGGATTGTATCGATCGGGCAGGCATGGGCAGTGATCCCATCCCACAACCCGACCCCGTCGAGCACATTGGCACTACCTGCCGCGATGGCGGTGGTGCGTCCGTCCAGCGCCCCATCGGCAAGCGTCGTGGGGTCGGCCCGGTCGATCACCGCGACCTCGATTCCAGCCGAAGCTAGAGCATGCCCCAGGGTCATCCCCGCCATACCGGCCCCGATCACAATCGCTTCGACACTTTGGGTCTGCGGTAATGGATTGGTCATACCTCGAAGATCGCGTGACCGCCGGGCCATGTCCATGCGGCACAAACGCCCGAACGTAATGTCTGTTATTTATACAGATAAATAAAATTGCATATAATTTGTGCACAAACGCGGGCTCTCCCCGCTGTCGAGATCCCTTAAGCCTTTGTTTATGCGCGATTATTTTTCCCCGAAATGCTGGCACGGGGCTTGTAATGAAGACCCTGACATCCGCATCCAAATCATTGGGTGCGGCCACTGCTGACGCAAAGGGGATTTTCATGAAGCTGGTCATGGCGGTGATCAAACCGTTCAAACTCGACGATGTGCGTGAGGCGCTCAATGAACTCGGCGTCCAGGGCCTGACCGCGTCTGAAGTCAAAGGCTACGGGCGCCAAAAGGGACAAACAGAAATTTATCGCGGCGCTGAATACGCCGTGAGCTTTCTGCCCAAGGTGAAGGTGGAGGTCGTTGTCGACGATAACCAGATCGATTCCATCGTCGAAGTCATCGCCAAGGCCGCCAATACCGGCCGGATCGGGGACGGCAAGATTTTTGTCATCGACGTGCAAAGCGCCATGCGAATTCGGACCGGTGAAACCGGCTCCGAAGCGCTTTAGACAAAGGGAGATACTCAGAATGTTTCGTAAAACCAAAAATGCAGTGACTGTCACGCTGGCCACGGCCGCGGTGCTCGTCACGGCAGCACCCGCGCTGGCAGCCGTCGATGCCGAAACTGCCTATGTTTTCAATACGTTCTCGTTCCTGTTCAACGGCGCATTGGTGATGTGGATGGCGGCCGGCTTTGCCATGCTTGAATCCGGCCTCGTGCGCTCGAAGAACACGGCCACCATCTGCCTGAAGAACATCGCGCTCTATTCGATCGCCGGCATCATGTTCTACCTGCTCGGCTACAGCCTGATGTACACCGATGTCAGCGGCTTTATCGGGTCCTTCTCGCTCTTCTACAACCCGAGCGAGGCCGAACTCGCCCTGCTGGGGGCCGATGAAGCCACCGACGCCCTTGTGGGCGCCGTGGTCGACGGGGGCTACTCGGTTGCGTCCGACTGGTTCTTCCAGATGGTCTTTGTCGCCACCGCCGCCTCAATCGTCTCAGGTACATTGGCCGAGCGCATCAAACTCTGGCCGTTCCTGATCTTTGTCGTCGTCCTGACGACCTTCATCTATCCGATCCAGGGCTCATGGACCTGGGGTGGCGGCTGGCTCGCAGAACTGGGCTTCTCTGACTTCGCGGGCTCGACGATTGTCCACTCTGTGGGCGGCTGGGCCGCGGTGACCGGGGCCTTGATCCTTGGAGCCCGCAAAGGAAAGTACGGCCCGGATGGCCGCGTCAACCCGATGCCGGGCGCCAATCTGCCTCTCGCCACACTGGGCACTTTCATCCTGTGGCTGGGCTGGTTCGGCTTCAACGGCGGCTCACAGCTCGCCCTAGGGTCCGCATTCGACGCCACCGCGATGGCCATCGTCTTCACCAACACCAATCTCGCTGCAGCGGGGGGCGTGCTGGCCGCAATGCTCATGACCCAGGCCTTGTACAAAAAGGTCGACCTGACCATGGCCCTCAACGGTGCCCTGGCTGGTCTAGTCTCGATCACAGCCGGGCCGGACCTGACCAATCATATGATGTCGATTGTGATCGGCGGCATTGGTGGTGTCCTCGTCGTGATTGCCGTCCCGCTCCTCGACAAACTGAAGATTGACGACGTGGTCGGCGCCATTTCGGTCCATCTCGTGGCCGGTATCTGGGGCACCCTCGCTGTTGGAATATTCGGCAGTGGCGACCTTAGGGTTCAGATCATCGGTATCGTGGCGATCGGGGTCTTCGTGATTGTCACCAGCTCAATCGTCTGGCTGGCGCTCAAATACACCATAGGTATTCGGGTCAGCGACGAAGACGAGGATCTGGGTCTCGACATGGTCGAACTTGGCCTCGAGGCCTATCCCGAATTCGGCCGTGGTTCGCAACGCGGCTGAACGCCTTACTTTTCCAATCCCCCCACACCTGTCAGAGCCCGGCGTCAATCGCCGGGCTCTTTTTTGTGTCCACTACCCTTTTGCACCCGGAAATGGCCCGAAGGGCTTAAAATTGCGACATTTTTCACGTTTTTCACCCTTCATGTGATGATTTAGGTCCCGGGGAACCTCCCCAGAGTCGCAACGCACGGACACATTTTTCTTGAGTGATTTATTAGCTTGTGGATACAAGCGTATGACTCTGATAGTGTTTTTTGTGATCTCAGCTCTTTTTTGCGGCGAGAACGGCGAGCCTGGCATGCACAACGATATACTCGATTCACTCTCTGACTATCCGTTCGACCGGCTGCGCGCGCTGCTTGGCACGACGGAATCGCCTGCCGGGATGACGCTTATCCACATGCAAATCGGTGAGCCCAAGCACGCCCCACCGGAGTTCATCGAGCCCATCCTGACCCAGGACATGTCAGAATGGGGCCAATATCCGCCCCCCAATGGCACTGCCGGTCTCAAGGACGCGATCGCAGCCTGGCTTGAACAGCGCTACGCATTGGCCGCCGACACGATTGACCCCAATCAGCACATCGCGATTGTCTCGGGCACAAGAGAAGCGCTGTTCATGGCCGCGTTGCTGGCGGTCCCCACAGCGAAGAACGGCGTCCAACCTGCTGTTTTAATGCCCAATCCCTTCTACCAGGTCTATGTCGGGGCCGGCGCACTGGCCCGGGCGGATGTGGTCTATCTCCCGGCGGGGCCCGAGACCGGATTCCAGCCCGATTTCGATCAGGTTCCCGAGGCGGACCTTGCCCGTGCGGCTTTGGCCTATATCAACACCCCGGCTAATCCCCAGGGTTCGGTTGCAACCCTCGATCAGCTCAAAAATGCTATCGGGCACGCCCGGCGCAACGATTTCGTTCTCGCCGTCGACGAATGCTATTCCGAGATTTACACCGGCGCGAAGCCGCCAGGCCTGTTTGATGCCTGCCGGGGGCTGGGCGGGGATGCGCCGTTTAAAAACACTCTGGTCTTCCACAGTCTGAGCAAGCGCTCCAACGTCCCCGGCCTGCGGTCGGGCTTTGTGGCCGGTGATCCGGACCTCATTCGCCTATTGCTGCGCCTGCGCCAGTATGGCGGCGCCCAGGTGCCGCTCCCGGTCATGAACGCGTCCGCCGCGCTGTGGCGTGACGAAACCCATGTTGAGGACAGCCGGGCGCTGTATCAGGCCAAATTTGACCTCGCGCTCGAAATGCTCGACGGCAAGTTTGGCGCTTTCCGGCCCGGGGGCGGGTTCTACCTGTGGCTCGATGTGGGCGACAGTGAAGCCGCAACCTACAAGCTTTGGACCGAGGCTGGTCTCCGGGTTTTGCCCGGTGCCTACCTCGCACGGGACAATGCGGACGGCACCAATCCGGGTGCCGCGTATATCCGCATGGCCCTGGTACACGATCTCGACACCACCCGCGATGCGATCGCGCGGCTCCTCAATACTCTCGACCACTAGTCACGAACGTGCAGACGAAAGACGACTGACATGGCGACAAAGACACAAACCGGACCCGCACGCGGCTTTGCCCGCGGCCTGGCACAACGGCTGACCCTCCTGCCCGATCCCGTCCGTGAGTTTTTCTACCGCCGCGGACTCGAGGTGTTCGGACTTGTTTTGATCGCCGCCGCCGCTGCTCTGGCTTTGGCGCTGGCCAGCTATGACAGCCTCGATATTTCCCTGAACAACGCGAGCGGCCAGGCCGCCGGCAACCTTTTAGGAGCAGCTGGAGCCACCCTGGCCGATCTGTCCCTGCAATCCTTCGGCATCGTGGCCCTGATGCCGGTGCTGGTGTTTCTGGCCTGGGGCACCCGCCTGATGCGCCATCTTCCGGTCCGTCGGCTGGGCTGGCGCGTCTTGTGCCTGCTACTGGCCCTGTGTGCGGCCGCGTTCGCCCTGCAAATCGTCCCGGTGCCCGCGGGCTGGCCATTACGTGCCGGACTTGGTGGCACGTTCGGCGCCCTGACCTTCGCTCCGGCCTCTGGCTGGCTTGGGGGATACGGGATCGCACCGGTGTATCTCGGCCTGGCGTTCGCCCCGATGGCCGCACTGTTCCTGTTTGTGGCCCTCGGCCTCTCCCGTACCGAGTGGCGTGGATTGGGCCACGGCATCACCAGTCTGACCCGGCTCAGCGCCCAGGGGGCTGGCTGGGCCGCGCGCCTGGGTAGCAACACCGCGCGCCGCGGCAGCGATAGTCTCCGCGGCCTGATCGCCGAACGCGGCACCGTGCGGGCTGAACCCCGCTTGCTTCCCACCAAGACCCCCACCCGGACGCCCGCACCGTCTTCGCGGGGCCGAACTGCGGATGACGACGAGGAAGATCAGTCCCCGCCCGCCCCGCGCCGGGTCGCCCCGCGGGCCCAGAAACCCAAGCCCGGCAAACGTGCCGAGGCGTCGCGCCAGCGTAAGCTCGACCTGCCCACACCGGGCGGCGAATACGAATTTCCCCCGCTCGATCTACTCGAAGAAGCGGACGAATCTGTCCGCGTGGCCGGCCGCGCCAAGGACGACAACCTCGAAGCCAATGCACGGTTGCTGGAATCGGTGCTGGAGGATTTCGGCGTTCACGGTGAAATTGTTCAGGTCCGCCCCGGCCCCGTGGTCACGCTTTATGAGCTCGAGCCCGCCCCGGGCACCAAAACCAGCCGGGTGATCGGCCTGGCCGGTGACATCGCCCGTTCGATGAGCGCGGTTTCCGTCCGCATCGCCGTGGTCCCGGGCCAGAACGTCATCGGGATCGAATTGCCCAACGCGTCGCGCGAGATGGTGTATCTGCGCGAGTTGCTGTCCTCCCGACCCTTCGAGAAGCACAACGGAGATCTCAATCTTGCCCTTGGCAAAGATATCGGCGGCGATCCGGTCACCGTCGACCTGGCCCGTATGCCCCATCTGCTGATCGCAGGCACAACCGGGTCGGGCAAGTCGGTCGGCGTCAACTCGATGATCGCCTCGCTCCTCTACCGGCTGCGGCCCGAGGAATGCCGCTTCATCATGATCGATCCCAAGATGCTCGAGCTCTCCGTCTATGACGGGATCCCGCATCTGCTGTCGCCAGTAGTGACCGACCCGAAAAAGGCCGTGGTGGCCCTCAAATGGGTCGTGCGGGAAATGGAAAACCGCTACCGGTCCATGTCAAAGCTCGGCGTGCGCAATGTCGCCGGCTACAACCAGCGGATCGAAGAAGCGCGCAAGAAGGGGGAGATTCTCTCCCGCAAGGTGCAGACCGGTTTCGACGAGGAAACCGGCAAGCCGGTCTTCGAGGAACAACCCCTCGACATGGTCGCGCTGCCCTTTATCGTGGTGGTCGTCGACGAGATGGCCGACCTGATGCTGGTCGCCGGCAAGGATGTCGAAGCCGCCATTCAGCGTCTCGCCCAGATGGCGCGCGCCGCGGGCATTCATCTCATTCTGGCCACCCAGCGACCCTCGGTTGATGTTATCACCGGCACCATCAAGGCCAATTTGCCCACCCGGATCAGTTTCCAGGTGACAACAAAGATCGACAGCCGGACCATCCTCGGCGAACAAGGGGCCGAGCAGCTGCTGGGTCAGGGCGACATGCTCTACATGGCTGGCGGCGGGCGGATCACCCGTGTCCATGGTCCGTTCCTGGCCGATACCGAAGTCGAGGATCTGGTCGCGTTCCTGAAAGCCCAGGGCGAGCCGGAATATCTCGATGAGGTGACCGAGGACAGCGCCGCCGCAGACGGCATCCCCGGCTTCGAACCCAGCGAAGACAGCGGCGACGATCTCTATGATCGCGCCGTCGCTCTGGTAGCTCGGGAGCAGAAGGCTTCCACCAGCTTTATCCAGCGCCACCTGCAAATCGGCTACAACCGCGCCGCGCGCATCATCGAACAGATGGAAAGAGAAAGCGTGGTCGGTCAAGCAAACCACGTTGGCAAACGTGAAGTCCTGGTCAGCGATCACGGTTAATCGACCAGGCAGGTCCGAAATCACAAAATCGCCACTCGCGGTTTGCCTTCGAGACACCTATCTTAAGGTCATGTTCAAGCTCAAGACATTGGTGCTTTCGGGCGCTTTGCTCTCTGTCGCGTTTCTGACACCTCTCGCCCACGCTGCTGACCCGATTCCGGCGAATCTCAACCCTGCAGACCAAGCCGACCTGACCCGGATCGAGACCTATCTGAACGAACTCGGCACCATGGAAAGCCGCTTTTTGCAGTTTTCCGAACAGGGCGTCGCCGAAGGCCGGATCTTTCTAGATCGGCCCGATCATCTACGGATCGAATACTCGCCCCCCGTCCCGGTTCTGATGATCGCCAGCGACCTTGTGCTGATGTTTCACGATACCGAGCTCGGCCAGACCACCTACCTGCCGGTCGGCCAAACCCCGGCCGGTTTCCTACTCGAAGACAAGATCGAGCTGAGCGGCGATGTGACTGTGATCGAGTTCGAGCGCAGCGCCCAGGCTTTCCGGATCACCCTGGTCCAAACCGAAGCCCCTGATTCCGGGACCGTAACCCTGATGTTCGAGGACAACCCCATGCGGCTGGCCAAGTGGCGGGTGATCGATGCCCAGGGCGCAAGGGTTGAGATTGCGTTGCTCGAACCGCGCTTCGGGGTCTCGTTCAAAAACCCCCGCGAATTGTTCTCGACGGTCGATCCCAACGCCGGTATCTCTGTAGACTAATCGCACCCGCTCATTCCGGCGGGCGATCTCAGGATACACACGAGTTTCGAATGGCCCGCTCCGACACGATCCACCCCCTGATCGGCGTAAATGCTGATCTGAAAGACAGTAACGGCTTCGACATGCTCGCCGCGGGCTACAAGTATGTCGCCTCGGTGGTTGAAGCTTCGCAAGCCGTGGCCGTGATGGTGCCGACCATGGGCGATATCGAATTCGGTGGCGACTATCCCGTCGACAGCCTGCTCGACCGGCTCGACGGCATGGTGCTCACTGGTGGGCGCAGCAATGTCGAACCCCACCATTACGATGGCGAGCCGTTTCGCCCCGAGACTATGCGAGATCCGCTGCGCGATGCTTCAACCCTGTCGATCGCCCGCAAGGCCATTGAACGTGGCGTGCCTCTGTTTGGAATTTGTCGCGGGATCCAGGAAATCAACGTCGCGTTGGGCGGAAGCCTGCATCCCTATCTTTGGGAAGTTGAAGGCCATGACGACCACCGCATGATCCAGACGGACAAGATGTCGACCCGGTTCGGACCCCGCCATCCCGTCGCCCTGACCGAGGGGGGCCTGTTCGCCGATATCGCCCGGGGTGCAGGCATCGAAGGGCCGGAGGTCATCGTGAACTCGCTACACGGTCAGGGCGTAAACCAGGTCGCCGATGGGCTGGTGGTCGAAGCGCTCAGTGCTGACGGGGTCGTCGAGGGCGTATCGATGCCCGGAGCGCCGAGCTTTGTTGTCGGCGTGCAGTGGCACGCGGAATACCGAACCGAAACCCATGCCTTCAACCGCGGCCTGTTTGAAGCCTTCGGCGCCGCCGCACGGCGCCGGGCAGCAGCCCGGACCGGGGCCCACGTCGCCTGATACGCGCCCTTGCGATCAACTGTTTTCCCCTTTTTAGGCTGTCCAGACAGGTGACAAGGGTACGCCCGGCGCTCTACAACACCGGCCACAACAACGCATTTACATAAACGAGGTCAGGGATGGATTACGTCATTCCGGCACCAGAGCAGGTGTCGATCGCCATTGTCGGTGAAAGCAAAAGATTTCCCGTGCGCCGCATCTTCTGCGTCGGGCGCAACTATGTCGCCCATATCCGCGAAATGGGAGGCGACGAGCGTGATCCGCCGTTCTATTTCTGTAAGCCCACCGACGCCATCGTGCCGACCGGCGGCAGCATCGACTATCCGCCCCAGACCCGCAATTTCCACTACGAGATGGAGCTGGTTGCCGCGATCGGAAAGGGCGGGGCCAATATCAGTGAGGCCAACGCGCTCGACCATGTCTATGGCTACGCCACCGGCCTCGACATGACCCGTCGTGACGTCCAGATCGCCCACCGCGAAAAGGGCCGCCCCTGGGACATGGGCAAAGGCTTCGACCAATCCGCACCGTGCGGTGACATCCACCCGGTTTCCGACGTGGGCCATTTCCCCGAGGGCAATCTCTGGCTCAAGGTCAACGGCGAAACCAAACAGGATTCAGACCTCAAGCTGATGATCTGGAACCTGCAGGAAACCATCGCCAATTTGTCGGGCCTGGTCTCGCTCGCGCCCGGCGATCTGATCTATACCGGCACCCCCGACGGCGTCGGTCCGGTGGTCTCCGGCGACAAGATGCACGGTCATATCGACGGTTTGAGCGATATCGAGATCAGCGTTCGTTAGATCGTCCCTTCCAGCCTGCCTCGAGGCGCCGCCTTCGACGGCGCCTCGGCATGAGGGTTGTCATTAAAACCTCACCCTGAGGAGACCGCGCAGCGGTCATCTCGAAGGGTCGACCGGAGCAAGCCCATGCGGATCGCGACCTGGAATATCAACTCGGTTCGCCTGCGTGCCCCGCTCTTTGCGGAGCTCGAAAAGCAGGCGGCTCCCGACATCGTTTGCCTGCAGGAAACCAAGGTGATCGATGAGCTGTTTCCCCATGACGCCCTGAGCGATCTCTATCCGCATCGCCATATGCGGGGCATGAAGGGCTATAACGGGGTCGCGATCCTTTCCAAGGTACCGTTCACGGCCACCGGCGGAAACGACTGGTGCGGCCGCGAAGATACCCGCCACATCTCGGTGAAAATCGCCGGTGGCGTGGAGATTCATAATTTCTATATCCCCGCCGGCGGCGATGAGCCCGACCCGGTCAAGAACGAGAAGTTCGCCCACAAGCTCGCTTTCCTCGAGGAGGTCACGGCCTGGCTGAAAGAGACTGCCAGCCCGCGAGCCAAACGTATCCTGGTGGGGGATTTGAACATTGCGCCGCTGGAATCAGATGTCTGGTCCCACAAGCAGTTGCTCAAGGTTGTCAGCCACACCCCGGTCGAAATTGAGCAACTTAACCTGATGATGGCCGCCCATGACTGGGTGGACGCGGTCCGGCATTTCGCGCCGGAACCCGAGAAACTCTACAGCTGGTGGAGCTATCGTTCGAAAGACTGGAAGGTCGGTGATCGCGGACGCCGTCTCGACCATGTCTGGGTCACACCGCCTTTGAAAAGCAAACTCCGCGGGTTCGAAATTCTGAGAGATGCCCGCGACTGGCCGAAATGTTCCGACCACGTGCCGGTGATCGTCGACCTCGAGCTTTAGCGCTGGGCGTAACGCTGCGGGCTCAGGCCGGCACTCGGTACATGAAGTAGCGCTCGGCAGGAACACCGTCAGGGAGCGGAAGTTCATCCCAGGCATCTGCCGGAAACTGGTTATTGGCGACCAGAATGCCGCCGGGCCGCAACATCGGCACAAGTAACGGCACGATGCGCGCAGCAAGTACCGCATCCGCGTCCGTGCCGGTTCCCAAATCCGAATGAATTAAAGCGACCGTACGACCGAAGCGGGCCCCCGCGAATGCGAGTTGTTCATCGGCTTCCCCCAGAAAGATATGCTCGTGATCCGGTGTGCTTTTCGGATTGGAGTTCACGACCCGGTCAAACACGAACACCTTGCGCCCCACCATGGTTTCGCGCAGGTGATCGAAGGTGCGGCCATTGCCCAACCCAAGATCGAGAACCGGACCGGGGGTGTCGGCCAGCATTTGCGCGGCCGCGTTAAGGCAATCGCGCTGGGCCTGCATCCGGCGTATAAAACTGTCGAGACGACTCATAATTGCTTGATCCGTGCAGACTATTTTCTCTGCGCCAGGGCCTCGCGCAATTGCTGCGTCGTGTGCTCCAGACGTGAGGCCAGTTCGCGCATGATCTCGACCGACATTTCAGGGAATTCCGCCACCAGGCGAAAGAACAGATCCTTGGTAATCCGCAACGTCACCGTCTTGGCCGAAGCCTTCACGGTCGCGGTGCGCGGCACATCGCAGAGAATGGCAATTTCACCGACAAAGTCGTTCCGGCCCAGCGCGGCGACCTCGATCTGACCCTGATCGGTATCCACCAGCACCTTGGCCGCGCCTTCGATTATGATATAGGCCGCGTCCCCCACATCGCCCTGACAAAACAGCACCTGGTCCGCCTCATAGGTGATGCGCTCGGATGTGAACGCCAGCAGCTTGAGCTTCGAGGGCTCCAGCTTGGCGAAAAGCGGAATGTTCCGCAGCAGCTCAACTTCTTCGTTCAGGCTCACGTCTTTTCTCTCCCATCGGTCCCGATAAGGACCAACTAATTGCCCGCGCTGGGCGCTAGGCGGATTCCAGCAACGCGTGAAGCGCTGTCCCATCCTGGTTTAGGTCGTCGAACGCGCCTTCTTCAACAAGGCGGCCATCATCAAGAACCACCACACGATCGAATTTTGAAGCCATCCCCACCCGGTTCACGATCCAGACGACACCCTTACGGGCGCGGGTCGCGAGGACTTTTTCAGCCAGGCGGTCCTGTGCCGAGGGGTCGAGCGCCGAGGTGGTCTCATTCAGGATCAGGAAATCAGCCCGCTTCAGTAAGGCCCGGGCAATCCCGAGCTTCTGACGCTGTCCAGTCGACAACCGGCTGCCACTCACCCCGACCTGGAATTCCAACCCGGCCTCCAACACGGCGCCGCGCAAGCCCAGATTGTCGAGGGTATCCGCCACCAGGGCGCCGATACGGCCGCTGCCTTCAGCTTGCCCATGGACCAGTTTGCCGAACAGGATGTTGTCCTGCAGCGACCCGGCCGCATTGTAGTTTTGAGGATCGAAGAACTCGACCGCCCCTTTAAGAGAGTCGGGAAGCTTGGCGGCGAAAATCGCGCGCGCCTTCAAAATTTTGGTTTGCAATGTCTCATCGATCACGCCGAGACGATGCCGTGCCGTCACGAGCTTGAAGGGCAGGGAGAGCAGCGCGATCCGGTCTTCGGGACGCATGTCGTCGAAGCCGTGTTTGTCCGTTCGCGAGAGCAGCGTGCGAAACTCCGGCAGGTCTTCCGAGCTGATGAACGAATACTGTTCGAAGAACTCATGACCCGGCGGCAGATCGGCAAAAATCTCGATCATGGTTTCAGCCACTTCGCGACCGGCCTTGAGCATATCGTCGATCAGGTCGGCTTCGCGCAGCACCTCGATCACGTATTCATTTTCCGCCATCAGATTGTGTTTGAAGGCGTCTCCCACCGTGGTGCCGAACAAGAGGTTTTCCGCGACACTGGCATTGGTGTTGTAGACCGCACGGTCGAATTTCTCGACCAGGCCACGATACTCACCGTCGCCCAAACGGTCCGCCAGACCGGCCCGCGCCTTGAGAACCGATTCCGCTATATCCGGGCGCTTTTCGGGGTCGACCGTGCCGCGCAGACCGAGGTTGTAGATATCCTCGGAGAGCTCGACGATCTCGAGAATTTCGATCATCCGGACGAACAATTCAGCGGCGTCCGCGACCCCGGCGGCGTCATAATCGATCCAGTCCGCGCGGTAGTCGAAATCGATATTCCCGGTCCCCGCCGCTTCCACGAAGTCACGCGCGCGTTTTACCGCTTCCGTGTCGTCATAGGCTGCCGGCCGGACCGGTCGGTATTTGAGACCGTAAAGCAGATTGTCGCGCACCGAGGCGGACTGCATGAAGGGGGCTGCGGAGACATAGGTGATCCGTCGACCGGTCACCGATTCCGGCAGTTCAATAATATTGTGCCCGGCGACCTGAAGCTGTCCCGATGTGGGTCGCGCCAGTCGGGCGAGCATCAGTCCGAAATAGTCCTTGCCGCTGCTGCCCGAGCCCGCCACGGCCACATTCCCGTCGATCGCGAGCTTTATACTGAGATTGGCCAGGCGGCCCACTTCGTCTTCATCGACGAGGCTGACATTGGAGATATCAAAATCGCCCTCGAACTTCAGATTTGCATCGGGATCACCAAGCTGGAGAGTGTCATCTAGCATGTCGGGTACTTCGAACTGGCTGACCACCTGATCGTATTTGACCCGCGCATCAGCCTGCTGCTGATACCAGTTCAGCATTTCCTTCCACGGGGAGGACATTTCCCGATGGGCGCCGATCACCGCGACGAGCTGACCAATGTCCAAAGACCCCTTGATCACCAGCAAGCCGCCAAAAAGATAGAAAAGAAACGGTGCCAGCTTGTCGAGGAAGTTGTTGAGGAACTTGATCATGTACTTCCGCTCAAAAATCTCGAAGCGGATGTTGTAGATATTGCCCAGACGGTCGGCGAAGCGGCTCAGTTCCAGGTTCGATGTATCGTTCGCGTGGATGTCGACAATCCCACCGACGGTCTCACCCACATGGTCAGACAGATGGCGGATCTGGCGCAAACGGGCTTTGCCGAGCGCGCTGACTTTCTTTTGCAGACGCGGGACCACGTAAATCTGCAGCGGGTAGAACGCCGCCGCCGCAACGCCCAGCAGCGGGTCCTGGACGATGATGAAGCCGATCGCGACAAGCAGCAATCCGCCCTGAAAGATCGGGTCGACCACAGCGCCGACGAAAAAGGCGCCGATGGGCTCAGATTCTGCGGTGATCATCGAAATGACCTCGCCCTGGCTGGCGCGCTTGAAATGAGGGATCGGGAACCGCAACACGCGTGAATAAAGGGAATAACGCAGCCGGCGCAACAGTCGCTCTGCCGTGCGGCCCTTCGTGATGTTGATTTTGAACTTCAGGCCGTTATTGACGATGACGAGGGCCAAAAACAGCAGGCAGAGGGACACCAGGAAGGTGGGTTGTGATACCGCGAAGGGTATTTCGGCAAACCCAAGCACGGCCAGGGAATAGACGTCCTGGGAGGCCCCGAGCGCCCGGTTGATGATCTGCTTGGGCAGATCGAGCAGCATGAATCCGATCGGCCAGGAAAAGACCACAAAAATCAAAATGAAGAGTTGCTGACGTTTGCTATACCGCAGCACAAAGCTATACATGCTTCGTTCTAATCGCTCGCTCACACACATCTCCTTCGACCAATACTTGTCTGCAACGCCGATGACAGTAGCGCATCCGGACAAGGGGGGTAAATCTATTGCCGGGGCGCTTGAAATCGACCCAAATTCAATGGGTTCCAGCCGGTGATAGGGATGTGGCATAATCCGCGCCGAATTCGCCAAGAACTTTAAGGAACGGTGCATGGCGACCCGCAACAGGCGAGTCCTGATCTATAGCCACGATACGTTCGGCCTCGGGCATTTGCGCCGGTGCCGTGCGATCGCACATTCTCTGGTCGCCCACGATCCGGGCATCAGCGTACTTATTCTGTCCGGCTCCCCGATCATCGGCAATTTCGAGTTCGGTGAACGGGTCGATTTCGTGCGCATTCCCGGTGTGATCAAGCTGCAGAACGGCGAATACAAGCCCCTCAAGCTGCCGATGGACATCGAAGAAACCGTCGCGTTGCGCGCCAACATCATTCGCCACACCGCCCTTTCCTATGAGCCCGACGTGTTCATCGTCGACAAAGAACCCCACGGCATGCGGGGCGAGGTGCTCGACACACTGGTGGCTCTCAAAGAACGGGGCACCCAGCTGGTTCTCGGCCTGCGCGATATCCTCGACGACCCGGTGTTACTGGCCCCGGAGTGGCTGAACAAGAACGTGCTGCCGACCCTGGAAAACCTTTACGATGAAATTTGGATCTACGGCCTGCCCCAGGTCAGCAATCCGCTCGACGGCCTCGACCTGCCGGGCAAGGTCGTACGCAAGACGGTCTATACCGGCTATCTGCGTCGGGCCCTGCGCTCGAACTCGCTGCCGGTCGCTGAGCTACCTTTCAAGAACAAGCCCTATATTCTGGTCACCGCGGGCGGCGGCGGCGACGGTGAGCAGGTATTCGACTGGGTGCTGCGCGCCTACGAGAATGACCCCGGCCAGCCCGTCCCTGCATTTTTCGTCTTCGGGCCGTTTCTCGATCCCGACTTCCAGGCCCAGTTCAACGCCCGTATGGCGCGGCTCGACAATGTTGAATCGATCACCTTCGACAACCACCCCGAGGCCTTCATCTCGAACGCTAGCGGGATCGTCGCCATGGGTGGTTACAACACGGTCTGTGAAATTCTCTCCTTCGACAAACCCGCACTGATCGTGCCCCGGACCCGACCCCGGCTCGAACAGTTCCTGCGCGCCTCGCGAATGCAGGAAATGGGTTTGATCAAAATGCTGATGCCGGATTCGCCCGGAATCCTGGATAACCCGCAGGAAGACTGGAAGATCATGGCAACGGCGTTGCGCCATCTGCCACAGCAAAGCCTGCCCTCCGAGGTTGTCGTGCCCGGGCTTCTCGACGGGCTGCGCAACGTGGACCGCCTCGTCGATATCGCCGCCGGCCGCCGACGCGCCAAGATGCGGCTGGTCGAGCGCGACGTCCCAGGCCAGCACACCGGACAATCCTGAGTGCGCACGCGCCGGGACAACGGCGCCGACGCCGGAGTCGGGCGGGTTGCCGTCGTGCTCAAAGGCTATCCACGGCTCTCGGAAACCTTTGTCGCCCAGGAGCTGCTCGGACTTGAGGCCCGCGGCCACACAATCGACATCCATTCCCTGCGCCACCCCTACGATCCCACGACCCATCCGATCCACGACGAGATCGCCGCCGCGGTCAGCTACCTGCCGGAGTATCTCTGGCGCGCGCCCATGCGGGTGCTGCGCGGCTGGTGGGCCGCCCGCAAGCTACCCGGCTACGCGACTGCCTGGCGTGATTTCTGGCAGGATTTTCGCCGCGACCGCACGTCGAACCGGCTCCGGCGGTTTGGCCAGGCTTGCGTGCTGGCCCAGGACCTGCACCCAGGGACCCGCCTGATCTACGCCCATTTTCTGCACACCCCGGCCTCGGTGGCGCGCTACGCCGCCCGGATGCGCGGCTTGCCCTTCGCAGTATCGGCCCATGCCAAGGATATCTGGACCACACCGGATTGGGAGAAGCGCGAGAAGATCAGCGACGCGGCATGGATAACCACCTGCACCGCTTACGGTGCTGACCATCTGCGCGCGCTGGTCCCGGGACAAGGTCACAAGGTTCTGCTGCACTATCACGGGCTCGATTTTGATCGCTTCACCGCGCCGGCCGCCGCCGAACGAGACCCAGGCGCGATCCGAATCGTCTCCGTGGGACGCGTGGTCGAAAAGAAAGGTTATGACGATTTGCTGTCGGCCCTGGCGCAGCTGCCCGACACCCTTGACTGGGGTTTCGAACATATCGGCGGCGGTGCGCTCGAGGACACGATGCAGGCCCGGGCCGAACGTCTGGGCATCGCGGCGCGGATCACCTGGCAAGGACGCCAACCCCAAAGCGCAGTGAAGGCGCTGCTGGCCCAGGCCGATGTTTTTGTGCTGGCCAGCAAGATCGCCACCGATGGTGACCGGGACGGGCTGCCCAATGTTCTGATGGAAGCCCAGGCCCTTGGTGTGGCCTGTCTCTCCACCGCCGTGTCCGCCATCCCCGAGCTCATCACCGAGGGCGAAACCGGATTACTGGTGCCGCCGGGCGA
>MEHZ011486706.1_pt1 | contig 27451 bp, 32 predicted proteins | sample 897221 | NCBI WGS metagenome assembly MEHZ01 (sample SAMN05514161, study PRJNA337945) | marine metagenome | isolation source: marine surface water | place: Arctic Ocean | collected 2007-12-13
AGCCCGCCGGGGCGGCCACCGGACTTTCATGGTTTTTTGGTGCGGCGGCACGTTCGGCTTTTGGCACCAAATCCAGCCGGCCAGAATGCTGCCGGCCGCCTCGCGCACGAGCTCGGGGTTGCGCGATAGCTGGGCCTATACGGTCGCCCGGTCGACCATTGCGGCTTCGACCTGATCTTTGGCGGTTGCGGTAAATTCCTGGGCGCCGCCGAATAGCAGGCTGATGGCCCCCAGTACGGCCCCCCTGCCCGGCTTGCTCCACAAGGGCGCCAGAAACGGTTCGTAATTCCGCATGACCCGACAGGATCACGAAGCCGGTTTCAAAATCGCCACCGGCCTGGAGCATGATGTCTCCGGCGCGAAAAATCCGGATACGGGCGGGTAATGTTGTCATTGTGGGATCGTGATTTAATGTGTGGAACGAAATACAGCGCCTATGATGACTAAATTCACCCGATCCGCCAATCGCCTTCCGGGATGGCGCCGGCCCGCCGCGCCTGCTATCTAGGCGCCGCAATCGGCACAACCACGTGCTGCAGGAGCGAAACATGAGCGTTCAGGAGAACTCCGCAGGCCTCGAAGGCAACCCCCGGGTCGGTGAAGTGGTGCGGACGACAAAGGAAACCGACATTTCCGTTGCGGTCAATCTCGACGGCTCCGGGGTTTATGACGTGGAAACCGGTATCGGCTTCCTCGATCACATGCTCGAACAGCTCTCTCGCCACAGTTTGATAGACCTGACCGTGCGCGCGAAGGGCGACCTGCACATCGATTTTCACCACACGACCGAGGATTCCGGCTATGCGGTGGGCGAGGCGATTAGCCTGGCCCTCGGCGACCGGCGGGGTATTCGCCGCTATGGCGACGCCTTGATCGCGATGGACGAGACCCTGACCCGTGTGGCCCTGGACGCCTCGAACCGGCCGTTTTTGGTCTGGAAGGTGGATTTCACGCGCCCCAAACTGGGTGAGATGGACACTGAGCTGTTCCAGGAGTGGTATCGGGCCTTCGCCCAGTCCGCGGGGCTGACGCTGCATGTCGAGACACTTTACGGCGAGAACAACCATCACATGGTTGAATCCTGCTACAAGGGCTTGGCGCGTGCCCTGCGCGTGGCAGTGGAGATCGATCCCCGGCGACGGGACGACGTACCGTCCACAAAGGGTGTTCTCGGCGGCTCAATGGCCGGGTAGTGGTGTTCTGTGGGGCCCAATGTCCCGGATCCCGATGAGAAATTGGTTCAATGACAAAATCCCTGTCTGAATCCGAGGCCCGCCCCGTGCGCCGCAGCGATGCGACGCCGGGCGCGGTGCCAACTATGGTGAGTACTACCCGGTATGGCATTCTGGTGCGGGGCCGTAAATACCTGGTTGACCGGATGGTTTCGGCACGTTCGAGGCGGGCAAAAGCGACGCTTCAAAGCAACACCGATCTATGGAATTTGATGACGGAAGCCGCTGCCGGAACGACCGTTACGGGGGCGTCATACTCGGACTACCTGGTACTATATGAGCAGGTTAAGTCATTCAAACCAAAGGAAGTAGTAGAATTTGGTACGGGTATTACCACCGTGGTTCTGGCCCAGGCCTTAATCGAGAATGCCCGGGATTCCGGCGACGCTATTGGGCGGCTAACTTCCATGGAGGACGACCAGGAATGGTATGATGTGGCCTGCTCACGTTTGCCCGATAAGGTCGCCGATGTTGTCGACATGGTGCACAGTCCAAAAGTCGACGGCTTCTATAAATGTTTCCGCGGGGTGATGTATGAAAGCCTGCCCGATCGAGATTATGATTTTGTTTTTTCGGATGGGCCTGACCGACATTCACCGGTTAATGGTGACAAGCTGTTCAATCTCGATCTGATCAATGTTGTTCGTAATACCGAGGTGCCAGTACGGGCCGTTGTCGACAACCACTACCTGACATTCTATATCCTCCAGAAGGTGTTTGGACTCTCCCGAGCTCGCTATAGCGTCAGCCATAAATTGATGTTTGTCGGCCCGGTAACCAGCGGTGACCTTAGGTTTCTGCGGAAAGAGTCGTTTCTGCCTGACTTGCGATTGTTCAGCACTACCGAGCTTAAGTTACGCATGGCCCGCGAAGACGGGGAGCGCTAAAGAGTGGCAAAAGGCATTTATACGGTTCACACCCGGGCCTGGTCGTCGGCCCCCGATGGGGACGCGGTTTTTGTCCGCGAAGGCTTCGCCTGGGCGGCACTACTATTCGGCCCCCTCTGGGCCCTCTGGCATGGTCATTGGCGCACCGCGATCGGGCTTCTGATCTTATCCATTTCGGCCTCAGGTGTTGCGGTAGTGGTTGGTATGTCCACTACGGGTGAGGCCGCTGTGAGCCTGGCGTTGCAGCTTGGAGTCGGCCTCTGGGCGAATGATTGGCGGCGCTATATTCTTGGTCGCCGTGAGCAGCGCATGCGCGCGGTCGTCGCCGGTAAAAACCTGGGTGACGCGGAAGACCACTACTTCAGTAGGGCCCCCTGAACATGGAAAAAGTCGCCGTCATTGATTATGGATCCGGCAATCTACGATCGGCTACCAAAGCTTTCGAAAGGGCTGCTCACGAAACGGGTCTGGCGCGGGATATCGTTCTGACCTCGGACCCGGATGTTGTTGCCGCGGCTGATCGGGTTGTTTTGCCCGGTGTTGGCGCCTTTCGCGACTGTCGAGAAGGCCTGGAGGCAAGCGATGGCATGATCGAGGCACTGGAAGAGTGTGTGCGGCGCAAGGCACGACCGTTTCTCGGAATTTGTGTTGGGATGCAGCTGATGGCGACTCGTGGGCTCGAACACGGAAAAACACCGGGTTTCGGCTGGATTCCGGGCGAAGTAGTGGCCGTTGAGACGAATAATAAAAGTTTAAAGATCCCCCATATGGGCTGGAACGAGTTGAATATCGCTGATCCGCCCCATCCACTACTTTCTGGTTTTGGCGCTGAAAGACCGCACGCCTATTTTGTTCACAGCTATCATTTGGCCACGGACAAACCAGAAGACGTATTGGCAAGCGTAACCTATGGGGGCACGATTACAGCTGCGGTCGGGCGAGAGAACATGATCGGTACACAATTTCATCCGGAAAAGAGCCAGGCCATGGGTCAGGCCCTGATTTCCGCCTTTTTGGCCTGGACACCATGACCGATACTGCCATCGAAAGGCTGTCCGAATTCCGGGGGAATGACCTCGCTGACCTCTGTGACGCGGCCGAAGTGGCGATCGTTGCCGGGGGCGGCTTTGGATGGCTCCAGCCGCCGCGTCGGGACATCATGGAGGCTTATTGGCGGGGAACACTACTCGTTCCCGGCAGGACCGTGTTTGTGGGCCGTCTGGAGGGGGTGATCGCGGGTTCTGCGCAGCTAAACCGGCCGCGGGCCAATGCTGAGGCCCAATCTTTCACGGTTCAGGTAACGACGTTTTTTGTCGCGCCCTGGGCTCGTGGACACGGCATCGCGCCAGGTATGCTGGAGGCTTGTGAGGACCTGGCCCGTCGCGAGGCCTACACGGTGCTTAATCTTGATGTACGCTCGACCCAGGAGCGGGCGATCCAGATTTATGAAGAAAGCGGGTATATTCGCTGGGGTACCCACCCGAAATACGCCCGCTTTTCCGGCGAGTATGTTGAGGGCTATTACTACACCAAGGACCTCTGAGCGCGGTTTTCGATGATTTTATTTCCAGCTATAGACCTGAAAGACGGGGACTGCGTCCGCCTCCTGCGGGGGGATATGGATGCGGCCACGGTCTTTAATGACAACCCGGCCAATCAGGCCCAGGCCTTTGTTGATGCGGGCACGTCCTGGCTCCACATGGTGGATCTGAACGGCGCCTTTGACGGCGCGTCCGTCAACGGTGCGGCGGTACGCGCCATCCTGGACGTAACGCGCGCGGCGGGTGTGCAGGTGCAGCTCGGGGGCGGCATTCGCACTCGTGAACAGGTCGCTGCCTGGCTCGATGATGGCGTTGATCGGGTCATACTCGGTACGGCGGCCGTGAAAGACCCGGATCTGGTAATTTCGTCCTGTCGTGAATATCCCGGACGGATCGTCGTCGGGATCGACGCGCGAGGCGGCTTTGTCGCTGTTGAGGGATGGGCCGAAACATCTGAACTGGCGGTGGAAGAACTTGCCAAAAGGTTTGCCGATGTCGGGGTCGCTGCGGTGATCTACACCGATATCGACCGGGATGGCGCTATGGAAGGTCCGAATGTGGACGCGACCGTCTCCCTGGCCAACGCAATTGATATCCCGGTCATCGCATCCGGTGGCGTGTCGTCGCTTGAAGATGTCGAAGTGTTTCTGCCCCACGAAGCAGCGGGAATCGCCGGGGTGATCTCTGGTCGGGCAATCTATGACGGCCGGATTGACCTGGCCGCCGCGCTGGCGCGACTGCGAGACGCCGCCTGATGCTGAAGGTGCGCATTATTCCCTGCCTGGATGTGAAGGACGGCCGGGTCGTCAAAGGGGTCAACTTCGTTGGTCTTCGCGATGCCGGCGATCCGGTTGAGCAGGCTCAGGTCTATGACCGCGCCGGAGCCGACGAGTTGTGTTTTCTCGATATCACCGCGAGCCACGAAGACCGCGATATCATTTTTGATGTGGTCTCTCGCACGGCCGAAGCGTGCTTCATGCCGCTGACCGTGGGCGGCGGCGTGCGCACCGTAGAGGATATCCGCAAGCTTCTGCTCGCCGGGGCCGACAAGGTTTCGATCAACACCGCGGCGGTAACTAATCCTGAATTCGTCCGGGAAGCATCTACAAAATTTGGCAGCCAATGCATCGTCGTGGCGATCGATGCCAAGGCCACCGGTGAAAACCGCTGGGAGGTATTCACCCATGGGGGTCGCAATGAAACCGGGCTGGATGCGGTCGCCTGGGCGCAGCAGATGGCAGCCTATGGGGCCGGCGAAATCCTGCTCACCTCGATGGATCGGGACGGGACCAAATCCGGGTTTGATGTCGCCCTGACCCGGGCAATTGCAGACGCGGTTTCGATCCCGGTGATTGCCTCCGGGGGGGTCGGCAATCTCGATCATCTGGTCGAAGGCGCGCGGGATGGCCACGCTTCTGCTGTTCTGGCGGCCTCGATCTTTCATTTCGGGGAACACTCGATCAACGCGGCTAAAACACATATGGATGCAGCCGGGGTGCCGGTCCGGATCGTACCGCAGACCGATAAAGCAGGGGCAGGTCAATGAGCGAGAAAACAACCGGCGAAATCATGGACGCACTTTTTGCGGTGATTGATTCCCGCCGTGGCAGCGACCCGGAGAGCTCCTATACGGCGCGCCTGCTGAGCCAGGGCACCGGCAAGATCGCCGAGAAGGTCGGCGAAGAGGCGGTTGAAACCGTCATCGCGGCCCTGAGCGAAGGTCCCGACGCATTGGCCAGTGAAAGCGCGGATCTGCTTTACCATCTCTGTGTGCTCTGGGCGGATGCCGGGCTTAAGCCTGAAGACATCTGGGCCAAGCTCGCCGCGCGGGAAGGGGTGTCGGGCCTGACCGAGAAAGCCAACCGAAAGAGCTGATATGGCCTACGACGCCGAGAACATTTTTGCCAAAATCCTGCGTGGGGAAATCCCCTGCAACAAGGTCTATGAGGACGAGTTCGCGCTCGCCTTTCACGATATTGCGCCCCAGGCGCCGATCCATGTGCTGGTCATCCCGAAGGGTGCCTATGTGTCGAATGATGATTTTACGGCCGGCGCCAGCGACGCAGAGGTCACCGGCTTTTTCCGCGCCGTCGGCCATGTCGCCCGGGAGCTGGGGGTGGCCGAACCGGGATATCGCATGCTCGCCAATACCGGAGATGAAGGCGGTCAGGAAGTGCCCCATTTCCACGTTCATATTTGCGGCGGCCGGCGGCTCGGTCGGATGATCCAGGCCGGTGATCCGGCCTGACCTTGCCCCGCACCTGAAACTTCGTAAAAATACTCCCCGGAGGAGAATGCCATGACGTATGAAACCATTAATGTTGAAGAGATGTCCCCGGCTTGTGGGGCGATCATCGAGGGGATTGATCTGTCCCAGGATCTGACCAACCGGCAGTTCGATGAAATTCACGAAGCACTGCTCGACCGTACGGTCATCGTGTTTCGGGATCAGAACATGACGCCGGACCAACAGGTCGCCTTCTCCCGCCGTTTCGGGGAACCCCAGCCCTCCGAGCTTTCCGGTTTCGAGAAGAGCAAGGAAAACCCCGAGATCGACATCCTGGAATATGATGCGGACAACCCGCCCCATGTGACCCGGGATCTTTGGCATACGGATTTTGTCGGCACCGCCCGGCCGACCATGGGCACGGTGCTATACGCCAAGGACATCCCGCCGCGCGGCGGTGATACGGTCTGGGTGAATATGGTGGCCGCCTACGAAGCCCTGTCCGATCGCATGAAGGCACATCTTGAGGGCCTCGAGGCGTATCACGATTCCTACCAGCCCTACGCCCAGGAGGTGCGCCCGGAAATGTACGATGCCGATAAGGGCACCGATTATATCCGGGACCGGCGTGCCAAATATTTGCCGTCACTTCATCCGTTGATCCGCAAGCATCCGGTGACCGGCAAGCGCGGCCTGTTCGTGAACGAATCCATGACCACCTTCATCAAGGATATGGACCGCAAGGAAAGCGATATGCTGCTGCGGTATTTGTACGATTATCTTCGCACCCCGGAATTCAACTATCGGCACAAATGGAAAACCAACGATCTGGCGGTTTGGGACAATCGGGTGTCGCTGCATTACGCGTTGTTCGATTACACCGATCATCGCCTGATGCACCGGGTCGTCATCCAGGGTGATGTGCCCCACGCGTAGATCGTCTTTCAGGGCGAAAATGAAAACGGAGCCGACATTGCTGTCGGCTCCGTTTTGCATTGGCGCGTCCAATTAGCAGACGCAGCCTGCTCAGGCGTGGCGGTGGTTTCCAACTGAAAACAGGCGGGAGGGGGCCTGCTTCAGGTAGGATTTAGCCGCGCTAAACGCCTGGTAAATTGTCTCCGAGCGAAGCGCTTCAGCCGCCCGAATAGTGGCGTTGAGGTCTTCGACGATGACCGCCGGGGCGTCCGTCGTTGCGGGTGCCGAGGCCGTAGTGTTCGAGGTTGCGTTAATCATCAATGACTCCGTCGTTAGTGTGACGGCATCACCTCCGTGCGCCCTGTTCTTTGTTGCAGCGCACAAAAACTATATAGTCCGGTTATCCGGGTATTACCACCTGCAAATTGTGCAATGCACAATTGTTTTAGACGCATTCATATTGCGCAACATAAGTGCAGCATAAATGCGGCCCAAATACCGTGGTTATTGCCCTTAGGCGCGTCCCAGGATGGTGACACAGGCAATGGCTTCTTCGATTCCGTGGAAACCGCCGCCATTTTCAGCGATGGCATAACGCGCGCCCTCGACCTGCCGGCCGCCGGCTTCGCCCCGCAGCTGGGTGGTGAGTTCGAAAACCTGCGCCAGACCAGTGGCGCCGACCGGGTGGCCCTTGGATTCGAGCCCACCAGACGGATTGACCGGGATTTTGCCCCCGAGAGACGTCGCCCCGGACTGGGTGAGGGCGCCACCGGCCCCGAATTCGCAAAAGCCCAAATTCTCAATCTGCTGGAGTTCGGCAAAGGCGGTTGCGTCATGCACTTCGGCAACATCCATATCGTCCGGGCCGAGCCCTGCAATTTCATATGCGTCTCTTGCTGCGCGAGCGGTGACGTGGCGGTCGAATTCATCGGGCTTGCGGTCGGACCCGCTACGCAACGCTGTTGCGTGAATTTTGACCGCGCGGGAGCGGTCGAACCGGTGCAGCTCATCCTCGCGGCACAGAATGGCGGCCGCGGCACCGTCGGAAATCGGGGAACACATGGGCAAAGTCAGCGGCCAGCTGACCTTGCGCGCCCCCATCACCTCGTCGACGGTCATCGGCGCCTGATACTGGGAAAGTGGGTTATGTTGGGAATGTACGTGGTTCTTAGCCGCCACCGCCGCGATCTGTTCCTGGGTGGTGCCGAAGGTGGCCATGTGAAATTTTGCCAGGGCGGCATAAACATCCATGAAAACGCTGCGCGGGCCTGTGTCTTCCGGGCCATCGGGGTCTTCCATGCCTGCGCCCAATGCGAGCAGGCGGTTGGTCGCGGCCTCCACATCGTGGACATCCCAGCCGCCGTCGAAGACCGAGAACATTTTCGCCCTGTCGGTGTGGAACATCTTTTCTGCGCCTATAGCGAGTGCGACCCCGCCACGCCCGGCCTCAAGCCAGGTCACCGCCATGTCGAGCGCTGTTGACGCGCTGGCGCAGGCATTCTCCACATTGGTCACGGGAATTTCCTGAATACCCATATTGCGCAGGGCGATTTCCCCGGGTATGGAACCCTGGCCTTCCAGGGTGCTCTGGGCGGCATTGGCAAACCATGCGCCCTCGATATCGGGGATGGTTGCGCCGGCATCCGTGAGCGCGGCGTTTACAGCTTCTGCGGTGAACTCCTTGATCGTGCGGTCGAGAAATTTCCCGAAACGCGTCATCCCGACGCCGACGATATAGATGTCGCTGCTGCTCATGGTGGTGATCCTTTGCTGTCTGGGCACCGATTTTCGGCGTGCCGCGTATCAAGGCACTGTACCGTGCTGCTCGAACCAATCAATTGAGCCGTTCTCATTTGAATGCAAGATGAGACCATCAGGTTGATTACTTCCCGCACGAACACCCGATAAGGGATCGGGCAATCATCAGAAAATCGATACCTCGCACATGACTGAATCAAAAACCCCAAAGGGGCATAAGGCCCCGAAAAGCCGGAAACGGTTGATCGAAAACATGCCCGTTGTTGGTTGGCGTGAATGGGTGGCGTTGCCGGATTTCGGCATCGATGCCATCAAGGCCAAGATCGATACCGGTGCGCGCACGTCTGCCATCCATGCGTTTAATATTCGTCCTTTTGTCGAACGTGGGGTGCCCTGGGTCTCATTCGTGCTGCGTCCCGCGCAACGTCACCGCAATCCGTCAATCGAGTGTTCTGCGCCGGTTGTTGATGAGCGCAAGATTCGCAGCTCGAACGGTGAGGCGGAGCGCCGTTACGTGATCGAAACCGAAGCCCATCTGGGTGAAACCATCTGGCCCATCGAATTGTCACTGACCAATCGTGATGAGCTTGGGTTTCGGATGCTGCTGGGCCGTGAGGCCGCACGCCGGCAATTTCTTGTCGACCCGGATCGTTCCTATCTGATCGACCGCTGCTTTGCGGATGTGACGACAATTTCCAACCGAAGTAAGCTAAAATGAAACTCGCACTGCTTTGCCGAAATCCTGATCTCTATTCGCATAAGCGTCTGGTCGAGGCGGCAGAGGCGCGGGGTCACGACATTGATGTCATCGACCACCTTCGCTGTTACATCGACATCGCCTCGAATGATCCGGAAGTCCACTATGAAGGCGAATCCCTGAAGGGCTATGACGCGGTCATCCCGCGTATCGGTGCTTCGGTCACGTTTTTCGGTACTGCGGTGCTGCGCCAGTTCGAAATGATGGGTGTTTATCCGGTCAACGAATCCGTCGCGATTGCCCGTTCGCGGGACAAGCTGCGGTCGATGCAGTTGCTCTCACGTGAGGATGTCGGCATGCCGGTAACGGTATTTGCCCATCGGACCTCGGATGCTGCGGAACTGCTCGACATTGTCGGCGGTGCGCCGGTGGTGATCAAACTCCTCGAGGGCACTCAGGGGATTGGTGTTGTGCTCGGTGAAACCACCAAAGGTGCCGAAAGCATCATCCAGGCCTTTGGCGGCGTGAAGACTAATATTCTCGTCCAGCAATTCGTGAAGGAAGCCAATGGTGAAGATATTCGTTGTCTCGTCATAGGCGACAAGGTTGTGGCGGCGATGATCCGGCGCGGCAAAAAAGGTGATTTCCGCTCCAACCTTCATCGTGGTGGTTCGGCCGAAGCCGTCAAAATCACGCCGAAAGAACGCGCAACAGCAGTTAAATCGGCGCGCACCATGGGGCTCAATGTTTGCGGTGTCGATCTGCTGCGCTCGAATGATGGTCCCGTCGTCATGGAGGTCAATTCCTCTCCGGGGCTCGAGGGCGTTGAAAAGGCTACGGGTATTGATGTGGCGGGGAAGATTATCGACTTCATCGAGAAAAACGCCAAGCCGGGCCGCACCCAGACCCGTTCCCAGCGCAAAACCCGGAAGAAGTGATGCCAAACCGCCGAGCCCCTTTTGAAATTGGCGGCGCGGTTGTTGCGCCGGGCAGCCGCGAAACTATCAGTATTCCGTTGAGTGTGTTGTCGAACCACACCCCGATGAACCTGCCGGTGCAGATCATTCACGGCACCAAGGAGGGGCCGACGGCGTTTGTTAGTGCGGCCATCCATGGCGATGAAATCATTGGTGTGGAAATCATCCGCCGCCTCTCACACATGATTGCAAAGCGACGTTTGGCAGGAACGGTGCTGCTGGTTCCCATCGTCAACACGATCGGATTTATTTCGCACAGCCGCTATCTGCCCGACCGCCGTGATCTCAATCGATCCTTTCCCGGCAGTGCCACAGGATCACTGGCCAGTCAGCTGGCGCACCGGTTCCTTAATGACGTTGTCGCGCGCTGTGAATTTGGGATTGACCTTCATTCGGCTGCGATTCATCGGGAGAACCTGCCGCAGATCCGGGCCAATCCGGGTGACGAAAAGTCCATGGATTTGGCGCGGGCGTTCGGCGCGCCGATCATTATAAAATCGCCGCTTCGCGACGGATCGTTACGCAGCGCAGCGCTGAAACGGGGCGTGCCTGTGCTTGTCTATGAGGCGGGTGAGGGGCTGCGGTTCGATGAATTCTCAATCCGTGTGGGCGTGAAGGGCGTGTTGCGCGTGCTGCAGCATTCCGGGATGACGGCCTCGCGTTCCATCAAGGGGGTTACCGTCGAATCCCATGTGGCCCAGAAAAGTTCGTGGGAGCGCGCTCCGGCCGGCGGGCTGATGCGCGCCTTACGGAAAACCGGTGATACGGTTGCTGCCGGTGAGGTGATCGGGTTGGTTTCCGACCCCTTCGGAGACATGGAAACAGAGGTGACCGCGACCGTGGGCGGGCTGATCATCGGTCGGAGTAACCTGCCTGTGGTCAATCAGGGAGATGCTCTGTTCCACATCGCCACGGTGCGCGCCCGCGCGGCGGCTGGAGAAGCCGTTGGCGCGGCCGAACTGGAAGCCGGCAACGACCCGATCTTCGACGAAGACGAAATCATCTAGCCATCTGGCCCGTACGGTACTGCTCACCCGTATCAAACGCGACGGGCGGTTCCAACCTCCGGTGATCTGGTGCATCCTGCTTTCCGGTTCTGGGGGAGCAGATATGGGCACCGAAAAACTGGCCGCAGAGCGGATCATTGATTGTGTGGTTGAGGCCGGGGTGGATCATTTGTTTGGTCTGCCCGGTGGCGCGACGATGGAAATCTTCAAGGCGCTGCATGGGCGCGAGGGTGAGATCCGTACGATCGCGCCGCGCGACGAACAGACGGCCTCCTGCATGGCCGATATGTATGGCAAGCTGACCGGCAAGCCCGGGGTGTTTGCCGCTCAGGGCGCGTTCGCCGGGTCGACCGGCATGTTCGGCGTGATCGAGGCGTTTCTGGCGTCGTCACCGATGGTCGTGCTGACCGAGATGTCGGACGCCAACGGCTTCAATGTTCACGCCCCGATCCAGTCGGGCAGTGGGCAATACGGCTCCTTCGACCTCGCCGCCATGTACCGCGCCACCACAAAATACACCGCCACCCCGCACCAGCCCCGTGAGGCTGTGATTGCGACCCAGTTGGCGCTCAAGCACGCGGTTGCCGGACGGCCGGGGCCGACGGCTTGTGTGTTCCGCTCCAATGTTCTTTCCGAACCGGTGGGGGATAACGGCCTGCCCGAAATTCATGATACCAAGCGTCTGCTGACGACCACCAAAACGTTGCCACCCGACGGAGCCCTCGACGCAGTGGCCGAAGCCCTGCGCGCGGCCGAACGCCTGGTGATCGTGGCCGGGCATGGCGTGCGCATCGCCGGCGGCTATGACGAGCTTGTGGCCCTGGCCGAAACCCTTGGCGCGCCGGTGGTAACCAGCTATCTGGGCAAGAGCACAATTGCAGAAACCCACGATCTGGCCGGTGGTTGTATTGGCTATACGGGTACGCCGGTGGCCAATGACACGCTGGGCGCGGCCGATACCGTGCTGGTGGTTGGCTGCCGACTCAAACCGCAGGAAACCTGTTACGAGCACCCGCAACTGTTCGATCCCAATCGCCAGCGTATCTTTCAGATCGATGTGGATCCACGCAACGCGTCCTGGACCATTCCCGCCGAGGTGGCGCTGACCGGGGATGCGGCCTTGACCATGGCCGCGCTGGCGGCACGACTGGCCGGGCGCGTCGATGCCGCACAAGCCGCCGCGCGGCGCAGTGCCTTCATCAAACGGAAGGAGCTGGGTGCCCTGTTCGACGACCCGGCGATGGCCTCCGATGCAATTCCGGTCATGCCTCAGCGCGTGGTGGGCGCGGTCGCGGAGGCAGCACCAGAGGACGCCATCATCTGTTCGGATGCGGGCAGCAACCGCCACTGGATGAACCACTTTTTCCGCACCCGGCGGCCGGGATGCTATTTCGGCTGCGGCGGCATTGGCGGGGTCAGCTGGTCCCTACCTGCGGCCCTGACGGCCCAAATCGTTCATCCCGAACGCCCCGCGATCGGCGTTTGCAGCGATGGCGGCTTTGCCATGCAGATGCACACGCTGCTCAGCGCAGTGCAGTATGGGGTCGCGCCCATCACCGTGGTGATGAACAATTCCCAACTCGGGATGACCGCCGAGGGGATGGGCAATCGTGCCATGGGAAGCGAGTTACCCGATACGGACTACGCAGCGATCGCACGATCCATGGGGGCCAAGGCGGAACGAGTCACCCGGCCCGGTGACATCGCACCAGCGGTCCGTGCTGCCGTGGAAGAAACGCGGGGCGGTGGCCTTCCGACGGTGATCGATGTGGTGATCGATGCAGGTGTCGGTATGCGTCAGGCGATTTACTCACCTTTGGCTGTTGAAGCCGCCCGGGGAATCAAACCGTTGGCCGGGTGAACGGGCCGGGAACGGAGGAATCAAACGTGCAGAATGATGAAGAGTTTGACTATGTGATTGTCGGGCAGGTAGTGCCGGCTGCGTACTGGCGAACCGGCTCACTGAAAGCGGTGAGCATCGCGTGCTGCTGCTCGAGGCGGGCGGCAAGGACACGAACCCGTGGATCCACATACCTCTTGGGTATGGCCGGACGTTTGCAGATCCGAGCGTGAACTGGTGCTACGCCACCGAGCCAGACCGAAGCTGCAACGGGCGCAGCATTGTCCAGCCGCGGGGCAAGGTGTTGGGCGGGTCGAGCTCGATCAATGGCATGATTTATATTCGCGGGAACGCAGCGGATTACGACCACTGGCGCCAGCTTGGTAATACCGGGTGGAGTTATGACGATGTCCTGCCGTATTTCCGGAAGTCCGAAGACCAGACGCGCGGCGCGGATGATTTCCACGGGGAGGACGGACCCCTTGCGGTGTCTGAACAGCGCGACTTTCGCCCGTTGGCCCGGGCCCATCTTGAAGCTACGGTTGAGGCCGGCTATCGGCGTAATCCCAATTTTAATGGCGCCGGCGCAGGATGGCAAAGCTGCGTGACTTTTCGACAAGATCGACCGCACCCCCGAGCAGGGCGGCCTCCTCGTAAATTTGATCCGACAGCACGGTAAGGAAGACCACTGGCACGTCGATCGCTCTTTCGCGCAAATGCTTGAGCACTTCGATGCCGTTCATTTCCGGCATCTTCCAGTCGAGTAGGATCAGATCACCCGTGGCCGCATTGTCGAAATGGGCGAGGGCGGATTTACCGTCCGCGAACCCACTAACCGCGAAACCCGCATCGATCAAATTCTGCTCGAGGGATTCCCGCAGCAAGGCGTCATCATCCACGATCAGCACATGGATGCGATCGTTGGAGGCCCGGGCGGGGATGTCAGCCTGTGCGGTCATGGCGCTCGGTTCGGATTGATGTGGCACAGGCGTTCAGGCCATCCGTGTTGGCGCCCGGTCGGGCCGCCCCGACATCGAAGGCGAGGAGGCGCCGCGCGCGGGTTTCGATATCTTCGAAGAAGAACAGATCGAGGGTGCAGGTTCTGCTGACATAGTGCCAGCGGGCGGCGGGCTGTTGGCGGATCACGAAATGGGGGGCACCGAAAATCTCGATGGCTGCATCCTCGTCCAGGCCGATCAGGCTTTCGGAATTCAGCCGGGGCGCAGGCGCCGGTTTGTCGGGCGCTGTGTTTCAATGCGTGGTCGCAGGTGGCGCCGGCTTCTTGCGCGGCAGGGCTTCGCCGGTTGTCTCTTCGGGCCCGGAGGTCTGGTCGGCCAGGTTGGGATCAAAGGTTGCGGATTGGGGGTCTTCGGGTTCGCTCGTGCGCACCACATCGAGCGGCTCGAAGGTGGAACACCCCGACAGCCACAGCAGTCCCAGCGTGAGCGTTACGTATCTGCGTGCTGAAACGGCCTGCGTCACCATCGGGCGCCGGCGTTGTGACGGCGGCTGCTTACCACCGAATGCGATTGACTGTTTTCACCACAGAATGCCTCTCCAGTGGTAGCCGGGTCGGGCAGATGACACAACGATGACACAGGGTTGATACAACCTGTCACAGGGATTCTCGCGCACAAAACCCGTCAAATTGTTTGCAGTCAGGCGGTGCCAGAAATGAACTCGATCCGCAAGTTTGTCCCGGAAACCGGGGGTCATACTGGGTTTTCCGCGCGGCTTGCCCGCACGCTGGATTGTCTTTCCCTGTCGTCACTTCGAATGTCGGTCTTCGCTGTGACGGTCCCCGGTCTGAGTGGCGAAACCCTAGAGACGTGGCTGCGTACCGAACTGGGCGGTGCCTACGAGATAGCCCCCCTGAATCGTGCGACCGTCGGTATTCTCTATTACGGCCCGCGCGCGGTTTGTGGCGGGCATGACCGGTCTGTGACCGATGGTCTGCTGGGCCGCATGGTTTCGGTGTTGCGCGAACGCGATAGCACGCGGACAAAGCTGCAACTGCGCAGCCTGCACATTGTCCCCGCCCATGTTTGCGACCCGCGCGAAATTATCGATGCGCTCCGGCGCACCTCGCTCGAAACCTTGTCCCCGACGGACCGCCAACAGGCGGCCTGACATTGGGACCCCCGAGGGGTCTTTTAGACCACCGGAAAGCCGAATAACTCGGTCGGATTGTCGGTGAAGATTTTTTTCCGCAGAGCCTCGTCCGGCGCCCAGTCGAGCATCAGATCGATCATGTCGCCGTCATTGGGCATGGCCTCGAAATGGTCCGGATGGGGCCAGTCCGAGCCCCAAAGCAGCCGGTCGGGGTTGCGCTCGATCAGCGCCCGGGCGAAGGGCGTTGTGTCCGAATAGGGCAGGCCGGGCTCGGCAGAAAACCGGTTCGGTCCGGAAAGTTTCACCCAGCAACGCCCGGTATCGAGACATTCGAGCACCACCTTGAAGCCGGGTGAATCGATGCCCAGTTCGGCGGGCTGCCAGCCCATATGGTCGATCACGAAATTGCCCGGGACCGAAAGCATCTGATCGCGCCAGGCAGCCGCTTCGTCGCCACCGCGGAACCAGAACTGCGGATGCCAGCCGAATTCATGGGTGCGGTGGATGAGGTCCATGTTGATTTCCGGACTGGCGCGATAAGCAAAGCGTGATCCGACAACCCCGGCGGTGGTCAGGATTTCGAGTTCCTTATCGGTGATGTCGGGAGCCGGCAGGGCGATCCCGCGCAGGCGGTCAGGTTCGCGCGAAAGCGCGTGCAGCATGTACTCGTAACAGTTCCCCTGCACGACAGACTGGACGATCACGCCACGTTCGACGCCCAAGGTGTTATGCAAATGGAGCATGTCGTCGAGGGTCGAATCCTCCACGTCGAGCGGGGAATTGGTATTGAATGGAAACCGCGCTTGGGGGCCGTAGATGTGGAAATGGGTGTCGGTCGCGCCGTCCGGGGTCTTGATCTGCGGTATTTTGGGATTGCGATCAGGCGGTGGTGATTTCAGTTTCTCGGCCATGGTGGGCTCCCCGGGGTGGTCTTGCTGATTGATCAACACGATTGATTCTTTTTGCGCTCTGCGCAAGAATATTGGCGGGTGAGGGATAAGAACGCTGCCAATGAGGGGGAAATCATGAACGCTATTGCGAAAATGCCGAAAACAGCCAAGGAACGCGGTAAAGTCGCGCCGGCTAAACTGGCCCATGTGGTCTTGCGCACGCCGCCGGAGCGGGTCGCGATGGTTCTCGACTGGTACAAGTCCGTGCTCGAGGGTGAGGCCATGTACGAGACCGAAGGTCTGGGTTTCATTACCTATGACAACGAGCATCACCGGATCGGGGTGCTGGGCTTCCCGGGAATCAAGGAGCATGTGGATGGGCATGCGGGCATGCACCATGTGGCCTTCACTTACGCCAATCTGGGTGACCTGATGCACACCTATTATCGGCTGAAGGAAGAAAGCATCCTGCCGGAATTCACCATCAACCACGGCCCGACCACGTCGATGTATTATTTCGACCCGGACAAGAACCAGGTTGAGCTGCAGGTCGACAATATTCCCGAAGAGAACTTTGCGGATTATTTCGCGAATGGCGAGTTCACGTCGAACCCGATCGGCATCAAGTTCGATCCAGATGAGTTGTTCGGTCGCTACAAGGCCGGTGAAGCAGAAAAAGATCTACTCCAACGCCCCGACGGCACCCCTCCGCCGCTCACGGATTTCCCGGCGAACTAAAGACAAAAAGAAGGGGCCCTCGGGCCCCTTCAGCTTCTTGGAGCTCTCGCCTCAGTAAAGACCAGTCCGCTTTTTATGCCCGGCGTTTTTCGATGGCATCCCAGATCAGGGCGGAGAGGTTTGACCCTTCGTAGCGGTCGATCTCCTGAATGCCCGTGGGGGAGGTGACGTTGATCTCGGTCATGTAGTCGCCGATCACGTCGATGCCGACGAAGATCAATCCCTGTTCGCGCAGGGCCGGGCCGATGATAGCGCAGATTTCCTGCTCGCGGGCGGTCAGATCACTTCGTTCGGCGCGACCCCCCACATGCATATTGGAGCGGGCCTCACCCTCGGCGGGGACCCGGTTGATGGCGCCGACGGGCTCGCCATCTACAAGGATGATGCGCTTGTCGCCCTGACGGACTTCGGGCAGGTAGCGCTGGGCGATGATCGGCTCGCGGAACATCTGCTCGAACATCTCGAGCAGGGAGTTCAGGTTTTCATCGCCGGGCTTGATGTGGAACACCCCGGCCCCGCCATTGCCGTATAGCGGCTTGACGATGATGTCCTTGTACTTGTCCCGGAAGGCCCTGATCTCGGCGTGGGACGAACTGATCAGTGTTTCCGGCATGACCCCTTCAAAGTGGGTGACGAAGAGTTTCTCCGGGGCGTTGCGCACAGAGACGGGGTCGTTCACGACCAGCGTGTCGGGATGCACATGTTCAAGAATATGCGTGGCGGTGATGTAGGCCATGTCGAAAGGCGGATCCTGGCGCATCAGCACCACATCAACATTGGCCAGGTTGAGGGTTTCAGCCTCGCCCAGGGTGAAATGATTACCCTCTTCGCGGCGCACCTGAAGCGTGCGCGCTTTGGCGATCACCTGGCCTTCGAGCAGGGAAAGATCCTGGGGCAGGTAGTGATAGAGGCTGTGGCCCCGCGCTTGCGCCTCAAGCGCCAGCGCAAAGGTGGAATCGCCATTGATATCGATCGCATCGATCGGGTCCATCTGGATCGCGACGGCTAAACTCATGGGAAACTTGCTCCGGCAGGGTGGTACCGGCGCTCAATCTAAGGGTTTTCGCCGCGTTGGCAATCAGTTCACGCGGGCGCGGAGGTTAGCGATGTGGCGTGCGACCCGGGCCCGGTCGGCCGGATTGTCAGAGAGATCGAGGCAATGTTCGAACGCGATCAGGGCCGCGCGCAAATTTTCCAGATGGGCATTGAGCACGCCGGCCTCGTGCCAGAGCGCAGCATCTCTCGGGGCGAAGAGCAGCATGTCCTCGATGACGGTGAGGCAGGGTGCGATCTTGTCGGCCTTGAGCAGGCGGATTTTTCGATTGTTCTGGAGCCGGATCAGAATGTTACGATTGCCGGCGATGGCGCAGTGGGCCGGGCTGAGTTCGGCCTCTGCGCCATGGGTGGCTTTGAGCAGATCCCTCAGTCCGGCGACTGTGACCTCGACCCCGTTATTGAACGGGTCGAGGATCATACGGTCCGCGCCGTCTTCGAGCCGGATCAGGAAATGCCCGGGGAAATTTAGCCCGCAAATATCCCAACCGAGTTTCCGGCCGCAATGGATGTGCAGAATGCCCAGGGCGACCGGCAGCCCTTTGCGACGATCGATTACCCGCATCAGGTTTGCGTTCTGCAAATCGTCATAGGATTCCCGGTCGCCCGCATAGTCGAAACTGTCATGGATCACGCTGGCGAGGGCTTGGCGTTTCGCTGCCAGCCCATCGGGCAATTCCCCATAGGCGGTATCGACTGCGGTGACCAGTTCGGCCAGATGTTCGCGGTAGTCGGCCAACGCGACCCCGGGGTGCTCGCGACTCGCGAGCAGGAGGGCGGCTTCGGCGAGATCTATCTTTGTGTCGTCGTCACCGGCCAGCCGCCGCAAGGCAAGCTGCGTATCTGAATCCGGCATCGAGGTTTAACGCTGTGCGGCCGGCTTTGAGTTGGGGGAGGCCACCCGGCGTGGATCGTCTTTCATGATCACATGACTGATCACGCGTTTGACGTTGGGAATATCGCGGGTCACGCGGAACACCCGGTCCAATTCCTCTCGGTTCTGGGCGACGCCGAGCAGATAAACACTACCGCCAACCGCGCGGGTCGAGAAATTGATGGACCGGATTTCGCCGTCAAACAGCAGCTCGGAATCCAGCCGCGCATTAATCAGCGTGTCATTGGCAAAATTATCCAGCGCCCCGGCGTTGGAAATCTCGATCTCGTTGATCACCTCACGAACATTTTTGACCTGCCAGACGAGCTGGACGGCTTTGTCGGCCTGGGCCTGATCGGGGACCCGCCCCGAGATCAGGATGCGCCCCTCATATATCTGCAGATTGAGCCGGTTGAAGGTTTCGAAATCCTCGGTCAGCCAGGCCTCGTTGATGCTCACCCGGATCAGCGCATCGCTTCCCGCGCCCTTGAGGCCACGCTCTTCGGAGACGGCGACACCCGCCGAGGCGCCCACCCCGACGACAACGCCAACTGGTGTGCAGGCCGTGAGGAAGAGGGCGCCGGCCGCAAAGGCGGCAGCCATGCGTCGGTTGCGGGGATTTGTCGGATCGGTCTTGGCCATGGTCATACTCCCTGGGTCGGGTTTCAGGTTAGGTGATGCGCCACGCATCGGGGATGGGCCGCGGCAGGCGTCCCGGAGCGATCAATACCGCATCAAATCGAATCGTGTGATCGGAATACTGCGGCTTTGCCCTCGGCGCGGCGGCCGATTTGTTTGGCGTGTTGGCGGGCGGGCCGCCGGTCGGGTCGGGCCGCGCTCAATCGGCAGGCCCCGGTTTTGCGAGCGCGAGGGCCATTTTGTAGACCTCTCGGCGCGGGCGCCCGGTCTGGGTGGCAACCTCGCTAGCCGCATCGCGCAGGGTCATGGTCTCGAGGGCTTCTTTAATCGCATCCCGCAACGTGTCGTCATCTATCGGTTCTGTTAGCGGTGGTCCCACGACGATGACGATTTCACCGCGCGGGGTTCCCCGCTCTTCATAAGTCGTTGCGAGATAGACGAGCGGGCCGCGAATTACTTCCTCGTGAAGTTTGGTGAGCTCCCGGGCGACGGCCGCCGCGCGGTTGCCGAGCACAAGATGCATATCGGCCAGGCTGGCGGCGAGCCGGGAAGGGCCTTCGTAGAATACCAGGGTCCCGGGGATATTGGCGAGCTCTGCGAGCCGCGTGCGGCGGGCCCCCGATTTGGATGGCAGAAACCCGGCGAAGAAAAAGCTGTCCGTGGGCAGGCCGGACGCGACCAGACCGGCCAGCGCGGCATTGGCGCCCGGAATGGGGAAGACCGGGATATTCCCGGCGATCGCGGCCTCGACCAGCCGGAAGCCGGGGTCGGAAATCAGAGGAGTCCCCGCATCACTCACCAGTGCCAAGGAATCGCCACGATCGAGGCGCTCTATCAGGCCCGGTAAAACCCGCGGGGCGTTGTGATCATTGTAGGAAACGGATTTGGTGGCGATGGCGTATCGCGACAATAATTTGCGGGTGACCCGTGTGTCTTCGCAGATAATCAGGTCAGCGTTGTTCAACACCTCGATGGCGCGGTGGGTAATGTCGCCAAGGTTTCCGATCGGGGTGGCGACCGGGTACAACCCGGCCGATAACCGGCGCACGGATGCTTGTCCGTCCAACGCCGCCCCGCTAGGGTCGCGCGCGCCGGCATTGTCGGCAGATGATTGAGAGGACTGTTTTCGTGCCACGACCGGTTTTCCCGTTTGCATCACGTGCATCACGCGCGTTGTTGGTCGCGAGCTTTGTCGCGCTCACCGCCTGTGCACAGTTCAAAGTACAGTTCAAATTAACGGCGCCTCCGGCTGAAACGCAACCCGCGCCTGTCGCCGCCGCGCCGGTGGAGACCTTGGCGCCTGCACCCGAACCGGTTGCACCGGAACCGGTGGTGCCGGAGATGGTCCGGATCGGCCTGATGGTACCCCTGACCGGGTCGGCGGCACGGGTTGGGCAGGACCTGCTCGATGCCGCGCAAATGGCTTTGTTCGATTTCCGCCCGGGACAGTTCGAGCTGCGCGTTTACGATTCCGGCAGCAACCCGGTGATCGCGGGTGCCGCGGCAGCGCGCGCGCAACAGGATGGGGTGCAGTTCCTGCTTGGGCCCCTGTTTTCAGGCGCCGTCGGCGCCGTGGCCGATGTGCTGCGGCCGGCGGGTATTCCGGTTTATGCCTTTTCGAGCGACCGTCTGGTGGGCGGCGACGGGGTCTATGTGGGCGGGTTCGTTCCCGAAGCACAGGTCGCCCGGACCGTGGGTTTTGCCGCGCGCCGGGGCATGTTTCGTTTTGCTTCGCTGGTTCCCAATGATGCCTATGGCAGCCGTATGAACACGAGTTTTGGGGACGCGGTGCTGGATGCGGGTGGTGAAATCGTTGCGGGCAGCTTCTATCCCTATGACACGGAAGGCATGACCGAAGCCGTCCGGACACTGGCGCGTTATGATGAGCGCGCCGAGGAACTGAAACTCGAGAAAGAACGCCTGGCCGAGAAGAACGACGCGATTTTCCAGCGCGCGATCGAACGTCTCGAGACGTTGGACACACTGGGTGAGGTTGGGTTCGAAGCACTGCTGCTGCTCGATGGTGGTGAGCAAATTCTCCAGCTGTCACCGCTGCTGGCATTTTTCGATATCGATCCGGTTCAGGTCAAATTGCTCGGGACCTGGATCTGGGATGATCCGGCTCTGGGCAAGGAGCCCTCAATGCTCGGCGCCTGGTACGCCGCGCCGCCACGGGCTTCGCGACTGAGATTTGTTGAGCGTTTTACACAGACTTATGGCCGTGACCCGGATCGGCTGGCGACGCTGGCCTACGACGGGGTTGCCCTGGCGGCGGTTCTGGCTTTGTCGAAGGGACCCGCAGGGATGCCCTACGCGATGGAGAATCTGGAAAACCCGGAAGGGTTTGCCGGGGTCGACGGTATTTTCCGACTGCACCCATCCGGTGAGGTCGAGCGCGGGCTGGCGGTGTTGGAAATAGGCCGGGACGGGCCCCGGGAGATCGATCCTGCGCCGACGAATTTCCGGGAATTGCCGACTAACTGAGCAGCGCGGCGATCACGCCGTTCAGGCGCTGCCGCCCGGCCGGACTGGCGACCATCCGCCCGGCGCTGACATTCAGAAACCCAGCGGCTTCGAGCCGCGCCAGGGCGGCCGGGTCGAAGGCTTGTTCGGGGGTTTGCCCGGTGCGTTGGCTAAACGCTGCGGTGTCGATGCCGTCGACCAGACGCAATCCCATCATTGTTACCTCTTCGACCAGCGTGTCGGACGCCAGGGGCGTGTCCCGCTGGGTGGCGTGGCCGTTCTCCAGGCTGCGGGCGAGCCAGATTTCGGGCGCGCGATGCTGGCGCGTTTCGTGGACAATTCCGCCCGTGGCGATCCGGCCATGGGCCCCGGGCCCGATCCCGATATAGTCGCGGTGGTGCCAGTAAGTGAGATTGTGCCGGGAGGCCTGGCCCGGGACGGCGTGGTTGGAAATCTCATACGCGGGCAGGCCCGCATTTTCGAGAACGCGCTGGGTCATCTCAAACATCTCTGCGCCGTCATCTTCGGGGGGCAATTCGAGGGCGCCTCGGGCTTGGGCCAAAAAGAACGGCGTGCCGGGTTCGATGGTGAGCTGGTAGGCCGAGAGATGCCCGTTTGTGAGGGGGAGAGCGGATTCGAGCTCCGCCTTCCAGCTTGCCGGACTCTGGCCGGGCCGGGCGTAGATCAGATCAAAGGAGAAGCGCTGAAACAGCTCTCGGGCCATCACGATGGCCGTCCGGGCTTCCGCGGCGCTGTGGGTGCGCCCCAGCGCGGACAGGGCTGCATCGTCGAGGGCCTGAATGCCCAGGCTCAGACGGTTCACGCCGGCCGCCGCGAAGCCTTCCAGAACGCCAGTTTCGGCCGATGTCGGGTTGGCTTCGAGGGTGATCTCGATCTGCGGGTCGAGGTCGAATAATTCGCCGGCCCGGGTGATCAGGGCTTCGGCCGTTTCCGGGGGCATCAGAGAGGGGGTGCCCCCGCCAAAGAAAATGCTCGTCAGACGGCGTCCGGGGGTGCGCTCAGCGTAGTAGGTAAGTTCGCGCAGCAGCCCCTCGCGCCAGGCTCCCTGATCGATCGTGTCGCGCATATGGCTGTTGAAGTCGCAATAGGGGCACAGAGATAGGCAAAAGGGCCAATGCACATAAAGTGCGATCTCGTTTGCAGTGTTAGCCATCACTTTTGGCGAAACAGGCCTCGATCAATTTTCGAAAGGCGATGGCCCGGTGGGAGATCGCGTGTTTGTCGTCCGGGGTCATTTCTGCAAATGTGGTCGTGTGGCCCTCGGGCACGAAGATCGGGTCATAGCCAAAACCGCGATCACCATGGGGGGGCCAGGTCAGCGCGCCAGCTACCCGGCCTTCAAAAATTTCTGTATGGCCGTCGGGCCAGGCCAGCGCCAGGGCGCAGGTGAACCAGGCCATGTTGTCACCGGCGTCCTGGCTGGCTTCGTGCAGCTGCTCCATCGCCCAGTCGAAATCACGGACCCCGTCATCGCGGGTGGCAAAGCGAGCCGCATGAATCCCCGGTGCGCCGTCGAGCGCGGCTACGGAAAATCCGGAATCATCGGCCAGGGCGGGCAAGCCGCTGCCTGCGGTCGAGGCATGGGCTTTTAGTGCTGCGTTCGCCGCGAAGGTCGTGCCGGTTTCCTCGGGCTCGGGCAGGCCGAGTGCCCCGGCACTGGTCACGGTGATCGCATAAGGGAGCAACAGGTCCGCGATCTCGCGAACCTTGCCGTCATTGTGGCTGGCGATGACCAGCCTTGTGTCTTCGAAGCGCCGCGCCATGCGGGGTTTCCCCTCTATTTTTTGAGGCCCAGTACCTTGCGCTGGAGGACCACGAGATCCTGGGTGCCGGCGCGGGCCAGGTCGAGCAGGCGCATGAACTGGGCCCGGGAGAAGGGTTTTTCTTCGGCGGTGCCCTGGATTTCGACGATGCCGCCGCGCTCGGTCAGCACGAAGTTCGAATCTGCCTGGGCGTTCGAGTCTTCGGGATAGTCGAGATCGAGCACCAGCTCGTCCTTGTAGATACCGCAGGAGATTGCCGCGACCAGTTCGGTCACCGGGTTTTTCGGGATCTTCCCGGACTTCACCAGCCCGTCACAGGCGATGTAAAGCGCGACGCAGGCGCCGGTGATCGACGCGGTGCGGGTGCCGCCATCGGCCTGCAGGACGTCGCAATCGAGGCGGATTTGCCGTTCGCCGAGGGCATCCATATCCGTCACAGCACGCAGGGAGCGCCCAATCAGGCGCTGAATTTCCTGGGTCCGGCCCGATTGTTTTCCGCGCGCGGCTTCGCGTCCCGAGCGCTCATGGGTGGAGCGGGGGAGCATGCCGTATTCGGCGGTGACCCAGCCGGTGCCCGTGCCGCGCATCCAGGGCGGTACGCGCTCCTCGACGCTGGCGGCGCACAGCACATGGGTGTTTCCGAACATCGCCAGGCAAGAGCCTTCGGCATATTTCGCCGCCCCGGTTTTCAATTGCACGCGGCGCATTTCGTTTGGCGCGCGGCGAGAGGGGCGAATGGTTTTCTGGGCCATGAATTACTTCCGATCAGCTGGGTCTGTGTTGCTACGTGCAACCTAGTCGCTTGCCGCGCACTGCGTCCACTTTTGCGATGATCACCGGCAGACTCCGTCCGCCTTGATCGCGGGCCGGGGCGTGCCTAAGTTGGTCCTGCGTTCCGGACGCCGTTTCCGGGTGCTAACCGATTGAGACAACGGGCCGATGAGCCGCACGATTCCGCAGCTGAATGCGCGCAGCACCGATATTCTGCGTCAGATCATTGACGGCTATCTCGAGACCGGAGAGCCGGTCGGGTCGCGGACCTTGTCGCGTAGCCTCGATCTGGAGCTGTCGCCGGCGACGATCCGCAATGTGATGGCCGATCTGCAGGATGCCGGATTGTTGTATTCCCCACATACTTCTGCCGGCCGAATTCCCACCGATGCCGGATTGCGGCTCTTCGTTGACGGACTGCTGGAAATTGGCCATCTGACCGAAGACGAGCGGGTGTCGATTGAAGCGCAATGCGCCACCCATGGGCGTAGCTTGCAGCAAACCCTCTCGGAAGCCTCGCGGGTGATGTCAGGGCTGAGCAATTGTGCTGGACTGGTGGTGGCGCCGAAAAGCGATTCACCCCTGCGCCATATCGAGTTTGTCTCGCTCGCCCCCGGCCGGGCCCTGGTGGTGCTGGTCACCGAAGACGGGGGCGTGGAAAACCGGATTGTCGACGTGCCGCATGGCATGCCGGCTTCGGCGATGGTTGAGGCCTCGAATTTTCTTTCCGCCCGGATGGTGGGTAAAACCATCGAAGAAGCAAAACGTTTGCTCGACGAAGAGCTCGACACCCACCGTCGGGATCTCGATACCCTGACCCAGAAACTGGTTCAGGCCGGAATGGCGACAGCGACCGGAGAGGGAGCGGAAGCCGCTCTGATCGTCAGCGGTACTGAACGCCTGCTCGACGATGTGCAGGCGGTTGAAGATCTTGAACGAGTGCGTTCGCTGTTTGACGCGCTCGACATGAAGCAATCCTGGGTTAAATTGCTCGACGCGGCGCGCGGTGGTGAAGGTGTACAGATCTTTATCGGGGCAGAGAACGAGTTGTTCTCGGTGGCCGGCTGTTCGGTGGTGGTGGCGCCTTACCGGAACAGCGAACAGGAAATTGTCGGGGCGGTCGGTGTGATCGGCCCCACCCGAATCAACTATGCGCGGATTATCCCTGTCGTCGATTACACGGCGCAGGTTGTTAGCCGCCTGATGAGTGAGCCCCAAGGTATTGCCCCCGCGACGCGGATGCGGCAGGAAGTGAATTATGAGCGAGAATGAAAAAGAAAACGAACTGAACGACGATCAGGCCGCCGACGCTGCTGCTATGGCAGCAGAGAATGGTGATGCCCTTGATGATGCCATGGCCGATATGGAGGCAGACGATTTAGCGGCGGCGGAGCTGGCGGAGGAAGCTGAAGAAGCTGCCCAGGCCGCCCCTGATCCGGTGATTGCCGAGCTTGAAGAGAAAGTCTCGGTGCTGCGGGACCAGCTGCTGCGCGCGATGGCGGAGACCGAGAATATCCGCAAACGCGGCGAGCGGCAGATCGAGGATGCGCATAAATTTGCGGTCACCGGATTTGCCCGCGAGATTCTTTCAGTTGCCGACAACCTGGCCCTTGCAGTCGATGCGATACCTGACGAGCGTCGCGATGAGCACGAGCTCCTAGGGGTCCTTCTCGAAGGGGTGATGGCTGTCCAGGCGGGTTTTGCCCGTTCGATGGCCACTAATAATATTGAACGGCTGGACCCGGTCGGTGAGCCCTTTGACCCGAATTTACACGAGGCGATGTTCGAGGTTCCCGGTACCGAGCATCCCAATGGGACCGTGGCCATGGTCGTGCAGCCAGGCTACCGCCTGCACGACCGGCTGTTGCGCCCGGCCCGTGTCGGGGTTGCGAAGTCCGCCGATGGCGGCCCCGCGCCTGAAGCCCCGAAAGTCGACACGACCGTCTGACCGGCCGGGCTTGAGCGCTATTTCTGTGCTGTGATGCTCGGATCTGCGACCATCAGTGCGCGGATATAGGCGGTCGCCAGCCCGGGTTTGTGGGCGGCCCCATAATGCTGGAGAGCCAGGGCGGCGAAGTCGAAGGCGCCGTAGAGTTCGTGGGTCAGCACTGCCAATTTCAGCAGCACCTCAGGTTGGCTTTGCGCCAGTTCGGGGAAATCGGCGGGATCGCGGAGATAGACCGCGTTGCTCCAGATCACCTGGGCGAAGCCCCGATTGGGATTCCCATCTTTGATCAGTGGGCGGTAGGGGCGTGAACCAACTCCGACCATGGTGTGGAACGTGAAACCCTGGGCGCGCAGGAAAATATCGACATCCGCGAATAGCGCCTGACCTTTGTAGATCGGCAGGAAGTTGACTTCGGTCTGTACCACCAGCGTGTCGGTCAGCGTGTCGACTGCGCCTTCGAGCACCAGCAGTTCAGCGCCCTGCACGTCAAGTTTAAGAAAATCCGCAGGCTGGGCTTCGGTCACATCATCAAGACGAACCGTCTCCAGCGGCTCTTTGCGGACGGGTTCGCATAACTCCCACAGAGCGTGAAACTGCTGCATCACAGCCGGGTCGGGGGGATAAAGCGAGGATGTCATGGGCTCGGTGCCGATGTGCAGGACGTGGCGGCCACCATCGCCGAGCGCGTGGGGCAGAAATTGACAATTCGTCCGCCCGGCCTGGTTCAGCTTCTCGCATTCTGGGGCGTTGGGCTCGAACCCGATCAGCGTGGCCGCATCAGCGGTGACCAGCCGGGACCAGGGCTCGGCTTCGCCGACATCCATCGCGCCGACATCGACAATTTTGAGCGTCGGACACGCGACACCCTCGTCGGTGAGAAAGGCGAGGATATCGATCGGGTGGGGGCTCGTGGTCATGCGGCTGGTGTCTCCAGGCGGTGCGGCCCCGCGGGCGCGGGGGGTGGGGTTATTCGCCGCGACATAGCAGTAATCGTCGCCCTGCGCACGGATGTTGTCCGCATTGTCGGGAGGAAACCGCGCCTGAAGGGCGGCTTTTTCTACATGGCCCGGGTCACACCGGCGCATGGCACTGTTCTGC
>MEHZ011496476.1_pt1 | contig 27446 bp, 21 predicted proteins | sample 897221 | NCBI WGS metagenome assembly MEHZ01 (sample SAMN05514161, study PRJNA337945) | marine metagenome | isolation source: marine surface water | place: Arctic Ocean | collected 2007-12-13
ATTTTGTTTTTTAAATTGTCGTCTCCACGTCTTACTAAAAGACCGAAAGTTCCAGATTCGTTATCTACGTTAATTACTTCGATTCTAACGTTATCAGGTGATCCATTTACTAATGAACCGTCTGTGTTAGTTGAACCTGAAGAATTGTAAACTGTACCTTTTCCTAAAGTGTTTAATGCGAATGGTGCAACTGCTCCAATGGCTGCTGCAACTGGTGTAGATTCTGCTACTCCAAATGTTCCATTTACTACTCTAGTTACGATTACTGAATTCCCACCTTGGTTGAAGTAAGATTTTACAGCAATTGAAGTTAAAAATTCTTGTTTTGTAGATCCTGAAGTAAAGGTAGTACCGAAGATGTTCTGGTATTGTCCGTAAGAAGTAACCTTTGTAGGTATTTCTACAGGACCTTTTACTGCTGGTCCAATTATTGCTGCCCCTGCTTCAATAGCGGATGGTGCGATAAAAGAAATGTCGTTTTCTCTTGCAAGTACGCCTGGGGAAATTAATGTTTCTGCCATGTTTGTAAAGTTATATTATTGAGTACTCTTATAAATATCGTCATTATACCTAAACCGTATTTACGTTCGCAGTATTATGTACCGTTAATAAATAGAGTCTTAAATGTGGAAAAATTAAGTTAATGGTAAAAAAGTTTTAGTATCTAAATCAATCTTTCCTTTTCCGTATACATCTTCAAGATGTGCTCCTAATTGCTGTGCTTGGATATCTGTTTGATCAGAGAACTCAATAGCTTTTCTTTTTCTTTTTTTGAGAGCTAATCTCTGTTGTTCTATTTCACCTAGCTCTTTTATAAATACACTCTTTCTATCGGCAACGGTATTTATTGCTGTAATATGTTCTTCTAAAACTATGATTGGTTTAATCTCCATCTTTTTTACTTTAAATTAGTACTGATTCATTATAACTGCTAAAGAGTATGCTATGCAACTCGGGGTATGTATTTTCAAAACTCTGATTACGTCTTTTATCTAATTCAACATTAATTTTAAAGAAGTTTTTAAATTCTTTTGGATTATGTTTATAACTTTTCATATGATTAATAAGAGTGCTGTATTCCTTCCTAGTTTTATCACTCATTTCCATATTATCAATAATTTTTTCAATTTTAACTTTTGCTTCTTCTGGTATTATAGAGCTATCGAAGTACTTAGGGTAGAATAGTGGGTTCTTATAAATTCGTATGTTATGCGCTTCAGACCAATGTGATATGCTCTTAAAATCTAATATATTAAAAATTTGATGAGTAAAACATATGCTAAACTCAAAGTTATTATACTCTTTTGTGGCTTCTAACCACTTCTCCATTGTAGCTTCTGTTTTTGGCCACTTGGCAGGATATCTTACATAGTCAAAACCTTTATCCGTTCCGTCTATACTAAATGATATGTCTGCATGTTGGAATTGTTTTAATATCTCGACGTACTCTTGCTTAAATAGAGTACCGTTAGTATTAAAGTGTACACTTTGAAATTGTGCATGTCCGTCTTCAATAGATTTCTTAAGTATGTCCCATTGTTTTTTCATTAACATTGGTTCTCCTCCGTATAAATCTAAAAACTTAACATACTTTAAATTATCTCTAATTTCTTGCCAGATAGCGCTTTCATCTCGGAATGGAGCTGAGTATTTATTTGCTTCGTAATCTAAATCATGTTTATTGAATGGTTTAGAGTTTGGATATTCAATACTGCGTGCTAAGTTATGTTCTGTTTTCCAGTTAACGCTTGCTCCTAAGTTACACATTCTACATGCTAAATTACATATGTTACCTAGATTAATTTCAAGTAAATATGGCTTATTAACTTCATTGTTACCGTCAACCTTTAAATTATCTCTAATACGTTTACTCTTCTCTCCAATCTCTTCTTCTTTCCAGCAGATTTCACATATAGGGTGCTTCTTTCCTTCTTCAAATGCTTTTCTTAGTTCTTGTAATGTAGGAGACATAAAAGCTTCTTCAAATGTATGAGTCTGTATGTTCATAAGACGTCCACTCTCATCCCGGAACTGTGACTCTTTAGCAACACAGCAGGGATGGAATGTTCCATCGGTAGCAATCCTAAGACTGCTTTCTAAATTTACACATTTTAGGCTCATACTACAGTTAAATTATGTCTTATATTGTTAACCATTGGTAATGCTCTGTACATCGTCAGTAGATCATTATAGTTAGGGTGTTCTGGGTTACCTACATCACATACTGTGAATTGCTCATCAGACATTGTTCCCCAATTTACTACCCTATTATAAAATACACTCCAATTTTTACCTTTGCCGCTAAATATAGAAGCTGCAAGGTTATAAAACCCTTCCATCTCTGTATAATTTGTGTCCTGTACTACAAAAGACAGGGTTATGCTATTAAGAGAGGGTATATTAGCAATATACTTTAAATTCTCTAAAAGAGGATCCCATTTACCTCCTAATCTAGTTTTATTCTCATAAGTATCTTTAGTGCAGGCATCAACTGATATCTCACAACTTTTTACCAGTGAGTGTATATTAGGCATTCTTTCCCAATTTGACTTGTTCCACAATGTAGCATTAGTATGTAAATGTATAGAATGTAATTTAGGGTATAGAGAAGGATCAAACCTCATCATCCACTTTCTAAACGTTCTAGAAAAGAATGGATCTCCTGATCCTGTACATTCAATATGTTTTAATCCCTCTCCTAATTGAGTCTCTATATTATTTATTAATTCTTCAGTACGTACCCTCTCTTTACCTTCGTAGTTTATAAAATTAGTTCTACATGAAGGGCATTTTAAATTACAGCTCTGGTCGAAATTAAATTTTAAACTAGTTGGTAACTTATCTTTAAACTCTTTTCTTCTCTTTAAGAAGTCATCTCGATGTATGAACCCTTCTGTTTTTCCTTCTTTTAAGCCTGTTAACTTTGGGCATCTAGATTCAATACAGTAACTATAAGATCCATCTAACATACTGTTACGTATCTTTTCTGCTTTATCTGATTGCCAGTTTTCTGCAATATTGTTTGGATTACCTAAATCTACAGGTAACCAGTTAGGACAACACATATATGTCTTATGATCAAAGATCTCAGCAAACTCAAACGGTTGAGTGCATATCCAATCTTTTTTGTCCAATGCTTCCATTATATTAATGCTTGTTTTTTAGAAGGTTTGTACTTCATTACCTTTCTAGTTCCAACTTTAGTAAAAAACTTTTGAGGGTCTTTAATTTTTGATCTTATTTCTTGGAACCATTTTTGATACTGAGGGTTTACTTCTAGAAAATCTTCATCTCTACTATTATCTAGGTATACTGTATTTTTTAATAGCTGCATTTCTGCTTGTTCTCTATCTCCTGTGAAAGGTTGATTAATAAACTCTTTCCAACTTTTTAATCCATACTCTACTACGAATTTAAAATGAGGAGGTACAATATTGTCTCTATAGTCAGTAATCTTATCTATTAACTCCTTTTTTAAGTAGTCTGGAAGTAATCTAACATCGTAGAAGTCAGGTGTTGTTAATAAATTGTTTACGTTTACTTTATCTGGGTCTATATTAAGTTCTATTGCTACGTCTATTAACTCATGTATATAAAACATATTCAAAAGGCTAACAGTAGGTGAGAAATGTATCTCAATATCTCTTTTTCTACATTCTTTAATATTATTATATACTGAGCTCCATTTAGTTCCGTTTCTAATCACTTCTGCTAAAGTACCAACTGCATCTAGAGATGCAAATAAAGATATCTGCCCTTTCGGGTCATCTATAAAATGCTGCCATAACCCAAATAAGTCCCATTTTTTAAATTTAGTATGACTAAAGTTAGTATTATATCTCAGTCTAACATCGGTTCTACCAGCTTCTATTAATTTTTCTAATATAGTATAGTGTTCTTGCATTACCAGAGGTTCGCCACCGGCAAAATAGATCTCTTCCACATCCATAATGTGTTGATCTACAAGCCCAAACACATCCTCTTTACTCCTAGAGTTAAACTCTATAATACCGCTAGGATTATCTTTTCCTGTTGTTCCTTTATTCCAGTCCTTACCTGTATTGTCGTGATGTAGTTCTGCTGCTTCTTCTGACCACTTACTACTTGAGTATACTCCGCACATCCTACACTTAAAGTTACATATATTAGACCATCTAAAGTCCCAATACTTTAAGCTAAATTTATTAGAATGTCCAGTTTCTTCATTTGTTTCATCTAGTACTTCTTTTACTCTATTATCAAATAGAGAATTGTGTGTATATCTAGGACTATTTAATCCTTGATCTTCTATTAAGAAACATCTTGAACATAAATCAGGTCGTTCTCCATTCATCATTTGTGTACGAATCTCTGTCATCTTAGGTCCGTTGTAAATCTCTTGTAGAGTTTGGTCTTTAGTATTACCTATAGTATCCCCGTACGGTGCCATACAACATGGATATACATCACCATTTGGCTGTACGTTTAAATGAATCCAAGGAAGAATACAAAATGTATCTTTACTTTTTAACTTTGGGTGATCAATCATATTTTAGGTATTAAAACTGGTTGTAATGCTTCAATTAATTCTGGGAAAGTATCTCTTACTTTCTCTCTTCTCAATTCATCTACATTGTCTGTTACTTCTATAAAGATAGGAGCTTTACCGTTATACTCTGAATTATAAAACGTATCGTATAGTCTTTTATAGTAGTGATTAGGTATTAACCCTTTTATACTATCTAATTTTTTTCTTCTAACCTCTAACGGTAATATGTTTGGATTTTGATAATCAGGTGTTAATACGTAATTATCATTTATATAGTTCAACTTAGAGTGATCTTCAAAATCTTCTGCCATAATACCTTCTTTTACTAGGTACTGTGTTAATTCCTCTACATGTAGAAAGTTAAATGCACTTATAGTTTGATTTACTCCAAATGTAAAATCATACTCCTCTATAAATCTCTTTGTGTTTCTAATTGTTAAATCAAAATCACTTAAACTTCTAATATATTTATTTCGTTCAAATATATCATCAATACTAATATTAATATTAACATGCTTAAAATGTGTTAACCTGTCAAACATAGGCTTTAACTTATCAAAGTTATAGTTAGCATTAGTAATATACGAAATTGATACGTTCTTTGCAATGTCTTCTTTAATTAAAAGATCTAAAAGTATTTTATGCTTATCAACTAAGAAAGGCTCTCCTCCACTGATCTGTAACATATCCATATTAGGAGAAGACTTTAATATTTCAACATAGAAATCTATATCTTCTACCCAGTCGTAATCTGTATCTTCAGAGTTTTTTAAGCTATCGTAATTACTAGGTAGGGGAATTTTATTCCTTAATTTATAATAGTCATCAATCCATGAGGTAGATGATTCCGCATTACAGGATCTACATTTTAAATTACAGAAATTACCTAACCTTAACTCTAAGTTACGAATATCCGGTACAATAGTTCCGTCTGGGGATGTTATTGTAGAGTAGTCTACTTTATTTCTTATTTCTTCTCTCTGTCTTTTAGACTCACCTCCGTCAATCTCTACCTTACGGCAGGTATTACAAGGAGTCGGTACATCTCCGTTAAGCATATCCACTCGCATCTCTTTATACGAATCAGAATTAATTAACCTCTCTACTCCATCTCTAACATTAAGTGCTTTTGGGGTAAATTTCCCACCTACTTTATTTTTTGCTACTGATATGTTACTCTCCCAATCTACTGCACAGCAGGGTGAAGCATGCCCATGAGGGTGTATGCTTAAGTGTTCCCACATTAATGAGCAAAGCCAAGGTTCTTTTTTATCCATTCTTTAAACTATTATACCAGTTGTTAAATTCTTCAGGCATATAGTCTTCAATGGGTTTGTTTCTTCTAACTGCATACTGGTCTACAAAATTTATTAAATCATTTCGTTTTTTTGCAGTTGAGTCTACGTCTTCATACGACTTGTCAACCTTACGTAAATAAATAAGCAACCTTTTTAATTGATTACGCTCTAAGTCATTAATCCATTCTTTATTATTATCCATAACATCACTTATACGTGTTGCTAAAGTTTCTTTAATGTCTTGAGGTAACATTGCAACACTTTGGAATGATGGAAATCTTAATATATTAACCGACATAAAGAATGCATGTTTATCATTTTGTTCTTTTTTCCAATCTACTATCTGCTGTACAAACTTATCAACTGTCCAAATACCTAATAATGACACTGTCATCATAATATATACTCCATTAATATTTGGAGATGCAACGGCTTCTTTAACATTTTTTTCCCATAGGTCCCAGATAAAACCATCCCGTACAAATTCTTGATTCTTACCAATACATTCTGCTGATGTATAAATGTCGAACTTTTTAAACTTCTTTCCTGCATCTAGTAAACGTGCTAACCTTGTATCGTCCATTATCAAGTTACTATTAACTGCAAGGTTAAAAGGTTCTTGTTCACTCATATCAATTAACTTCCAGAATGAAGGGCTCCTTGAAGGTTCTCCTCCTGATACTCTAAGTTCATCTAACCCTCCTTTAATTTCTGGGTACCAATCAAAGAATCGTTTAACGTAAATGTTACCTTCGTTTTTATTACCGAATGGCATAGCAATAGATCCGTCTTGTCTATACGTTTTTCCACCATCAGTTTCCATGTTCTTATACTCTCCGTTAACAACAATATCTCTAGCCCAAGTTGAACTAAACTCTGAATTGCAGTATGAGCATGCTAAGTTACATAAGTTATCAAAGCATATTTCTAAAGTCTTAGGGTCTACATTCTTATCCCAAGGTATATCCTTTAGAGCTTCAATTTCTTCTTCTGTATATCTAGCTGTCTGATATACTCTATCACTATTAATTTCAGTTCCTTGAGTTTCATCTTCTACTTTCCAACAGTAACCGCATTCTTTAGGTCTTTCACCCTCTAACATCTTTTTACGTTGTTCTTTTTTGAACTTAGTGTTATGTAGTGCTGAAGGATCTGCTGCTAGTTCTGCTTTTGGAACAGGGTGTGCAAGTGGGTGATGACAAGATGCTGTTCTTCCATTACCTAACCATACAGATACGTTATACCACTTTGCTGCGCAAAACGATTTAGGCTGTATCTTCTTTATTAATTCGTTTGTTCTTTCGTAACTCGTTTTCATCCTAGTTGGTATAAAAAATTACAGTTTCCTGTTTTATCTACTGATTTATCGTGTACTAGGTCATTAAAATCGTGATGAGCTATAACCTTCTCTTTATCTGTTATCTTAAACTCATACATTATTATATCTGGTTTACTACTTTGATCGTCAACTATATGTTTATCTGTTCCAATAAAAAGTATTGGATCATCTACTACTGCTAGAGGTCTATTAGTTACTCCATATTCGTAAACAAGTTCATTTCTTAAAGGTTCTGTTTGTCTATATACCTTTAGTTCTGAGCCTATTTTATGCTCAAACGTCCATCTTTCTCTAGAACCGGGCTCAATAAATGTATCTGTTCCATACCATTCATCTTTATCGTCATGACCTACACCTATAAATATTCGCTTTTCAAAGATCGAGAGACCTGTATACTTAGGAACAATACAGAATATATCCTTTTGAAGATTCATATTATTACCTGTGTATTCAAACTCAACTTCAATCTTCCAGTTTTGGTCTCCCTGCAGTACACTTACTGCTGGTTTATCTAAAAAAGATGGTGCAATACTTTCAGGCCATAATGCCCATGGGTGTCTTCTACTTATACTGATCATACATCTCTTTTAGTTCAGGAAATATTTCTCCAAAGTTAGTTCCTTTTCTTTTATCGTTTTCTTTTATAAAGATAGCGAAATCTTTTCGATTTTTCTGTACATCAAAAGAATCTTTTCCTATTGCGTAATCGTATGTTCGTTTAATTTTCTGTATCTCTACATCTGTAAATCCGTAGTTTAAACGAGTCATTTTATTAGTCCCGTAATGAAGTGCTTTTTTTGCTGCTTCTAAAATTAACTCTTTATGTTCTGGATCTAGTATCTTTACGGAGAGATGAGGAGGCCACCTTATATATGCAGTATCTAACTGCACAGGTGTATACCAGTATCTTTCTGCATTTTGGTGTTTCTTTTTCATCTCCAAAACCTTATCTACTAAGTCCCCATATGTAAATACTGATAAAGCATTAAACGCTGCCATAATATTTACTGTTAGTTTAGGTATCTCTGTACATAGGTGGTCTATATTTTCCCAAAACTTATCATAACTCAAGCCCCATCTAGTATATTCTGCTTGTTTTCCAATTGCTTCTACTGAGGTAAAAATTATAAGCTCTCTTACTTTATTATTATTTACTAAGTCTTTAGCAATGGTGATCATTTTCTCAATTAACTTATCCGGTACTGCTAAATTTGTATTAATAGCTAATGATATGTTCGGGTTTTGTTCCCAATTTTCTTGAATATATTCTAATACTTTAAATGTGTCAGGAGAAAGTAAAGGTTCTCCTCCGGTTATTCTAAAGGTATGTAAATCGGGGTATAGATCTGGCCACCATTCCCAGAATGCTTCAATATAGGGATTATACTGCGTTTTCTTATATGGCATCTCCCCACGTTCTTTAATAAGCTCTATACTATTAAAGTCTGTTGATGTTTTATATGCTCCGTGTTTTTCTATCTCTTCTACCCATTTTGAAGAGTATTGAGGTCCACAGTAAGCACATTTTAAATTACATGTATTAGAAAAAGATACTTCTACATACCTAGGGTTATAATTATCTCTCCAATTTGAAGCTTTAATTTTTTCCATCTGATCTAACGACCAAGGTTCAGCTGATTTAAAAGTTCTATCTGAGAATGAATTAGAGTTATCTTCTACATTCCAGCAATAGTTACATTCAGAAGGCCGTTTACCTTCAAGCATTTCTTTTCTTTTTTCTTTCTTATACCTAGTATTATGTAGAGCAGATGGATTTCTTTTTAACTCTGCTAATGGTATTTTGTGAGGCACAGGGTGATGACATGAATGTGTCATTCCTGTAGCTAAATGTAGAGTTACTTGTGTCCACTTTGCTAAACACATTCCGCAACCGGTTTTGTTTAGTTCCTTCCTTACTTCGGCATATTGGTTGCTCATAACTTAATATTAATTAGTTTTGCCCATGGAGTAAGAATAGTCTCATCCACAAATTCATACTTTAATGTACTTATACCATCGTTTTTGTAGTCAACTTTTCCTTGTTGCATTTGAAGTACATACCTTTCTTCATTTTTAGCAGTATTCTTCTTTTTAAATACCCCTCCTACGATTCCTTCATCTTCGTGAGGTAAACATCTCATCTTACCTTCTCTTCTATGAGGTAAAATTGAGTTAGGTATAACTATATCTTCTTGACATACCTCTGTATTAATTTTTTCATAAGTACTCTCATCTGAGAAGTCTTCGTTTATAATTAGTCCTTCTGTAGGTAGCTGTGTATGTACGTTTGATACTTCTTCTGAAGATAATGCTCTATCCCATACTATTACTTTAGCTATATCCCCCTTAAAGTACTTAATACTGCTTGACTCATCTTCAGATGGTGTGTGCCCTAGGTAGAGTTTATCTATATTATACTTTTTTAACCGTCCCGTATATTTTAACGGAGATGGGCTACCGTGTCCTGCTAAAGAATCTACTTCTGTACCGTTTAAATAAAAATGTCCTAATTTATCTTGATCATCTAGTACAACTGTTACCCAGCTCCATTGGTGATCATATCTTTTTAACCACATATAGTGGTGTTGATTAAAAGAGTTCCAAAAGGTCATTGATACTGCTCTGCTATTATTAAAAGATATTCCGTAATCATATCCAGGTACTCTCAAGATTGGGTATTCTATGTACTTTCTTTCTCTACTCCCGATTAAAAATATAGGATTCTTATCAGGCATTTGAAATGCTCTTGTTAGTACTGAGATAGTATGGGACTTTCTACTAAAATTTTTATGTTGTTCCGGGACTGGTATAAATGCTTTAGAATCTTGTCCGTTAAACCTAATAAAATTCTTATGCTCTTCAGTATCTAAGTAAGTGTCTTTTGTAAGGCCTTCTAGATGGCATCTCCAAAATAAATCATCATCTTCCATTCCCCAGTCCCAGTAGTTATTGGAATATCCGTTTGTCTGTTCTAAATGTTCTTTACTAAATAAAACTGCTCCACCGAAATACTCATGGTACTTAAGCATGTAGTCCATTTGTGATATCTTAGTTGCTATATGACGTGGTCCTTCTTCTGGAAAGCTATAGTCTGCTAATCCTCCTGGTTCTGGTATCATATCAATATCATGCCAAACTATATAATCACACCCTTCTTCTAATGCATGTTTTGCTGCTATATTTTTAGTAGCACCTCGATTAAAGAGTTTATCATCTGTTTGATGTGCAAAATACATTTGAAAATCTATACCTGCATCTTTTAAATACTTGCCGACTTTAGGTACAAACTCATTTAAATGTAATTCCCTATCTCTATAAGGTACGCAAACTCCTAATTTCATGTCAATGCTACTTTTAAGTGGTGTATATTCTGAGTACTTTCCTCCTCTAGTGGTGTATAGTGAAGGTTATTTAATCCGTCATTTTCCCCTGTATACTTTTTATCGTAGAAACTTTTATAGTATCTAATCTGATTCTCTCGGCTTTGCCAAGTTTTCCAATACCCATCTGTATACCCGTTTTCATCGTGTTTTAATGCTGAAAATACTCCTGGTCTTCTATTGGGTACCTTTACTACAGTCTCTTCCCCTGTTTCAAGTATTCTAGAAACTGTATTAAAACATGTTCCGTGATGTTCATTCCCAGATAAATCTATTAACTGTTTTCCCCTTACAAATTTAGTATCGTAATATAGGTCCGGTTCTTTAATTAGACACCTATTAGATATCTCAAGTAAACTATAATCTTTATTATTTGCTATGTTTTTTATAGCTGTATGATCTAATACCTCTTTCCATATAGTAAAAGTTGATACTGTACCGGCAAAATAATTCGGTTTTTCTTCTCGTTCAGGATCACCTACTCCAAGGTACATATACTTACTAGGTAGAGCCATTGCTTTATCGTATAACTTTGTACCTACTCTATCTCCATTTAAGTAAAATCTAACTCTCCTACCTTCCGGTTCCACACTAAAAACTATAGTAGCATTATAACTTGCTGGAGGAGTATGATCTGTTGTTATGCTCATAGAGCTTAAATCTTTTTTCCAAAACTGGTAAGAGAAGTTTCTAAAAGAGTTATAAATTAACGCTGTATCACGTCCTGGTATTGAAAAAATTGAAAATACATCAGTTACTAGGTCGGGATCAGTTTTTATATTGTCAACTGTAAAATCTACAGATATAGTATAACTCCGATTAGCATTCAATATATTAGGAACTGCTACAAAAGAGTCTTTTCCGTTAAAACTTAAACTTGTTCTAGTCTGTTGTTTTTGAATTACTACCTTATCCTTAAGTTCTACATTATGTTTAATACATCTCAACATTAAGTCATCATCTTCAAATCCCCAGCCGTAGTATGTATTAGAATACCCGTTTACCGTTTCAAAGATACTAACTGGGAATAGTGTTGCTCCTCCAAAATATTCATCAAAGTTAACCCTACTGAATCCTTTCGGTAAGTTTAACTCTCCTATTAGATGCTGCACGCTTTCTGAATATGAGTAGTCTACTTTTTCAGGTATTAAGTCAATATCGTGAAATACTACATAATCACAATTTAACCTAGTTGCTTTTATAAAGCCGATATTTAATAATTTGCCCCTATTAAAATCATTATCATCTTCTTGTTCGACTATAATAATTTCATAGTCTAAATTCCTTAAAGTGCTTACCATAGCTTCTTTAAAGGTCTCTAACTGTTCAGATCGATCTCGATAAGGTACAATTATTCCTAATTTATGCATCTTTTTCTTCAGTATCTGGAGCTTTTGGAACTATCTTATGAAATTCAGATAAATAAAACTGGATTCTATCATTCCACTCGTCTTTATCTATTTCTTCGAACCAAAGTGCTAACGCATCAACTGAGTTTGCTATTTTTTCTAAAGCTTTAAGTTTTCTTTCTTCAAAGATTTGTGATTCTACAGGACTTAATTTTCCACTCATATTTTAATTATTTGTTGTTTAACGTTTTCCCAGTGTGGGTAGTCTACATAGTCAATATAAGAAGTTTCTTGCAGCTTTTCAACTAAATACTCCTTTTTATTAATATCTATCTTCCAATTTTCATTTGCTATAGAATTATACATTAATTGATATTCATCTGAGAATGAGTAGTTGGTTTTGATGTCAGCTACCTTCTTTATTCGATCTACGCATGTAGAGTCCCATTTAAAATGATGTACCTGTGTAAAACATTCATCTATTGGCATTCTCTTAGGGTGTTTTGAACCCCAACTGTTAGTTCCATCTTCAAAAGATGCGTAATGCTGTCCAGGCGTTACTTTTTGGTATCCTTTCATAAGGGTTACTTTATTAGGACATGCTCCAGACATTGGATATCTAAAGAATCCTGCTAAAGGAAAGGACCTGTGTAGATTCGTTTCTCTCCCTACTATGGGGAAAGTACCATCTTTGCCTATCCTATCTATGAAACCTCCTGTGACAAAGTCATACCCATGTCTTTCACATGTATCTATGATGTCTTCAAGTGGTTTTGGGTATACCTGTAATTCATCGTCATCTGTTACTATCCACCAGTCGTTTGGTTTAAGTAACTTAACTGTATTATATATATCTGTTACTCTAGTCCAATTGTATTTAGGTTCGGTTACTACCCAATAGGGTGTTATACCTAGGTTTTCTACTTCTTCAAGTATTTTATCATTATCTGACTGTCTGTACACTACAACATATACCTTATCTACTATACTCTCATAATGTTTTAACATATGAGGTAGTATGTGTGTATTTTCCCCTACGACTGTTACTAGATTAAGCACGTTGTAAAAGTGTTATTCCTGTTGAGGATGGTTTATTAGGCAACTGCCCTGTATTGAAGAAATTAAATTGTTTCCATTCTGAGTTTATTTCTTCTAATAGTCTAGATGGCCCTTCAAAAGGTATGTAATCTTTTTTAGCATCTTCTGAGATTATTAATTCATCTTCGAATTTACGATCTGTATCGTGAATTGAAATCATCCCGTTTGGTTTTAGTAGTTTTGAGTATAGATCAAAATCTAACTTAACATCTTCGTATGAGTGACCTGCGTCTATGTGTATGAAGTCTGCTTTAATATCCTGTTTAACAAAGAAGTTGTAATAAGCATTCTCTGTAGTCTCTTTTATGTATCGGGGATAAAAAGTGGATCTAAAAAAAGAGTCGTCCTCTAAGTAATCAACTACGCCGCCAATTCCGTTCGCAGCATCGACAAGGTATGTTACACCTATATCACCCCAGTTATAGTCTCTATCGCCTTCAAATATACCTTGATCATATAAATCAAGTCTAGCCTGTGTTAGTATACGGGGTACAAAGCCTCCTCCTGATCCTAAACAAATTATAGTCTTGTAGCGCATTAACTGTACTATCGAGTAAAGTAGTAATCCATCTCCTAAGTGATTATCTGTAGCTCCATGAGTCCACCTATACGGAACCGGTTCATATGCAGTTACTACAGTACCGTCAGCTCCAATAGTCTCCTTTTTATTGTTAGTAATATACTGAGATATCCATTCCTTATTTGTAATCATTATCTTTTAGGTATAAATGAGACATCTAATTTACGAATATTTATGCAATTCTCCAACAATTTACACTCTTCTTCATATCCGAGCACTGTATTACCGGCAATTATAAACTTCTTCTCTGGACCATAATGTTTAAAGTATAATTCTGATTCAGGGAAATTCCATATACCTTTGTCATGGTGTTCACCCCAATCCCATTTAACACAATCCCAATATGTTGATATAATACTCTTATACTTAATTTTCTTTGTATCTAAAATATTACGTAAAAGTAACTGCTCTGCAAAAATAAGATATTGAGAGTTAGGTACTTTCATTTCTGTAAACTCTTCCATTAAACCTAAGCATTCGTTTGCATAGTACTGTAGTATAGAGGGTTCCGGAAAATATAGAAAAGATACGTTAAGAGAGTCTTGTTGCCATCTTACTTTCTTTTTTAATCTTCTAACAAAGGGATCTATATTACCGGGGTAGTAGCCTTTTCCTGTTTCTAGGTTTGCTACTATTATATCGTCTTTTAAGTACTTCTCAAATGGTTTAAATACTAATGTATCATTATCCATTATAATACAGGGCTCTGTTTGTTCTGAAAGTACTTTTACTTTATTACAGGCCCAGAAGATTTTACGGTCTATATTTAATGTATGTCTGTAGGTATTGACTTCATCGAACATAATAAGACCCCCTGTTTTTTCGACTATGTCTTTTGTCAGGGGATCGCAATAAAATACCAGATGGTGTTCGGGGTGGTTCTTTTTCCAAAGAGTAACTGAGGAGAGTAATAGCAGAATGTTAAACCTACTATAAAAACCCTCATCACCGTGGATGTTTTCTAAAACCCAAATTACTCTCAAAACCTTTTAATTTTTAGTTATTATGCGTGAGCATCAATAAAGTGTGCGTATATAGCTGTCTTGTCTGTAAAAGTAGATGCAGTAAGTGTAATAGTTCCTGATATTGTAGGTTCGTTATAATCTACTAAAAGGTTTCCTCCTCCATTATCTGCATCATAAAAACCTGCTAAATATCGAGGGTATACAGCAGTTGCTGTTACTGTTACTGATGATACTGAATCAAAGTTAACATTCTTTAATGTAAAACTAGCTGCAGCTGCTTCTGCGTATCCTGCTGTTACTGCTACAGTTCCTGCTGCTCCTGATTTTGATACAGTGCCGTAAAGAAAATTATTTCCTCTAAGCTCTGAGCATTGGTGTGGTGCTGTGTCTGCTGGCTGAAGGTTATTCATTACATTATCTAATGATATGTTTGAGTTACCCTCGTTTTCTGCTGTTGACCATGCATCAAAGGTTGAAAAGTTTACTGCTGATGAAGCTCCGTATGAGTATACTGCCATGTTCTAATTATTAATTATGTTATCTATTGGTACTATTTTTCCTAATTCATCTCTTAAGTAAGTGTAACAGTACTTAGGTAAATTACCTAGAATGCTATTGTCAACTACTTTCTTTATTTTAGCAACTGTATCAACTTGTACCTCTTTTGTAATCTTTACTTTTCTAGTCTTGGTAATCTCATTACCTTCACTATCAAAAGATATATACGGTACATCCTCTACAGTTGTTTGCTCTTCCATTATGGGTATATCTACTGATTGCTCATTAGCCATATCCAGTTGAAAAAACGTCGGTAGCTCTACTTCAATTCCATCACTATCAGGAGTTGGGTAGTACACCGCCTTATTTGAAAGAATCCCTCTTGCTTGATTGAGTGAGTCCTCTAAATAAGTTCTATTAAAGTCCTGTGCATGTTTAGCTGAAAGCCAATATGTTACAGAGAACTTTAATTTACTTGAAACCTTGTCGACTCTATATGTATCGATTCTCACATAAGCTTCCTTAGTTGGTCCTGCGATACATTCTAGGTCTACATTTAATTGTAACCCCATTTCTGTTTTTTTATTACTTACTTAATTCATCAACCTTAGCTGATAATTCTTTTACTGCTTCTATTAGTAAACCTGTTATCTGTGCGTAGTTAACAGATTTGATTCCTTCACTATCTGTTAGTACTAACTCTGGTAATACAGTTTCTAATTCCTGTGCTATTACACCTATGCTTCTTTTCTCATCTGCTATTCTTGTAAACTCTACTCCTCTAAGTGCTTTTGTTTTATCTAAAGCTCCTTCGATTGTGCTTACATCTTTCTTTAAAGATTCATCAGAGTATGCAGTAATGTCTCCAGTTGCTGTGAATGAACCAGCTAATGCTTGTCCTCCGTTAGATAGTAATCTTACATTATCATGTGCCCAATTAGAACTAATCGATGTTGTTGTAGCTCCATCTACTGGAGTATCATGAATAGCTCTTTGAGTATTTGTATCCGTATTTGTTGTATAAGAAGGTAATCCAAATGTACCATCATGTTTTAAGAAGTGTCCTGCTGTTCCTGCTGCTGGTACAACTCCGCTGTTACCGGTCCCTACTTTAGTTCTTATTTCGGCTGCAGAATTCTGAGTGTTTGTATCTGTATTTGTTGTATAAGAAGGTAATCCAAATGTACCATCATGCTTTAAGAAATGTCCTGCAGTTCCTGCTGATGGAACAAAATTACTATTTCCTGTTCCTACTAAAGTTCTAATTTGTGCTGCTGTTTGATCAGCTGTTGCTGAAGCTTCAATACCATCAAGTTTATCATGATGAGTAGTACTCATTAAACCGGCTATAGTAGCTGTTGCTTCTCCTATTACTACGTTATCTCCATCTGAAGAATTTATTGTTATTTGGCCAGTTGCTGTTGTTGCAGATAAGTTAGTTGATACGTTATGATTAACATCAGTTGCTTTAGCATTGTTAGCAACATGCTCATCAAATATTGTTTTAGACATTACACCAGATACTGATGTTGTAGCGATTGGTATGATTGCATCAGTACCATCTGATGAAACTATTGTTCTAGCTCCAGTCGTTCCGGTAATACTTAAGTTGGTTGTAACGTTCTCTGTTACTGTAACTACTCCTGTACCTCCATTAACACTTGCTACTGCATCTGTTGGTGTTGCTAGTAAGGTAAAGTCATTCATATTCCCTGCAGAACCTCCGTTGTGCATATATGTTTTACCTTCATCAGTTCTAACTACTACATCTCCTTCTTCAGTTGTTAAAGCTAAGTGTGCTGTTTGGTCTGCTGCTGTCTGTACTGTTGTTAATGCTGTTGCAGCCATATTACCAACTGGTAATGTTCCTGTTACATCTGTTGTTAAGTCAATTGCGTTCCTAGTAAGTACTTGTCCACTTAGAGTAACATAGTCTAATGAACCTCCTAAACTAACATTAGTTGAATTATCTGTTCCTGCTGTATCTACTCCTATATTAGATCGAATAGTACCTTTGTCACCGCTTGATATGTCTGTTTTAGCAACTACTGCTGCTATTATTTCGTCGTTTGTTTGGTCTGCAGTTGCACTTGCTTCAATTGCATTTAATTTACTATGATCTGCATCAGTAAATGTATTTGAATCAGATGCTGCTTCTACAGCAGCTTTTATTTCGTCATTTGTTTGATCTGCTGTTGCTGATCCTTCTATTGCATCTAATTTAGTCTTATCGCCATTAGCGAAAGCTCCTTCTGATGGTTTAGCTTGTAGTGTTGAGATTGTTACACCCTTAACACCGGCTAAATCAGTTACTTCTGAATCCATTAATGCACCTGCTGCAGTTACATTTGTTGTATCTGTTACGTCAGCACTAGCTTCAATAGCGTCTAATTTTGTCTTATCTCCATTTGCAAAAGCTCCTTCTGAAGGTGGCTGTTGAGCTGAAGCTGCTAAAGTTCCCTGTGCTGCTGTTGCATAATCTGTAGTATCAAATTCTTTTACATCTGCTAGGTTAGTAACTTCTGAATCCATTAAGGCTCCAGCTGCTGTAACGTTAGTTGCATCTGTTACATCTGCTGATGCTTCTATTGCATTTAATTTACTATGATCTGCATCAGTAAATGTATTTGAATCACTTGCTGCTTCTACAGCAGCTTTTATTTCGTCATTTGTTTGATCTGCAGTAGCACTTGCTTCGATTGCATCTAATTTAGTACCGTCTGTTGCTACATCTCTTCCGTCAAATGTACTATTAGTTGTAATAGCTCCTGTCATTGCACCACCTGCTTTAGGTAATGCTGCTCCAGCTGTAGTTGTATTGCTAGCTACTGCGCCATTAGTTAAACTTGTTACTAATCCTGCTGCTATGTTTTTCTCAATTACTCTTTGTGCATGAGCTGAGCCAGATAATGCTCCTCTTTCTGTATCTGTAGATACACCTAATGAATCAAGAGCATCGATTGTTGCATCTAATGATGCAGAGATTGCTACTCTTTGGGTATGTGCAGAACCACTCAACGTACTTACTGCTGCTACATACTCTGTTCTTACAGCTCCTGCTGCTGAACTTGAATAGGTATTAAAGGTTGCTGTTGGGAGTCTATTACCTACTGATGTAGCTAAAGATGCAGAGAAATTAGAATCATCTCCTAATGCTGCTGCTAATTCGTTTAATGTATCTAGTGCTCCCGGAGAACTATCTACTAGATCGGCTACTTTGGCGTCAGTATATGTTGCTACTGAAGCGCTATAAGTTCCAAATCCTGTTGTTGCTGATAATACGACTTGCGAAGATCCCGACACAATCGGTTGCTCAGCAGTCGATGTAATGGATCCGCTAAAGGATCCGGAGATTGACGCGTTAGTCAATTGTGCACTATCTATTCTCATCTGTTGTTTTTTTAAGTAATTACGTTGTTAATATAAATATGTCTATTCTATGCTAAAATTATTTTTTTACTACTATGTTACCGGTGAAATTTGAATCAAAGGTTACCTTAACTGAATTTGCTGTTAAACTTTCAATATCTGCAGGAATTACCTGCTTTTTATCCGTACCGTAAACCTGTACTACTGTATAGTCTTCATCTAAATTATGTGTTAGTGTATACTCAGAAGCTCCGTTGACTGATACTCTATATGTTTCTACTGTACCCGATACTAAGTGACCTCCTTTAGCAACCACTATCCTACCCGTCGTAGAAATATCAAACCCTACTGTTACTACATTTGTACTAGTAGTAACGATAGACGCAGGTATAATCATGGAGTCACTGCCATTATAGACATTAACTAATATGTTCTTTGTTCCGAAGTTGTGTGTAGTAGCAACTGAAGTCTGATTTGTAAAGCTATCTTCGACTGTTGCTTGTTGTGTTACTGTAGTTGTAAGATTACTTAATCCTGAACCGTCCCCGCTAAATGCAGATGCTGATACAATTGATGCATCTATCGTATTGTCAACGGTAAGTGACGAAAGATTCCCTGCGGAACCGCTAGTCAGTAGTTTTTTCCAGTTTGGCATAATCTTACTTTTATGGTTGGTTGCTCTATGAGACCACTTCCCCTACTTGGGGCCAATAATAGCTTTAATATAAATAGAAGCTTTTTTACTTAGTCCTTATATAATATAATAAAAAAAGGCCTAACGGCCTAATTTTACTTACTATTTTTTTCTAATTCGTTTTGCAATTTTTGAATTACCATATAAAAAGTCTCAAATTCTGATCCTTGATATGTAGCTTGTCTCATTTTTGTTACTATGAAACCTATCTCACTATCTGATAGAAACTGCTTCATTGTTTGTTTTGTAACTTTAGGGACAGGCTTTTCTTCTGTCCCCTTTATGTTACTCTTTCCATTTCTTATGATTCCCATATTGCTTAAAAACCTTTTAATCATTAAACTTCTTTTTATTAGTCTGCTGTGTAGATGTATATATCTTGACTGTCAGTCTTAACATGCATTGATCCTACTCCTTGATATGTCGGAGCTGCTGTTGGTACTGCAGTAGATTCTGTTATAGTTCCTACCTTAGCTGCAACTGCTGCTGTAGTTGCTCCAAATGCTACTCCTGATCCTAATGCTAGTACGTCTGCACTATCGTCAAAGAATAAAGCTGTACCTGTATTTTCTGTACCTCCTGATCCTCCAAATATTATACCTGAGTCTCCAGATGCACTTCCTGAGTTGATTAAGATAAACTTATCTTCAACATTCAAGTTAGTTACTTGTTGCTCTATTGTGTCTCCTGTTACAATTAGGTTACCTGTTACTGTTACGTTACCTGATAATGTTGGGTTAGTTACAATTCCGATAGCAACTTGATTGTTGGTAACTGAAGTTTCGATCTCATTTGCTGTTCCAGCGAAAGTTAGAGTCTGACCAGTTGTAAATGTATCTGATCCTGTTCCTCCTGCTATAGTAAAGTCTGAGCTAATTAACCCTCTTGCTGTATGAGCTGAAGCACTTAATACGTTTACTTTAGCTATTCTATCTGTATGAGCTGATCCACTTATTGTGTCTATTGCTGAAGCAATTTTAGATGCTCTGTCTGAATGAGCTGATCCACTTAAAGTACTAATTGATGCTGCATTTGTAGCTACTGCTCCATTACTTAATGCTGTTACTAGTCCTGCTGCAATATTTTTCTCTATTACTCTTTGAGCATGAGCTGATCCAGATAAAGATGCTACTGTGCCTGCTCCTTCTAAAGATACTATTCTAGTATTTAAAGAAGAACTTAACGCTGTATCTCCTGCCTTATACTCCGTTCTTAAAGCTGCTGCTGAAGATCCAGATAAACTAGTAATAGATGAAGCATTGGTTGCTACTGCTCCGTTACTTAAACTCGTTACTAGTCCTGCTGCAATACTCTTCTCTATTAATCTCTGTGCATGAGCTGATCCAGATAGTGCTGATGTTGAAGCTACATATTCTGTTCTTAAAGCACCTGCCGAAGAGCCTGAGTAAGTATTAAAGGTTGTTGTTTTAACTCTTAAGCTAGTTGCAGTATGTAAAGAGGCTGAGAAGTTTCCATCATCGCCTAAAGCTGCTGCTAACTCATTAAGTGTGTTTAGTGCCTCTGGTGCTGCATCTATGGATGCTGCTACTGCTGCGTCTGCATAATCTTTAACTGATGCTGATACTGTATTTAGATTTGATACTGTTGCATAGTCCCCATCATTGGCTGCTATTGTCAATGCTAGTGAAGCTGATAATACGTTTCGTTGAATATGAGCTGATCCACTTAAGTTAGTGATTGATGTAGCATTGGTTGCTACTGCTCCGTTACTTAAACTCGTTACTAGTCCTGCTGCAATACCTTTTTCTATTACTCTCTGTGCATGAGCTGATCCACTTAAGTTAGTGATTGATGTAGCGTTTGTAGCTACTGCACCGTTACTTAAACTTGTTACTAAGCCTGCTGCTATGTTCTTTTCAATTACTCTTTGAGCATGAGCTGATCCGCTTAAAGATGCTACTGTTCCTGCTCCTTCTAAAGATACTATTCTAGTATTTAGAGAAGAACTTAGAGCTGCATCTCCTGCTACGTATTCAGTTCGTAAAGCTCCTGCTGATGAAGCAGAGTATATTAAATGATCTGCTGTCTTATGTCTTAAGCTAGTAGCTGTATGTAATGAAGCAGAGAAGTTACCATCATCTCCTAATGCAGCTGCTAATTCATTTAATGTATCTAGTGCTGCTGGAGCTGCATCTATTGCTGCTGCTACTGCATTATCTGCATAAGTTTTAACTGATGCTGATGTACTATTTAAAGCAGTTACTGTAGCAAAGTCACCATCGTTAGCTGAAATGGTTGCTGCTAATGAAGCGCTTATTACTGATATTTTGCTTATTACATCTGTATGAACTGATCCGCTTAATACGTTTACCCTGGCTATCCTATCTGTATGAGCTGATCCGCTTAATACACTTACTTTAGCTAGTCTGTCTGCATGACCTGATCCAGATAAAGCATTTATTCTAGAGCTAAATGAAGCAGAAGGAGTATTAATTAAGTTTGCATAAGGAATAGACCCTGATACTACGTGTCCACCTCTTGCTACAACTACTATACCTGTAGAAGCTACATCGAAAGTAACTGTTGATGTATTGGTGTTTGTAGATGTAATACTTGCAGGAATAATTACCTGGTCGTTATTATCGTATATCTGTACTATTACGTTCTTAGTTCCAAAGTTGTGAGTAACTGCATGACTAGTTACATTTGTATAAACAGAAGCTACTGTAGCATTCTGATCTACTGTTATGTTTGAAAGGTTAGAACCGTCTCCTTCGAATGAAGAAGCTACTACTGCCTGTCCAGTTAAGTTTCTAACTGTTATTGCTGAACTATTATTTGCAACTGCTGCAGAAGAAGATAAAGCTGATACTAAAGCTTCTCTCTGTGTGTGAGCTGATCCAGAAGAAGCACCGCTTACTCTAGCGGTATGAGCTGAAGCACTTACTGCATTCAGTTCTACTCTTCCTGCCAATGCTGCAGAAGATGATAAGTTAGTAATAGATGTAGCATTAGTTGCTACTGCTCCGCTACTTAAACTCGTTACTAATCCTGCTGCTATATTTTTTTCTATTACCCTTTGTGCATGAGCTGATCCAGATAAAGCACTGTCTCCGGCTACATACTCAGTTCTTAAAGCTGCTGCTGCTGATCCAGAGTAAGTATTAAAGTCTGTTGTTTTAACTCTTAGACTAGTTGCAGTATGTAGAGAGGCTGAGAAGTTCCCATCGTCTCCTAATGCTGCTGCTAATTCATTTAACGTATTTAATGCTTCTGGAGCTGCGTCAATTGAGGCTGCTACTGCATTATCTGCATAAGTTTTAACTGATGCTGATACTGTATTTAGGTTTGTTACTGTAGCATAGTCACCATCGTTAGCTGCTATAGTTACTGCTAGTGAAGCTGATAATACATTTCGTTGAATATGAGCTGATGCTGATAAAGCACTATCTCCTGCTACATATTCTGCTCTTAATGCAGATGCTGAAGATCCAGATAAACTAGTAATAGATGAAGCGTTAGTTGCTACTGCACCATTACTTAAACTTGTTACTAATCCTGCTGCTATATTTTTTTCTATTACCCTTTGGGCGTGGGCAGAGCCGCTTAGAACACCAACTTTAGCTACACGGTCTGAATGTGCTGAGCTACTTAGTGCGGCTTGAGTCGTTACGAATGAACTAGAAACGTTTCCTAATTCTACATCTGTTGCATAATCGCCTCCTAATCCAGCAATTGCTGAATTTAATGAAGCGCTGATTGCTCCTCTTTGTGAATGAGCTGAAGCACTTACTGCAGTCAATTCTGTTCTTCCAGCTGTTGCTGCTGAAGAAGATAGGTTAGTAATAGATGTAGCATTGGCAGCAACTGCTCCATTACTTAAGCTTGTTACTAATCCTGCTGCAATAGTTTTTTCTATTACTCTTTGAGCATGAGCTGATCCACTAAGTGCGGATGTTGAAGCTACATACTCTGTTCTTAGTGCTGCTGCTGAAGATCCTGATAATTCGGCTCTCCTAATATGTGCGGATCCTGAAAGATCGCCACCAGCTTCTAAAGTATCAATTCTTGAATCAATAGAAGCAGAGAATCCTGCTGCTAAATAATTTGCGTCATTTGCAAGTTGGCTTATTGCTGAACCTGATACGACGACCTTTTTCCATGTTGGCATCTTTATAAAATTTTAAGTTGTTATGTTCTTTTAATAAATATGTAACTATTATCTATTCTTGTCCAATAAATAAGTTATAATCCGAATCTAAATACAAAGTTCCAGCAGTTGCTGACGGAGTAACTGATTGAGTGACTAATCTAAGTAGCCCATCACCGGTAATTCCGAATGTTTTAACTGAACCTGAATATATAGAAAGACCATCTTCTGTGCTGTCTTGCCTTAGTGTTAATGATCCTGTAATTCCAATTGTTCTTGTTGTATTCCAAACTGAACCTGTAGCATTAAATACGTCTAGGTTCTGTACTGCTGTTATAAAATGTGCTGATGAAGTATTAACATTAACAGTACCGCCTGCTAAGTTGATTGCTGAACCTGCAGAGATATCTAATGATACTGATCCGGCTGTTCCACCACCTGTTAATCCATCTCCTGCAAATACAGCTGATATATCTCCTGTTCCTGATACATTACTGGCTTCCCATTTATTAGTAGAGGAATTCCACTGTAATACTTGTCCATTAGCTAATGATCCTGTTGTAACGTCACTTAAGTTTCCGACAGTCGATGATCCACCGCCTCCGGCACTTCCAAAGCCTGTAAATTGAGACCATGCTACTGAATCGGTAAATGTACTTACATAATCTGCTAATGTTACGGTAGCTTGGTAAGTTTTACTTTCTCCCTCTACCCAAACAACTTGTTTATCTGAGCATCTTGTTACCGGTATTGCATTTAGTGCGGTTAGGTCAGCAACAGTATAAAACGAACCTTTTAGATAGGATATATCCGCAAGGGCAGTACCAGCGTTCTTGGCTGCTGTTGTTAACTCTAATTTTGAACTAAATAATGGCATTTAATCTTTCTTTATATTATTATGTTGGTAAACTTCCATTTGCTGCAACTAATCTTATTTTGAAACCACTTGCTGAGGAGTTTCTAGATTTTCTTCCAAAAATAAACCATTCACTGTACCCTAAATGTGCTGTATCTAAAGTTAAAGAATGTAATTCTCCTGATTCTATTCCAAATCCATTACCATCTACATCCATACAGGGTACTGCTCCGTTTGCTACACTATTAAATGACTCTTGAATTGAATTCGGGACTGTCATATCAGATCCTGATGGAAATAGTATGATTGTCTGACCTGTTGTCACTGCACTTACTGTACCGGCTGACTGTAATACAGTATCTAAGTTTGAACCACTTACTGTAGCTCTTAATGTTGCTGTTGTACTACCTGCTAATGTAATAGAGGTAGATCCTACATCACCAGTCTTAAATTTATAATAAGGTGATTCTGTATTCCCTGAATAACCAGTTACTTCTGGTGGAGTATCACTATTAACAGATGTGGCTCCCATTACTGCGTTATAATTTGAACTAAATCCTGCATCTGAGCCGTATGTTGACGTATATATGTATACTTTTCCATAATCAGCTGACTGTGCTATTGTTACATTGCTAGAAGCTGCTCCTGTTTTACCAAAAGCATCTGTTGCTGTTATAGTAAAGCTATATGTTCCTGCTGCTAAAGCAGATGCTGCATTGATATTAAAGGATGTTCCATCGCTATTATTAGCAACTGCAATGAAACTACTTGCGTGAGTTCCAGATAATGCTATTGTAATTGGATAATCTGCTTCTGTATCAGATATTGCTACTGTTGCTGCAGTTGAACCGGAAGCAACGTTATCAGTCTCTAAACTCCCTATTGGAGATATAGTAGGAACTGGTGAGCTATTAGCTGCCACATTAACTGTTATTGCTGTTGTACCGGAATTACTATACTGGTCCGTATACGTTATATTAGATACTATTGTATCTCCTGATCCTGATGTTGTAGCGCTTATATCTAACCCTATACTTAAATTACCGTTAGAAGCTACAACAACTGCTGAATTAGATGATGCAAATGATCCAACTGATTGTGCTCCGTAGTTAGGTGAATAGTTAACTCCTAGATCTCCCTGTGTTCCTGTTCTTCCATTTGAATTTGTTCTAACTAACGCTCCATTTACTGCGGATTCTATTATATAGTATGTACCGTTGTTAGTTAGTGTACCTGTTCCTGCTTGAGCAATAGTGATAGAATGTGTTGATGTTCTAGTTGCAAATGCATGTGTATCTTTTATAGTAGTAGTAAAGGTATATGTACCTGCTGCTAACGGGGCTGATGGTCTTATAATAAAGTTATCTCCAGATGCTGTTGAAGTTAATGCATTTCCGTTATTATTAAATACAAATGAACTTAAATCTACTCCATCTCCTTCAGAATCTGAGAATGATATGGTAGTTAGGTTATTTGGTGATGTTGCTTTATTAGTATTTAGGTTTGCTGCTACATCTGTGAATGTTATTGTAGGAGCTGTATTATCTGTTACATTTAGTGTAAAATTCTGTGTTGAAGGAGTGTTAAAAGCATTTGTTGCTGTTACTGTTCCGTTAATTTGTGTGCCTCCTACATCTGATGAACCTGATACATCGTAATTAACTGTAATATACCCTGAGCTATTAATTGCTAACTTGCTACTTGGTGTAACAGCCCATGTTACTGATTGATTAGCTGTAAATTGTGATGTAGTACCGGAGTATCCATTTGAGTTATCGTATACCGATGATCCATTAGTTGCTGACTCTATTATATATAAAGTAGTTTCTCCACTTATAGTTGGAGCTCCATCATCAGATATCGGGACTGTTATTATACCTGTATCTGTACCGTTATTATACGCATCAGTAACTGTAACCTGGTACTTATAGTTATTAACTATATCAGAGTTAAGGAATACTGATGATTTTCTTGTTACTACTCCAGTTGATGATATATCAAAAGCATCTTCTGTAGGATCTGATACACTAGTTCCTGTATATGTTCCTAATGATATATCTGAGCCATCTAAATCTATACTGCTTAGTGTAGCTGTTTTAAATACTATGGTATCTCCTTCAGGATCTGTTGCTGTTATTGTTCCTGCTGCTGCATTGTTTGCGCTATTCTCACTTAATCCAGTAATTGTTTGATCATTAACAGTTGGTTGTGTATTATCTGTTACGTTAATAGTAATAGGAATCTGTACAAATGAATTACTGTCGTCTCCATCACTAAAATGTTGATCAGATGCTGTAATGCTTAGTATATGTACTGTATTTGTTTCATAATCTAATGAACCAGTTACCTGGTTGATAGTTACGTAGGTTGGTGACTTAGTTATACTAAATAAATCACCTGAATCTGATCCTGATGTGATTGTTATAGTATCTGTTTCAGTATCTGTAAAATATATCTTTGTTATCTCTCCTGCTGATGCGTTTTCATTTCTAGATGTAGTAAAAGAGCTAATTACATTACCTCCAACGCTTGTTTCTCTAAATTGTGGTGCTGCATTTGCAGTTACTGTTACATATATAGTCTTTAATGTGAAAGCTCCTATAGTATCTGTTGCTCTAACAATTACTGGGTGTGCGAATACGCTATCTCCTCTATCAGTTGTATTAAATGCTGCTACTGTAGGTAAAGCTGCTAGCTTTAGTACCCCACTAGTAATATTTACATATCCATCTGTATAAGAACTATCTATTGTGAATGTAATTGCTTGAGATTCAGCATCTGCTCCAGCTAATGTAACTAAGTTTGTTCCTATAGGTTCATATTCTGCTACTACCTGGTTACCTGTTGATATAGTCGGTGCTGTATTAGGGTAAAAGACTGCTTCTAAGAAATCTTCTATTGTATTTGCTGTTCCAGGGTTATATGAGTTAAATAAAGGGTGTTCTGTGTTAGATACTACTCTATTACCATCAAATTGGTTATTAAAAGCTGATTGTTGAGTTCCATCTTTGTTCATAAACTTAATAGACCCTGAGCTGATATATAAATGTTGCCAAGGTTTAACAGATGTACCTAAATCATTAGTAGTTGAACCTGGTATTATGCTTCCGGTAACTATTTGGTTACCTATAAAGGTATTAGACCCTGTACTAGCGAAAGAACCGGTTTTATTATTTAATCCTGTTATATCACTATGACTTCCTACAGCATATGAAGATGTAGCCTGTAAAAGACCTAGTACTGAGGCTTCTATTGAGCCTGTAAATGTGTTTAAGCCTGTTACATCTGCTTTAACTGATGCTGTTATGTATCCTAATGCTTCTACTTGTAAAGAAGAGGATAATATACCTGCATTTAGTGAATTTAAGTAAGACCCTGTAG
>MEHZ011491302.1_pt1 | contig 27387 bp, 21 predicted proteins | sample 897221 | NCBI WGS metagenome assembly MEHZ01 (sample SAMN05514161, study PRJNA337945) | marine metagenome | isolation source: marine surface water | place: Arctic Ocean | collected 2007-12-13
CAAAAGAGAAACCTGCTGACGAAGTGACTGAAGAAATTGCAAAAGAGAAACCTGCTGACGAGGTAACTAAAGAGGCTGTAAAAGAGGAACCTGCGAACGAAGTAACTAATGAGGCTGCAAAAGAAGAACCTGCTGACGAAGCAGAGCAAGCTTCAGAAGAAAAAGAGAAATAATAATCTTTCCTTTTAACGATGAATAAAGAAGCCTGTTTCTATTTAGGTTCCGTCGTTGGAAAATATAGTTTTAAGGGAGAAGTTCTTGTTAAGATTGACAGTGATTCTCCTGAAGATTACCTTACATTGGAATCAGTTTTTGTAGACTCTAATACTGGATTGGTTCCTTTTTTTATTCGTAAATGTCAACTTCATAAGTCGTCATTGCTCCGTATTGATTTTGAGGGAGTGACAGATGAAGTTACTGCAAATAATCTCCTTAAAAAAAAAATATATCTACCTTTAACTTCACTCCCCCCCTTAAAAGGGAATAAGTTTTACTACCACGAAGTAATTGGATTTATTATTGTTGAGGACGGTAAAAATATTGGAACCATTGAAATCATTCATGATCAAGGTCTACAAGCATTATTTGAGGTCAATTTAGGAAACTCTAATGCGCTAATTCCAATTCATGACGATTTTATAGTCAATGTTGATCGCCTTTCTAAAATCATAACTGTAAAGCTACCTGAAGGGCTTTTAGATCTCTAATTCATTAGAAATATAAAACAAATCCGAAAGAAGGGAGAGGACTGCTGTTTCCGCCATTTGTTGATACAGGAACTAAACTTTTTGGAAGTATAATTTGACCACTCATATCTCTATTAAGTCCATATTCTTCTGGAACTGGATTGGGCTGCCCCAAAAAGTTTTGAATTTCAAAAAAGAAGTTGAATGATAAATTTTCAAAATTCCACTTTTTATCAATTCTAATATCAGCTAAATTAAATGCATTAAGTTTTACCTCCCCTAATCTATCGTAATCCAAAATAATTTCCGGATAAGCATCCAAACTCGCCTCCAGATCAATTGGTACATAGGGGTTTTTGCCTGCAAATCTCCACCTGGCACTTACTTCCCAATTTCTTTTTAATTTATACCCTCCAGCAAATGAGATCAAATGACGACTATCCCAAACTGAGGGTCTTGAAATTTGATCTAAGCCGGTAAAATCACTAAAGAAATAAGTATAAGCAAATACACCGTAAAAATTATTAGATAGTTTTTGTTGAAATAAAAATTCAATTCCAGAACTTTGCCCAGAGCCTCCAGAGACAATGGCTTCATTTCCTAGAACCTCAAAGCCACCTCCTTTATTGGCTAAAGAAACTCCATCAATTAACGATACTGGATAATTCATGTAATTTTTTAAAAAACCCTCCAGTGTAAATCTTGAGGATGAAGTGAAATTATACTCTAAACCTCCTACATAATGATCGCTTCTAACATATAAAGCATCTTGATTTACAAAAAGAGAGCGTTTGTCTTGAAACCCTAACATCGTGTAAGTAGGTATCTTGAAATAACGCCCAACAGTTGCGTTTAACTTCCATTTTTGGCTATCTGTTAGTGCATAAGAAAATGCAATTCTTGGGGAGAGATTGTCTATTAAATTAGACCCTTTAGAAAAACTATCTCCATCTGTTCTCAAACCCAAAGTAAGATCCAAACGATCATTAAACAGCTTACGTGAACCCTTCAAAAACATACCGTATTTGATGAAATTCAAATTAGTATTATAAGCAATGTCGTAATAATTGAAAATCGTATTATTCTTATAACTTGATTGTTGAATGTTAAATCCAGAAGACCATTTCCATTGATCTGTGTAATGAGTAGTTTGGTATCTTAATTTTGTTTCCCATTCATAAGAATCATTTTGAAAAATAGTTCCAGTTCGAGTTGTGTTATCTTCATACCGTGAAAAAACATTCTCCAGTCTATTGGTGCTAAGTGCGGTAGTCATAAAACCTTTTCCGTTTCTATAATTACGCTTCCAAGACAGCCCAACAGTAGTACTTCTTTGATCAATAATTGGAACTTGGTCCAGAGTGGCCTGTTGTTCAGCATCAAATTCCTTAGGCGGTTTAACTGAAAAATCATCTATGGCTCCAATGCCTATAAAAGTAAGTGAGTTATATGAATCGATTTCGTGCTTTATTTTCCATTGATAATCCCAATAATCTGGTCTAATTGGAAGTCCAATAAGCTCAAACAAGAACTGAAGATAGCTTCGTCTTACTGAAAATAAGAAGGTTGTATTTGCAGGAAGCTCTTTATTTTTTCTAAATAAAGGTCCTTCCAAAGTCAAACCTGCTTCACTAGCACCAAAACGAAAATTTCCTCCAAATTCATTTGGGTTCCCCTCCCGCTGTTCAAATGCAAGGACTCCTGATAATGGATTATCATATTCTGCACCAAAAGCTGAACTTGACAGGGTTACATTCCGTACAAAAGAAACATTGATCATTCCAACAGGACCTCCTGCACTCCCTTGAGTGCTAAAATGATTAATATTAGGAATTTCAATTCCGTCTAAATAATAAACAGTTTCATTCGGAGCACCTCCTCGAATTATAATATCATTTCTAAATCCTCCTATTGAAGGGGAAATTCCTGGCATACTTTGAACTACTTTAGTGATGTCATTATTTCCACCAGGATAAGTCTCTATTTCAACAGCAGAAAAGCTTTGGGTGGACAGGGGTGTGTCTCTGTTCTTTCGAAAAGGACTTCTAACAATTATCACCTCTTCTAAGGTTTCTGCTAGTTCTTCTAACTCAAATAAGATTGGAATATTCCCAACTGACTTTACAATTACATTATATAATGTTTCGCTTTCATATCCTAAAAAACTAGCTGTTAGGTTATATGATTTAGAAGGTATTTCATTGATTGAAAAATATCCCTCTTCATTTGTGACTACGCCAATTCCAGACCCTTCCAAAACTATAGTTGCTCCAGGAAGAGGCTGCTGACTTTGAATATCAAGAATTCTCCCATTTAAATTTCCCTTATTTTGAGCATTAATAAAAGAGGTTAGCATTAAAAAGATAGTAAAAAGTAGTTTAATAATTTTCTTTGAAGACATTTTTAAATTTAAGTAAAAATAATTTGTTTAAATTTTGTCAAATTTAATTAAACAAATTAAATTAGCAATATGAAAACTAGAAGAACCTTTTTAAAAACTGCATGTAAACCGATTGTTTTAGCTGCGTTTGGAATTACTGTAATTGAAGCCTGCTCTTCAGAAGAAACTCCCGATAACTATTCAAGCGGCAGTCAGAACGAAAACGATAATAAAGCACCTCTTGAAATCGATCTATCCGATGGTAAATTTTCAGATCTTAAAGATATTGGAGGATGGATGAACTACACTTCTGAAAATCTTTTGTTAGTTAGAATCAGTGATTCTGAAATCCGAGCTTTTAACAATAGTTGTCCGCATCAGGGAACCAGAGATAAATGGTCTTTTGATGGATCCGATTTTGAATGTGGACAACATGGTAATACCTACTCAAATTCGTGTGGTGGTTCATTAAGATGCTACATCACCAAATTAGATGGGACAATTCTAACCATAAACTTCTAGTTCTTCTTTCTACTTGATTTTCGTTCCTTTTTTCGTTGTTCTTTTTGAAATGATTTATTTTTCTTTTCATCTTCAACAATCCTTATTTCTGTCTGTTTGAGGTCATAATCTTCTCTCAATTCTAAAATATCACTTCCTGATATCTCGTTCTGATCTGATGCTTGCAAAGATATGTCCTCTACTAAGAAAACAGTCTTCTTTGTTTGCTTTCGCATTATCTCTCTAGCCGACTTTAAATTATAATAGAGACCAGGATCAATCATTTTATTTGCTAAAAAATGTTCCTTCTTTTTTTTATCCCAACGAATAAACATGAAGCCCCCATTCACAGAATCTAATTTCACACGATATACGTGAGCATAATTAGGCAAGGTTTGATAAATTTGAATTTCTTCGGGAACATAACCAGCCACATATAATAATTCTTCTACAAAAGCAAATTGAGTTTCCACAGAAGGGTCGTCATAAAACCCTTCAACATTAGGGGTAGTTTCCTGTGCATTAGAAAAAACTAATATAAAGTAAAGTAAATTGCTGATACTTAATAAATTATTCATTATTATTTAATCCCTTTATGTTTTTATTAATGTCTTGAAAATATTCAATTCATTATTTAATAAAGTTAATAAAAGTATTTACCAACATGAATAATTTTAATTAGAAATGAAATAATAAAAACTGATTTGTGTTAGAGTAAACTTACCAAAGTATATTAATGGAAATAAATTGGATTGATATGGGAGGGGGCTTTGAAAAAATATTACTTTAATATTTTAAAACTAGTTGAACCTGAGCGTTAAACCCTATTTCATTGGCATAAAAGCGCATTCTATTTAAATAATCTCTGTAATTTGTTTGAGTAATATTATAAAACATAAATCGAAGGATAGTTTTAGATTGATTTACTTTTCCTAAATACATAGAGAAAAATACATCTAAGTTATGATAAGCCTCTGGCGGTGTACTTACATCAACGATTTGTTTCACTATTGCTCCATCTTGCAAAATATTCACAGTAAAATTAAAGTCAGAAAACCGATTTTGTTTTGCCACAAAATGATTTACTAATTCAATATCATATCGCTTTTTAGGAGAAGTATACTTTATACTTTGTGAACTATTTAAAGGAGGGATATTAATTAATGGTAAGTTATTTTTTAAATCTTCGGCATGAATATAGGAAGCATTTATATCTAAATTAAATTGGTCAGAAAATTTAAAGTCAAGATTTGCATCTATACCCCATAGTAAAGCATCTGTAACTTCATATTGCCAGACAGGAAAAGCACCTCTTATAGTTTGTTCTAAACCTACAGGGGCGATATAAATATAATTATCCGTGTAAGAGACATAGGGCTCAATTGAAAATCGATAAGCCATTGCTGATTTTGAAATACTCGTCAAAATCTTATGAGTTGTTTCTTTTTGCAATCTTAGATTACCGTATTCTATACTGGCTAGAGAATGATGAAGTCCATCACTAAACAATTCAGAAGCATTAGGAGCTCGCTGGGATAAAACATAAGACATACTAGTCTCAATACTAGGACCAATCCTAGAAGAAAAACCTGTATGAGCTGCAAAATTAAAAAATCGAGCTTGAGGGTTGGTAAGAATTTGAGTTCCCAGGTTTTTCATTTCAAATTCAGGATATTGTCTATCATATCCTCTATCAATCCAATCAGAGGTTTTATAATATTTTTGGGCTTCAAAATAAATTGCATCAAGACGAACCCCCCAATCCCAACTAAAATTATTATTTGGTTTGTAGGTACCTAAAAAATAAGATCCCAATTCATACTTAAAATAATCTGGTATCAACCGTTTTATACCTGTGTTAGGATTTGAAAAATTATCCTCCAGTAAACCATTTATACCCCAATCAAAGTTCCAGTCAAAGGTTTTTTTCCAAGAATAGTTTCCTGTTAAGGATTGCGTTTTTAGTTTTAAATCTATCGCAGGTATTTCAGATCTCAAACCACGACGGACATCAAATTCTTTTCTTTGGTTAACTTGATAATTATAATTCCACTCCCACTTTGCTTTATTCTTTAAGATTTTAAAATAAGAAAACTGAATATTTTGGTGTACTCCCTGTTGTTTTGGAGATTCAACTCCATAGGTAAAGGGATTTATTCGCAGGGGAAATTCTGATTGCAAAGCATTGAACAGGTCTTGGACATTTCCAATATGAGCTGCTCGTAAAATACCTGCCTCATTTTGATAACGTGAATAGTTAAATTCCCAGCCCCGTAAAACTTTACTTCTTCCTATTTTAAAAGAAAAATTAAACTCCTTCATTCCGGTATTTGAAAGAACATACTCTGGAGTACTCAAATCTCCAAAACGTTTTGCACTTAATTGTCCTTTGAAATAATATCCATTTGAAGTTGACTTCATTATTTTTGAAGTAATACCCCCTCCTCTTCCGTTGGTAGCTCCATTTAGAACAGTTTGTCCAAAAAGACTATCTTTTAAAAATAATTTATAAGGTGATAAAACAATAATACCTCCGGCAGTATCCCCTCCATATTTAAGCGCTGCAGAACCCTTAACAACCTGAACGTTTTCGAAAGCATTAAGGTCAATATTAGGTGAATGATCAGATCCCCATTCTTGGTCCCGCAATCGAATACCATTAGCAACTATTCCCACTCTGCTTCCAAACATTCCGTGAATTAGGGGTTTTGCTATTGCGCTCCCAGTTTTTAAAACAGAAACTCCTGAGAATGTATTTATTGCATCAGTAAGACTCCTACTACTAAATTGAGTGATTTGATCTGTATTTAATCGTGATTCTTTTACTGAACTATTTATCACCTCTAACTTTGAATCTGAAATAATTATTTCTTCCAATTCGTTAATGTGATGTTCTAATTCAAAGTTAATTTCTTTGTTTGAACGAAAATTGATTTTTCGCTTAAGCGATTTACACTTTGGATGTTTTATCAATAATGTATAAATACCAGGACAAAGACCTTGAATCTTATAGTTTCCCAATTCATCAGTTTGAGATAAAAAAGTAGTGCCCTCGATTGTAACGAGGGCACTAAAAATTGGAGTATTGTCGTGAAGATCAAATACATTTCCCTTTAGGGTAAAGTCACAAAACTGACTATACGACTGAGGGCTTCCTACAATTAATAATAGTAAAATAAAAAATTGAAGAAAGTGATGCCTCATTTATTCAATTACCGTTATCGGAATATCAATCTCCACATCAGTCTCTCCACCAAAACCAGCTCTTGTTGAACTGTTTTTTGTTGTTGGTTCATGAATCAAATAGGCTCTTATTATTCCTGAGCCTGTTGTACTGGCATTCCAAATACTTTTTATAAAAACAGGATTTCCATCACCATCCAGGGTATCGGTATCACTGCTGGAATAAGATACTGACACATTAGAAAACTCATAAAAAACTTGGTGTTCATCTGCTTCCTCACGAACTTCCTCAGTTATATCTTCTACATCTCCAGGATCGCTTTCATCTAAAAAACCTATTGATACTTCATAGTCAGTGTTCGCCTTTAAACTAACAGTATTATTATTAGTTTCATCTACTTTCCATCTAATGGACTGAGTGGGTTGGTTAGCAGCTGTAATCTCTAGTGTTACAGTAGTGATTAATTCCTGTTCCTCGATAACTTCAGGAGTAGAGTCTTTACTACAAGACACAAGAAATAAAGCTACAAGAAGAAAGGTGAAAGAGTAATTTAAATTGATTAATTTTTTCATTTTTATTTTATTTATTTATTTATTTGAATAATACGAATGGCTAGAATATCAAATAACAATTTGATACTAAAAAAAGCCTATAATTTTTATGTATAAATAAATAAAGGCGGAGCCCTTAAACCTATTCCTTTATAGGTTTTTGAATAAAATAAATAAGAATAATACTTTAGAACTTTTTGTTCAATTTTAAGATTATTGATAACAAAAAATTCATTTAAATTATAAACTAAAGGTTGAGAAAAATAATCTAATAGATCGTTATGCGAACTTGATGAATGAATATGGGTTTTGGTGAGAGCACATTCAATGGATTGACTGTGATAATCAAAAGCGTGTTCCAACTTAAGTCCAATTGGAACCAAAAGAGTTGCCACTAGGAAGAATGAAATTCCAGTAGATAAAAGAGGATGGTATCTCTTGTATTGTTTCAAACTACAGAATTCTGACCTTAATGTTTTTAAAAGAAATTACTCCAGGATGGTCCTGCAAACAGAGGTGTCCTTCTTGAAATTTACCAAAACCTGGCCATTCTTTAAACTTACTATTTGCCACCATTTCATCCCATTTATCTCCATGTAGAGGAAAACGATTGATTTCCATTCCATTATGAACGACAGTTCCCTTATTTTCTTTATGATTAATTACGATATGATAGCTATTCCACTCACCGGCTGGCTTTGCCATAACATGGTCAGGAGCAATCATATCGTAAAGAGCACCTGTGGTATGAACTTGATGTTTCTCATCATCTTTATAAACATCTGCGTCAATAATTTGAATTTCTGGACCAGTAAAATAAGGAAAGTCATATTCATTGTCTTCATTAACTCCCCACATAAATCCGCTATTTGAATTAGGTGAAAGTTTCCATTCAAATTTTATTTCAAAATTCTTGAATTTGTCATCTGATATTAAACTTTTATCACCATCTCCTTGAGATTTTTCAGAGTCAAAGGTAAATACACCATCTTCAACAGTCCATCCTGATTTTTGTCCAGACTCATTCTGAAAAATATGCCATCCATCAAGAGTTGAATTGGAAATCATATCTACCCATTCTTGTTGAATATTATTAGTTTCAGCTATTTTTGAGTTTTCTGTTTTTTTGGAATTATTTTGGCAACTATTTAATAAGATGGCAAAACAAATAATTATGAAGGATAATTTTTTCATTATTTTGAACAATTAAAATTTTTATTAAAAGTAATGAATTATTTGAAATACTAACAAGTGAAAAATAAATTGCTATAAATAAACTAAAATTGCATTTCAGGCACATTATTAGGAATTATAAGCTTACCCGCTGTTGCATCCTTGATTTCATTAATACTAACACCCGGAGCGTGCTCTACTAAAAAAAATCCTTGAGGGGTAATATCTATAACAGCTAATTCTGTAACGATTCTTTTCACACATTTCAAACCAGTCAGAGGTAAATTACATTTTGGAAGTAATTTTGAATAACCTTTTTTATTGACATGCATCATGGCAACAATTATATTTTCTGCTGAAGCAACAAGGTCCATTGCACCACCCATGCCTTTAACTAATTTTCCAGGTATTTTCCAATTGGAAATATCTCCATTCTCTGAAACTTCCATAGCACCAAGAATCGTAAGGTCCACATGTTTCCCTCTTATCATTGCAAAACTCATTGCAGAATCAAAGAAGCTTGCCCCTGCTAGACTAGTTATGGTTTGCTTTCCAGCATTAATTAAATCAGCATCTTCCTTACCTTCGATTGGAAATGGCCCCATTCCTAAAATTCCATTCTCACTTTGAAATTCAACTTCAATCTCTTTAGGAACATAATTGGCAACTAAAGTAGGAATACCTATCCCTAAGTTGACATAAAAACCATTTTTCAATTCCTTAGCAATCCTTTTTGCAATATCTTTTTTTTCTATAGCCATAATCAGATATTTCGAATGGTTCTTTGCTCAATTCTTTTTTCATATCCACTCCCTTGAAAAATACGATTTACGAGAATCCCTGGAATATGAACTTGATTAGGGTTCAAAGCACCAACAGGGAGAAGTTCTTCCACCTCAGCAACGGTGATTTTAGCAGCACCACACATTAGCGGATTAAAATTTCTTGCAGTTCCCCTAAAAATAAGATTTCCAGTTTCATCACCTTTCCAAGCTTTAACAAAAGCAAAGTCTGCTTGATAAGCTTCTTCCATGATATAATTTTTACCATGAAATAGTCTAATTTCTTTTCCTTCGGCAACTTCAGTACCAAAACCTGCTGGAGTGAAAAAAGCAGGAATTCCAGCCTGGGCTGCTCTACATTTTTCTGCTATAGTTCCTTGAGGAGTTAAAATAACCTCTAATTCACCAGATAGCATTTGTCTTTCAAATTCTGCATTTTCACCTACATAAGAGGCAATCATAGTCTTGATTTGTTTTTGCTGAAGTAGTAGCCCCAAACCAAAGTTGTCGACCCCTGCATTATTAGAAATACATCGAAGGTCTGAAACACCTAATCGAACTAGCTCTAAAATTGAATTTTCAGGAATTCCACACAATCCAAATCCTCCAAACATTAAAGTCATTCCAGAGTTTATTCCATCAAGAGCTTTGGTAACAGATTTGACGGTTTTATTTACCATTCACTTAAGTTAGTAGTTTTACTGTTTTATCGCCTTGAGTTTTTCAATTAATTTAGGCAAGACTTCAAATGCATCACCTACAATTCCATAATCTGCTGCTTTAAAAAAGGGAGCTTCAGGATCATTATTGATAACTACTTTTACTTTTGAGGAGTTGATTCCTGCCAAGTGCTGTATAGCACCAGAAACTCCAATTGCTATATAGAGATTAGAAGCAACAGGCTTCCCTGTTTGACCAACATGCTCACTATGAGGTCGCCAACCCATGTCTGAAACAGGCTTAGAACAAGCAGTGGCTGCTCCCAAAACAGTTGCTAGGTCTTCAATTAAATGCCAGTTTTCTGGCCCTTTTAGACCCCTGCCTCCAGATACTACTATATCTGCATCAGCAATGGTTACTTTGTCTGTAACTTTATCTACTGCAGTTACTTTAAGTGTTGATTTTGAAGTCAAGTATTCCCCTTCAAGATTTTCTGCGCTTGAGGGTTGTTCTTTTAGACCAAAAGCATTTGATGAAAGACTAATTACAGCTCTTCTTTTATTGCTTACACTTTTGTTAAAAGCTTTATTGGTATAACAAGAACGTTTGACTGTAAGTGGATTGTAAGAACTTGGAAGTGCAACTACATTAGAAAAATATGCAGCCTGAGCACCAACTGCTAGAATAGGTCCTAAATATCTACCATCTGCAGAAGCGCTTACCACAATAATATCTGCTTTTTCATTTTCAATGATACTAACTAAACTCGCACTATATCTATCAACATTAAAAAAAGAATCCCCTTTTGTATTGATATTATAAACTTTGTCAACACCATGAATATTTAAAATGGAAGCATCATCCGTATTAAACGTGACTGCCACAAGATAGGTTTGTGTTGCACTTGCAATGGCTCTTCCATATGAGGCAACCTCTAATCCTGCTTTTTTTATTACTCCATTGTGTGACTCAACATAAACAACTACTGGCATAATCTTCGGTTTTTAAAGTACTTTAGCTTCGTTTTGTAATAATTCTATTAAGCTATCAACATCATTAGCATCAACCAATTTTACTGGTCCTTTAGGGTTTGGTTTTTCAAAATGCTCAACAGTTGTTGCAGCTTCAATGTTTGAGGGGGATTGAATACTAAGTGGCTTTTGGCGTGCCTGCATTATTCCTCGCATGTTCGGAATAATTAAATCTGACTCCTCTACCAAGCCTTTTTGAGCTCCTAATATTACAGGAAGATTAGCGCTAAGTGTTTCTTTTCCACCGTCAATTTCACGTTGAAGACTAACTGTTGACCCATCCAAATCTAGATGAATACAATTAGATACATAAGGAAAAGACAATAGTGAAGCCAACATTCCTCCAACCATAGCACCATTATAATCTATAGATTCACGACCTACAATAATAAGATCATAATTCTCTTTTTTACACAAATCAGCTAATTGATTTGCTACATAAAAACCATCAGTAGGAACAGTATCAATTCGAATGGCTTGATCCGCACCAATAGCTAAACATTTACGCAAGATCGGCTCACAACTAACATCCCCAACGGTTACTACGGTAACTTTTGCTCCAGATTTTTGCTGAAGCCAGATAGCACGTGTTAAACCAAACTCATCATTTGGGTTTATAATAAATTGAACTCCGTTTGTGTCAAAAGTCTTATTTTCATCTATAAAATTAATTTTTGATGTCGTATCAGGTACGTTGCTTATACAAACTAAAATATTCATTTAAATAAGATTTATTTACGAAACTAATAAAAAAAATGACACTGTGTCATTTTTTTAAATTTATTATTAAAAAGAACTTTTAAAGATACTGATTGATAATGTTTTCAAAGAGCTCTTGCTTACCGCTAATACGTTTTGGATCACCACCATTCATGGCAATTTTAGCAATCTCTTCCAGTGATAATTTCCCGTTTTCAAAAGCTTTACCATCATTCGAGTCGAATGATGCATATCGATCCTTCAACATTTTTGGATAAGTAGATTCTGATAGTATTTTCTCTGCAACTAAAAGAGCTCTAGCAAATGTATCTGCTCCTCCAATATGTGCATGAAAAATATCTTCTAAATCTGTAGAATTTCTTCGGATTTTTGCGTCAAAATTAATACCTCCTCCTTGAAGTCCTCCAGATTTTAAAAAAACGAGCATTGCCTCAGTAACTTCATAAATATTTACAGGGAATTGGTCTGTATCCCAACCGTTTTGGTTATCACCTCGATTAGCATCTACGCTTCCTAGCATACCTGCATTTGCAGCAACAGCTAATTCATGCTCGAAAGTATGTTGTGCCAGAGTTGCATGATTCACTTCAATATTAAGCTTAAAGTCTTTATCTAAACCGTGTTCTCTTAAGAATCCTATGGCAGTTGCTGCATCAAAATCATACTGATGCTTCATTGGTTCCATAGGTTTAGGCTCTATAAAAAAGGTTCCTTTAAACCCTTGCCCTCTTGCATAATCTCTAGCCATAGTTAACATTTGAGCCAGATGATCTAGCTCTCTTCCCATATCGGTATTTAGTAAGGACATGTAACCTTCTCTACCTCCCCAGAAAACATAATTTTCTCCATCTAATTCCATGGTAATATCCAGTGCCATTTTGATTTGAGCGCCGGCTCTTGCGACTACGTTAAAATCAGGATTGGTTGCCGCACCATTCATATATACAGGATTAGAAAAGCAGTTTGCAGTTCCCCATAAAAGCCTAACACCGGAATCTTTTTTCTTTTGAGCTACATATTCAGAAATATGCTGTAATCTTTTTTCATTTTTAGCTAATGTTTCAGCCTCTTCTATCAAATCAACATCATGAAAGCAGAAATAATCAAAACCCATTTTAGTAATAAATTCAAAAGCTGCGTCGGCTTTGTCTTCGGCACGTTTAATTGGATCTTTAGACTGATCCCAAGGAAAATCTTGAGTCCCAGGTCCAAATGGATCTCCACCTTGACCGCAAAAGCTATGCCAATAGGCGATTGCGAATTTAAAGTGATCTCGCATAGATTTTCCCATCACCATTTGATCTGGATTGTAAAACTTAAACGCAAAAGGATTGTCTGATGTTTTCCCTTCGTAAGATATTGCTCCGATTCCTTTATAAAATTCTTTATTTCCTGTTAGTATCATTTTATCTTAAATTAAATTATTTAACGCCTCTTTTAGCTCTTCTTTCCAATTTTGATATGCTTCAAAATAAGGTGTTTTCTTATTTTCTGGTTCAACTAGTGCCACACGATCTATGGAAGCTATACTTTCAGAATAGTGTTCTATTGAATTATTTTCAATTCCTGCAGCCCTTGCAGCTCCAACTGCTCCTGTGGTATTATAAATTTCTATAGGTTGTCCTATTAAACTTGAAACTGTTGATGAAAAAATAGATGATCTAAATAAATTATCATTTCCAGCTCTAATTACTTTAATATCTATTGCATCATCTTGCATAATTTCCATTCCATAGGCGAAAGAAAAGGCAATACCCTCCAAAGCCGCTCTACATAAATGTCCTTTTCTATGAATATTTAAATTTAAATTACTTAAACGCGCTCCAGGTGTTTTATTATAAAGCATTCGCTCAACACCATTCCCAAAGGGAAGATTGATCAATCCATCACTCCCAATTGGAGTTTTTGATGCCCACTTATTCATTTCGTTAAAGCTTGCTGCTTGTGTTACTTTTTTAAGCCAGCTATATTGAATTCCTGCTCCATTAATACAAAGTAAAGTTCCAATAATGGGTTTATTTTCTTTGTAGTTGACATGCGCAAAATGGTTTACTCTAAAATGCTCTTTTAAATTTGTTTTGTCTGTAACTGCAAATAAGACTCCAGAGGTGCCTCCAGTTGCAGCCACTTCTCCAGGCTTCAATATATTTAAAGCTAAAGCATTATTAGGTTGATCACCTGCCCTATATCGAATAGGAATACCAATAGGCAAACCAGTTTGAACTGAAGCGTTTTTAGTTACAAAACCTTGATCTTGAAAATTATTAACGATGGGTGGAGTAAGCGAGGAATCAATTCCATAGTGGGCTAATAGCCAATTGGCAACTTTCTTGTCTTTAAAATCCCATAGCATTCCTTCAGAAAGACCATTCTTAGTCGTGACTATATCACCAGAAAGTTTGAGTGCAATAAAATCACCAGGCAACATATAATGATCAATTTTACTGTAAAGGTCTGGCTCATTATCCATAACCCATTTCAATTTAGATGCAGTAAAATTTCCAGGTGAATTTAATAAATGAGCTCCAAATTTTTCTTCACCAATTTCTTTTGCTGCTTTAGTTCCAATAGATACAGCTCTACTGTCACACCAAATTATAGATTTTCGAAGGCTTTGCTTTTCTTTATCAACAACTACTAAACCGTGCATTTGATATGAGATGCCTATTGCTAAAATCTTCTTGCTATCTATTTTATTATCATCAATAATACGCTTGGTCCCATTACATAAATGCTTCCACCACATTTCTGGGTCTTGCTCTGCCCATCCTGGCTTTACAGCATCAATCGGCATCTCATTTTTTGGCTCTATAACTACAGCAAATTCGCGGTTAGTTTTCGCATCCACAAGAGCAACTTTTACAGACGAACTTCCAATGTCATATCCTATGTAAAACATCAATCTATATATAAAAAGTAAGGCTGATAGGCTATTCTTATAAAACCAATTTGTTCCATGACTTGCGTAGATTCAATTTTAATAAATTTAATTATGCCGTTGTTTTAAAATTTAAATATAAAAAAAAAGATAGCTTATAAAGTGTAAAAATGACATCTCTTTTCAAAAAAAATATTTAGCATCATAATTAAAAAATGTATACTTTTAATTTTATTTATTATAATAATATGAAATCAAAAAGCACTTCCCTTTCAAGACGAGATTTTTTTGTGAAAACTTCAGCAGTGACTGCTGGCATTTCTTTAGTAGGGACTAAACTTTGGGGCTCACCTGTCTATATCCGTGATTTACTAAAGCCTGATTCAAAAATAAATGGAGTTCAACTAGGCCTCATTACTTACTCTTTTAGAGAAATGAAGGATCAGAGTGCCGATGCTACTTTGCAATATATTTTAGATTGTGGGATAAATAGAATTGAATTAATGGGAAGAACTGCTGAATCATTTATTGGTCGCCCTGAAAATAAATTAGATCGTCGTAAATTATATTCGTTAATGCGAAAACAGAGAAACGATGAACTCACTGAACTTGATGCAAAAGAATTAAAAGAATTAAAATTACAGAATGTACATTATGAAAAAGAAGTTGAACAATGGAATAAAAATAGATCTTTAGAAAAATTTACAAGCCTCAGGAAAATGTATAATAGTGCAGGTGTTGAAATCTATGCATTTAAACCTAATTATTTATTAAAATCAACAAATTCAGATGCCGACATCAATTATGCAATGCAAGCAGGTAAAATTCTTGGCGCAACTCATGTCACATTAGAGCTGCCAATAGATAAATCTCATACATTAAAATTGGGACAAATGGCAGAAAAAAATGGAATCTATGTTGCCTATCATGGACACGAACAACAACATCCAACATGGTGGGATACAGCATTAGAACAATCTCCTAATAATGCAATGAATTTAGATCTTGGCCATTATACAGCTGCAGGTAATACCGATTCCATTGAATTAATTAAAAATAAAAATAAAAATATTTTGAGCATGCATGTTAAGGATAGACAAAATCCTGAACATGGAAAAAATAATGTATCATTTGGATTAGGTGACACTCCAATTAAAGAAGTACTCCAATTGATGCGAAACAATAAATATACTTTTCCCGCAACGATTGAATATGAATACAAAACACCTGACGGTTCGAGTATTATTTCAGAAATAAAAAAATCTATTGCTTATTGTAAAGATGCTTTAGAATCATGATTTTTTAAAAATATTTATAAATATGTCTTTCTGGAAATACAGTCTAATTTTATTATTGCTAAATATAAATTTTGTTATGGCTCAAGGATATGAAACCCAATCTTACAAAGTTATCCGTACTTTTTCTGACGGTGAGATTAGATTTTATCCAAAGGTAATGAAAGTTAAAACCAATAATAAAAGTGGGTTTAGTTCTCTTTTTAGATATATTTCAGGGAATAATTCTGAGCAACAAAAAATTTCAATGACTACACCTGTTCATATGAATAAAAATAATGAAAGTCATATCATGGAGTTTGTTCTTCCTAAACGATTTAATACAAATAACACTCCATTACCCTTAGGGAGTGATGTTAATGTATATCAATCTGAAGCTGGATATTTTGCTGCTTTTAAGTTTGGTGGTTATACCAACCTAAAAAAAGAGCAAATAATTGCCGAAAAAGGGAAAAATATTTTAACGGAGAACAACATTAAGTTCACAGATTCTCCCATAGTATTAGTCTACAATAGTCCTTACAATTTCTTTAACCGTAAAAATGAAATACTATTCCCTATATATTATAAAAACTAAAAGTTAATTATGAAAAACTTAATGCAGAAAATTATTCTCATTAGTATATTACACTTTTGCTCATGCCTAAATGCTCAAGGAAAAATAATTCCAAGTAATAATCCCGATCAACAGCTTCAAAAATTAGGTATCACATTACCTGAACCTTCTTCTCCTGTTGCAAATTATGTCAAATACGTCCAAAGCGGGAACCTGCTTTATCTATCTGGAACAGGACCTTTAAAATCAGACGGAACGCTTATCAAGGGGAAGCTAGGTGCTGATTTAACAATTGAGCAAGGTTATGAAGCAGCTCGTATTACAGCAATAAATCTAATAGCTACTTTAAAATCTGCTACAGGAGGAGACTTGAATAAAGTAACACGAATAGTAAAAGTATTGGGAATGGTAAATGCAACTCCGGATTTTAACGATGCACCAAAAGTGATTAATGGATTTTCAGATTTAGTGGTTGAAATATTTGGTGAGCGAGGAAGGCACGCTAGGTCTGCAATTGGAGTGGCATCACTCCCTTCAGGAATTGCAGTTGAAATTGAACTTATTGTTGAAGTAGAATAAGTGAATTTTTTTTTAATTAAAAATAATTTTTTGTGATACTTTTCATTCTTATAAATAAACCTTAATTCTATACTAACCCAAGATTATCCTCTCAACATAGAGCTAATTTTATGGTGATTCGAAATATTCTGTAGTCCCCTCCCAATCGGGATCAGCCGCACCTATCCAGGTGTTTTTTATAGTATCTAAAGCAACCGCATGTACTCTCCCAAAGCGTGCTTTTTCATTAATCATTTTAATAGGAAAAATTAATGGGTCCAACTCCGCATTCAAGGATTTCAAACCTTCATGATTTTCTATCCAAAGTGAATCTTCAAACGGATAGACTCTCGGTAACATAATGGATTTATAAAGTTTTTGCTTTTTTGAAAAATAACGATGTGCCACCTGAGTGACTGCTGTAATAATTCGGCTACCACCAGCTGCACCCAATGCTAGTATAACTTTATTGTTTTTTGTAAATAAGGTTGGTGATATGTGGGAGTTAGATCGATCACCCGGTTTAAATTCACCTAAGTAGCCCCCTAAAGTAACTGCATATAAAAACCCTAAACCTTCTGTCGCAACTTTAGATCCCATATTGGGCCCAATGGTTTGAGTTAATGAGACAACATTACCTTCAGCATCAGCTGTAGTCAAATGAGAGGTATGACCTATAGCAACTGTCCATGACTCGGGGGGGTGATTAGAGATTTTAGCAATCTTTTTTTGAGTTCCTTTTTCAATGGATATAGCTATACTTTTAGCATTCTCATAAGATATTATTTCCGATAAAGAGTCACGATCCTCTTGATGCTTTCGATTTGTATATGCTATTTTTGTAGCCTCGCCAAAATCTAGAGCCCATTCTTCTTCAGAAGTTGGTTTAGATAAATTATCCAAAATTTGTAAAATTTGAATTGTTATTGCTCCAAAGGAAGGTAGATACAAACTATGAATCTTGTTCCCCTGAAAAAGACCCGTAAGGATTTCAGCGTCCCGAGCATTATAATTTTTTAAATCATCCAAAGTTAAAATCCCACCATTCGATTGAATATCCTCAACCATTTTTTGGGCAATTTCACCTTCATAAAAACCTGCTTTTCCTTTTAACGCAATTTGATTTAATGTATTGGCTAATTCCTTTTGAATAATAATATCCCCAGCATTAAATGAAGTACCATCCATTTTTAAAAAATGAGTTTTAGTTCCTTCGAATTTAACTGTAACCTCTCTAGCTAATTTTTGTCTTTTCGCTTCACCTGGTAATAATTTAAAACCTTCTGTAGCAAACTTTATTGCAGGTTGCATCACTTTTATCAAACCCAGCTTTCCATTTTCTGAATGTAGCTTAAGTAGACCTGCAACTACTCCAGGTATTCCAATAGTTTTATATCCATAGGCATTCTTCTTATCGTCAGTAATATAGCTTTCCGGAACTTGTGTGGCGGCATCTACTCCACCAATATCACCTAAATGGTTTTGATATATTGCTTGAAGTCTACCTCCAATTCCACTCATGCTTGGTTCAACTACAGCAAGAGTGAAAGCTGCAGCAACTGCTGCGTCAAACGCATTGCCCCCTTGTTCAAACATAGATTTCCCTGCCAAAGAAGCTAATGGATGTGCTGCTGAAATTGTATTATTGCTATAGGGCTTTAATGTTTCTTGCTTGCAGGCAATAAGGATTACAAAAACAAGACTAACTTTAAGTAAAATTATATTTTTCATAAAAAAGTTTGTACCAAAATACAATCCTTTTTTTACTAAATAACTTAAATTTTATTGATTCAATATTTTTTTAGTTGAAATAACTGGAGTTTAAAAAAAATTTTAAAGCTATTTTAGATTTAATTAATGGGATAGATTAAGCCTATTATTTACAGTTGATCATTGGTAAAATGAAATAATGAATAAAACACTTAAGTTAAGTCGTCAAATGGGTTTGTTAGCTGTTATCGCTACTGGTATTTCCTCTATGGTCGGTGCCTCAATAAACGTTGTTCCCTTTATGATTCACAGGAGCGTGCCAAAAATAGGGCCTTATGTTTTGTCGGCTTTTGCCTTTGCTGCAATTCCTGCACTATTTGCTGGATTGGCTTATGCAATTTTATCTTCGGCGATGCCACGAGCAGGTGGGAGTTATTTATATGCCAGTAGGGGTTTGAGTCCTTATTTGGGATTTATAGCAAGCTTTTCACAATGGTTTGGTTTATCCATAGTTATTGGAGTTATTGCCTACATATCTATTCCTTTTTTGAGAGATATCGCTTATAGTTCTGAGCTTTTCTGGCTCGCCGAATTATTTAATATTTCGATTGTTCGTGTAGGAATGGGATTAAGTTTAATATGGAGTTTTGTTTACTTAAACATTAGAGGGATTAAGTCTTATACTAATTTATTAATTCCCATGGTAATGGTTGTTTTTTGCTTGGGAAGTATTGTAATCATATCGAGTTTATTTTATGACACTAATGACTTTCTTACCGCAATAAAAGAAAAGGAGGGCATAGTTCATGTTCTTTCTCCTAATCCAAATTTTGAATGGCGAATTTTTTTATCTGCAGCAGCTATTTTATTCTCAAGTTTTATTGGATTTGATGCAATTGCCCAAACAGGTAGCGAGGCTAAAAATCCAACTAGAAATCTCCCACTAGCAATACTTGTAGCAATTCTAGGTGTTGGCCTATTTTATTTTCTTTTTACAGCATCAGTTTATAAAATAATTCCATGGAGTTATATTGCTGAACAAGCTCAAAATAAAGATATTACAGCACCCGGCTTACTGAGTTATGTTTTGCCTAAGGGACTGGATGTTTTAATCCTTTTCGGGGCTGCAATTGCTTTAATAAATGATTTGCCCGCAATGTTATTATCGGTATCTCGACTAATGTTTGCATGGGCAAAAGATTCCATTTTTCCCACACAAATAACTAAAATTCATCCAAAAAATAAATCTCCGTATGTAGCTCTAATTCTGGCAGGTGTAATGTCCAGCATCGGAGTATTGGGTTCTCACTTTGCAGGTGATTTTTTCTTAGGAATTGATATAATGGTAACTTCAATGCTTGTCAATTTTTTATTGATGAGCATCACCTTATTAACCATTAAAAAACACAACCCTAAACTAGCTCAAGAAATCAAAATTTTAAAAAATAGAACTCTTCAACTTATCATTGGATGGGGTGGTGTTATTTTCTTGACGGGATTTTTAGTCATTCATCTTTATAAGGATCTCACCAGTCAAACAAATGCTTGGTATTTTCACTCAACTTATGTTTGGCTAATTGTAATGGGACTTGCAAGTATTGTCTTCTTCTATCGGTGGAATCAACTACAAAAAAAGGATAAAACCTTTCATCAACATTTTAAAAATTTACCAACAGAATAAGCATGAAAAAAATCACACATTTATCTTCTTCTCTTTCTATTCCAAGGTTAATTATTGGCTTATGGCAAATAGCCGATATGGAAAAAGCAGGGGAGCAACTTGATCACATCAAAACAGCAACCTACATGAATGATTATATAGATGCAGGTTTTACAACTTTCGATATGGCAGATCATTATGGATCGAGTGAAATTATTGCTGGGGAATGTAAAAATAAACATCCCAAAAGTGATTCTATCCGATTGTTTACCAAATGGGTTCCAAAACCAGGAGATGTAGAAAAAAAAGCGGTTAGAAATGTTATTCAAAAAGCCTTAAAAAGGATGCAACAATCTAGTATTGACATGATGCAATTTCATGCCTGGAATTATGCTGATCCTAGTTGGTTGGATGGGCTTTTTTTTTTAAAAGAATTAAAAGAAGAGGGATTAATTCAAGCCATTGGCGTCACCAATTTTGATGCTCACCATTTACGAATTGCTCTGGCAAGTGGTATTCCAATTGTTAGTAATCAAATTTCTCACTCTGTAATAGATCGAAGGGCCCTAGGTTCTATGCAAACTGTTTGTGAGGAATTTGGTGTTCATATTTTAGCTTATGGGACGCTAGCAGGAGGCTTTTTATCCAATCGATGGCTAGACAAAGAAGAACCCGGTCTGGATGCACTTCCAACTTGGTCTCTAATGAAATATAAACGTTTTATTGATGCTGCAGGGGGATGGAAGATTTTTCAAAAATTACTACAGGGGCTTGATCAAGTTGCGGTTAAACATAATACATCTATAGCAAATATTGCAAGTCGCTACGTTCTCGAAAATACAAATGTTGCTGCTGTGATTATTGGTGCTCGCCTGGGTGAAAATTCGCATATCCAAGAACATCAAGAATTACTTGATATTATTATTGATAAAGATGATATCATAATCATTGAAAATGCCATAGCACACCTTTCTCCTGTTCCTGGAAATTGTGGAGATGAATATCGTAAACCTCCTTTTCTGACTGCTTCAGGAGACCTCAGTCATCATATAGATACTAGCCCTAAAGTATATGCTTCAGTTGAAATATCACCACAAAGAAAACATGTTTACAGTGGAACTGCATGGGAAGAGTTTGCAGGATATTCACGTGCCATAAAAAAAGGGAATCGAATTCTTGTTTCTGGAACAACAGCGACTCATCGGAACCAGGTTGTAGGAGGATTAGATGCTGCAGCCCAAACCCATTTTGTAATTGACAAAATAGAGGCTGCCCTTAAATCTTTAGATGGGTCTTTAACGGATGTAGTTAGAACTCGGATTTTTGTTAACAATATTAACGATTGGGAGGCTGTCGCTCGTGCACACGGTCTTAGATTTAAAAATATTGACCCTGCCAATACACTCGTTCAAGCTAAACTTGTTGGCGAAGGGTATCTTGTAGAAATAGAAACAGAAGCCCTTTTGGATGAATAACTCGCCCTACTCAATGGTTAAAACGTCATACGTTTTTAAATATTTTGTCCATTTCTTCTTCTCATAATGGTTTATTGCATTTTCAAAAGTCATTGTCAAGTCTTGAGCAATATAAATCCTTTGCCAATCTTGCTTAGAGGGAATTGTAATCCTTGAAAAAGAAGCTTTTAAAGCTTCACTTGTTGCGGAATAAGGGGTAATTTTGGAGCTTTGCCATGCTCCAACTTGTCGCCCAAGAGGTTTGTCTTTACCCATTATTTTCAAGAGTTGTAGCTCATCCTTTAGCTTTTTTAATTTCTTTAGTTCTTTTTTATCTTGAAGTGTTAACTTGGAGAACTTATCAAGTGATGAATTAATATGCCTTTCCCAAAAATCTAATTTATCAAATAGGCCAGAAAGAACTTTAACTTGCTTTTTTATTGCCTTTTGATAGAGGTATAGCTGTTCATCAACCCCTTTATCTATATCAAATCTTGGATCGGCTATTACTTTTAGAATTCCATCACTAGTCGCTTCCTGATAAGTAGATTTAACTATATATTCTCCAGGCAAAACAGGTATCCCTCTTGAATCATCATTAATCCAAGCACCCGGTAAATTAACCATTTCCTCATCCAGTTTCCAGGTCAAATAATTTAGTCCCTTCTTTAAATGATATCCCACAACAGTATTAATAATATCTCCTTTTACATTATAAATACTTGCTTTAATTGAGTCCTTTTCATTAGGCTTGACTCGAAGAAATAAAGGTATTTCAACTTTTTGAAATACTTTATTAGGCCCCTCAAAGGTTGTATTAAATCCTGACCAGATATTTCCTGGGGGATTAATAAATAAACCTTTTACTTGAACTACTTCATTCATTGGTAGCGCCGTTAATTTCTTTTGTGAAGAATTTGATATTAATGCTCTTAAACTTAATAAATCATCTAGCACCCATATGGCTCGACCAAAAGTTCCAACCACTAGTGCAGACTCTTTTTCCTGAATCACTAGATCCATAGTTGACACACTTGGAAATCCGTTTTTAAAAGGAGTCCAATCTTTACCCTCATTAATACTAACCCACAAGCCATTCTCAGTTCCTAAAAAGAGTAAGTTTTTCTCTACAGGATCCTGGACAAAAGAGAGTGAATATCCTTTCACATCATTGTCATCAACAATCCGGACCCAACGTTGCCCAAAATCCTCCGTTTTGAATAAGTAGGGAGCATAATCTCCTTTCCTGTAATTATTAACAACAACCCAAGCCGTCCCTTGCTCATATCGTGAAGGGTGAATTCGAGCAATCCAAGCTTCGTTAGGCAGTTCATTAATCTGTGATGTCAAATTCTTCCATGAGGCCCCTCCATCAAGTGTTAACTGAACCTGACCATCATCTGTCCCAACCCAAATTATCTTTTTATTTAGATGACTAGGAGCAATAGCAAGTATGCTATTATAGTTTTCTGCACCAGAAATATCGAGTGTCAATCCTCCATAATCCCCCTTTTGATGATCAGAATTATCGGTAGTAAGATCAGGGGAAATTATCTCCCACGTTTGGCCTTTATCAAGTGTTTTATGGACATATTGTGAGCCATAATAGGCTGTATTCTCATCATATGGATCCCTTGCAAATCCTGCATTCCAATTAAACCGTAAAGTTTTCTTTATTGAGATGGGCTGAGGAGCGATACTTTGATAATAGCCTGTAAGTTTATCATATCGATATAAATCTCCGTTTTGTGAAGTTCCATAACCAAACCTAGAATTTTCCTTATCTGGAGAAATATAAAACCCATCGCCACCAACAAGATATTGCCAATACAAGGTTCTAATTCCACCCCTTTTCCAAGTATAGGCTGGTCCAGACCAATTACCATTGTCCTGCATCCCCCCATAAACATTAAATGGGGTGTCATAATCAACATTGATATGATAAAACTGTGCTACTGGTATTGTCTCTGGAAAATACCAGCTCTTTCCATGATCTTGAGTGATTCCTAATCCACCATCACCACCAATAATAAAATGTTGAGGATCATTGGGATTGATCCATATTGCGTGAAAATCGGCATGAATACCCTTCGTTTCATCGGCTGGAATCATAGGTGTAGTATCAAAAGTTTTTCCTCCATCATAACTCACCGATAAAGGTTGGTAGATATTATATAATCGATTTTCATCTTGTGTATCAACCGCTAAGTCTTGAAAATAAAAAGGACGATTGTTCGTGAATTTAGGATTACTATTAATAACTGACCATGAAGCACCCCCGTTGTCACTTCTGTAAAGTAAGTTTTTTTCAGCCTCTACTTTGGCATATACTATATCGGGATTACTCTGTGCTATAGCTACCCCTATTCTTCCTAGATCTCCTTTGGGAAATCCTTCTTTATTTCCAATTTTTTTCCAAGACTCACCCCCATCCTCACTTAAAAAAAGACCAGACCCTGGTCCTCCTGAAACAAAGGAATAAGGGGTTCTTTTATGCTGATAAACTGCTGCAAATAATTTATTAGAATTTGATGGATCCATGACCAAATCTGCAATACCTGAAAGCTTATTGGTAAACAAAATTCTTTTCCAATTTTGACCACCATCAATTGATTTATACAAACCTCTGTGTTCATTTATAGTAAATGGATCTCCCATTGCTCCAACATAAATAATATTTCCATCTGATGGATCAATTAGTATTCTATGAATAGTTTTTGTGTTTTCCAACCCCATTTTTTTCCAAGTTACTCCTCCGTCTTGGCTCTTAAAAATACCCATCCCCAAGTTCATCGAATTTCGAGGATTCCCCTCGCCTGTTCCAACCCATATATTATTTGGATTACTTTGTTGAATTGCGATTGCACCTATGTTTTGAGTCGGTTGATCATCAAAAACCGGATTCCAGGCTGAACCTCCATTTTCTGATTTCCAAACTCCACCCGATGCTGCACCGACTATAATTATTTTAGGATTAGAAGTAACAACATCAATGGCAGTGATTCTTCCACTCATATTTGCAGGTCCGATATTTCTTATTTTTAAGTTTTCAATAGAATCAAAACTTAGTGTTTGAGCACTTGTTGGAATTGATACTAATAAAATAATAAAGAGGAATAATCGCATAGTAAATAGTGTTTTTATTAACCTTACAATATAGCAAAATTTTGTTACTTTTATAAAGACATTGACCTATCAAAATCATTCCCTTTTGTTCCATTTTACATCATATTTTACCCTTAAATAATGAAGACTTACAATCTCTTACTAATAATATTATTATCGTTTTATTTTCATAAAACAATAGCTCAAAAAACTTTAAACAATAAAAATCCTCAGGAGTTGGTAACATTATTTAATGATTGGCGGTCATTTGAGATACCCCCTGACCTAAATGGAGCCCCCGACTATTCTCTCGTTACTTTTGACAAAAGATGGACGGCCTTTATGGCTTTGAAAAACCGTCTTCAGATAATGTCAAAAGAAGATTGGCCTATCAATCAACAGGTAGACTGGCATATACTTTGGGCAGAAATGAACGGTTATATTTTTAATTATAAAGTCTTAAAGCCTTGGCAAAGAGACCCTGCTTTTTACAGATCAATCTGGACGTATAAAAGTGATGTTCCTGCCCATGAAGGTCCAACGCATCATGCTTTAATTGAACTCTGGCAATATTCGTTTCCTCTAGATCGATCCTCAAGAAATAAATTGATTTCTTCATTAAAGAAAATACCTCCATTTCATCTACAAGCTCAAATGAACTTAACGGGTAATGCTCGTGATTTATGGATTACTGGCATCAAAGACCTCGAAAGTCAAGTTAAAGATCTGGATGATCTACTTCTTCAAAAAGGAGTCGCTAATGACAATAACTTAAAAACTTTCATTAATGAAGCTAGGGTGGCTACAATATTATTTGTTGAATGGCTTACTAATGAAATCCCAAATAAGACAGGACCTTCTGGAATAGGAAAAGAAAACTACACTTGGTATCAACAAAATGTCCATTTAGTTCCTTTAAGCTGGGATGATGAAGTTATCCTTTTAAAAAGGGAGTTAGCACGTGCTTGGTCTTCTTTAAAACTAGAAGAGCATCGTAACCGTAAATTGCCCGCCCTAAAAGATGCTAATTCATCTGAATCATATGATTTATTAGCAAAAAATGCTGCTCAAGAATTAATCAATTTCCTTGAAGAAAATGATATCGTTACTGTTAAAGATTATTTTACCCCAGCATTAAAACCGCACATAGGTAAGTATATCCCTCCAAACAAGAGAAATTTTTTTTGGATAACAGCACATTATGATCCAAAACCCCTTTTCTCTCATTTTTATCATTGGTTTGAATTGGCTAGAATGGATTTAGAGCCACATAAAAATCCAATCAGAAAAAAACCCCTTCTCTACAATATTTTTGATTCAAGAAATGAGGGCTTAGCCACAGCAGTTGAGGAAATGTTTATGCATGCCGGTTTATATAATAAAAACCCTAGAGCTAGAGAAATTGTTTATATTTTAATAGCTCAACGAGCAGCAAGAGGATTAGGTTCTTTATATGCTCAAGCTAATATTATGTCTATGGAGGATGCGGGGGAAATACATTCTGAATATACCCCAAGGGGTTGGATGAAAACAGAAAGAGATCTATTAATTTTTGAACAACATTTATATCTAAGGCAACCCGGATACGGCACAAGTTATATTACTGGAAAATATCTGATTGAAGAGACCATGGCTGAAGTGGCTAAAGAACAGGAGAAAAAAGGAGAACCCTTTACCTTAAAACAGTTCTTTGATGACTTAAATAACATTGGAAATATTCCTATTTCCCTAGGAAGGTTTGAGTTAACAGCTGATTCTAAACAGCTATATAAAATAACCAATTCTTTTATTAGCTTATAAATAGCAATTATAATTTCAAGGAGGTTTTATTTTATAAAAGAAAACCCTTCTCCTGCACGGCTTGTAATAATTGTTTATATAGAATTGTTTAATACTTTTTTCATCTCTAATATCTACAAATAACCTTCTACAAAATACTGTATTTTTAAAATATTTAATTTTTAATAAATTAAAAAAAATCTTCTTAATCACTGATACACACTGGTATTTAGATAAAAAATAACGCCCCTTCTGTCTTTTGGTTAGCCGCTCAGATGGTTTGAATTATTTATTGGGACAATTAGTAAACTAATTCTCAATCAAATATTTTTTATTAAGATTGATTGTTTTTTTTTAATCAAGTAAAAAAAATTACTCTGGTGCTATCCTGGAATATTGTTGTGAAGTGTCATTCCATATAAAATCACTAGTAACCCTTTCATAAACAGGATTATAATAAACTTCCAAGAATTTATTTCTGTTTATATTTTTCACTTTTACTTGAACAACAAATGTGTGGAAATGATAAGAATCATATGCACTTACAAAAGTATTGTAGGAATCCCAAGAAATATTCATCACAAAATCAATATTGTCATATTGACTCTGTGAAAATGAAGTTATTTTCTCATAAATCCTCTTTAATTCCACTTCTTTAGATTTATTATAATAAACGGTGTTGTTGGACATCCCTGATAAAAAAGATTTGTGTTCAACTATCATG
>MEHZ011359067.1_pt1 | contig 27254 bp, 24 predicted proteins | sample 897221 | NCBI WGS metagenome assembly MEHZ01 (sample SAMN05514161, study PRJNA337945) | marine metagenome | isolation source: marine surface water | place: Arctic Ocean | collected 2007-12-13
GGGCAAGCCATTCCCCACCAGCTCGAAGTGCCCGATCAAACCAATCAGGTGCAAAGCTTCGTAACGCTGAAGAAGAACCGCGGTTTGATTATGCTGTTCTCCAGCCCCCTGTCCTGGTGACCAACCTGCATTAGCCAAGCGGTCGCTTGGAATGACAAAGTTGATTACATCCACGAGAACGGCTTCCAGGTCGTTTCCGTCACCAACGACGAGATTAAGACGCTGGAGCGTTTCACCAACCGCCACAAGATCGCGTTCCCTCTCCTTTCAGATGAAGGTTCAAAGATCATCACCGCGTTCAATCTCTTCAACGATAGCGGCCAACCGGGCAGCTACTATTACGGGACAGCGGTTCCCCAGGTGGTGGTCGTCAATCCTGACGGCGTCGTTACCCTGACCTTCTCGGGGCACGGCTACACCTCGGATGACGAGATCGAGGGCATCGTCGTACGCGCTGTCCAGGGCCCGGCGAGCTAATCGCGCCGTGGGTCTCGTGATCACACGGACCATCAAACTCCTCGGGCTTGCGATGCTGCTTGGCATGCTCGCAAGCACGCCGGGGTATGCGCAGTCCGGGGATGCCATTCGACAGGGCGTTCAGATCGGCACCGCGATCCCCCCACAAGCTCGACGTTCCCGACCAGACCAATCAGGTTCAGGGCTTCGCGACAATGAAGAAGAGCCGTGGCCTGATCCTGATCTTCTCCCGTTCGCTATCCTGGTGACCCTATTGCGTTGACCAGGCGGTCGTCTGGAATGACAGGATCAGGGAAGTCCATGACCTCGGCTACGAGGTCGCCACAGTCACCTACGACGCGGTTCCCAAGCTGCGACGTCTCGCAAGACGGGCGAAGATCGCCTATCCGATGCTCTCGGACGAAAACTCAGAAATCATTCGCGCCTTTGGGCTGTTGGCAGAGAACTACCCGAAGGGCAGCTTCTATTACGGCGTCCCCCACCCCGCGATTGTCGTCATCGACGCCGAGGGGAAGGTCAGTCATCGGTTTTCGGAACGCAGCTACACCGACCGCCCGGACATCGACACGGTGCTGGATGCCCTCAAAGGCAAGCTATCCGGCTAGACCATGAAAAAAGGCCGCCCGGAGGCGGCCTTTTGTAATTCGTCTTCGAACTGAAAGATCTACAGCGAGTAATACTCGATGACCAGGTTCGGTTCCATCTGGACCGGATAAGGAACATCGGCCAGCTTCGGGCCGCGAATGTAGCTGCCCTTGAGGTTGTTCAGATCAACGTCGAGATATTCCGGCAGCTCGCGCTCGGTCGAAGCAATCGCCTCGAGTACCAGCGGCAGCTCGCGGGACTTTTCCTTTACCTCGATCACATCACCATCCTGCACGCGGTAGGAAGGAATATTCACCTTCTTGCCGTTCACCCGGATATGACCGTGGTTCACAAACTGGCGGGCCGCAAAGATCGTCGGCACAAATTTCATACGGTAGACGACAGCATCGAGACGACGCTCGAGCAGCTCGATCAAATTCTCGCCCGTATCACCACGACGGCGCACAGCCTCATCGTAGTAGCGACGGAACTGGCGCTCGCCTACATCACCGTAATACATGCGCAGCTTTTGCTTCGCCATGAGGTGGAGGCCGTAATCGGAAGGCTTTTTGCGTCGGCGGCCATGCTCGCCCGGGCCATATTCGCGCCGGTTGATTGGGCTTTTGGCCCGGCCCCAGAGATTCTCGCCGATCCGGCGATCAATCTTGTACTTTGCGGAATGCCGCTTAGACATATGATTTAGTCCGTTCTTTTCTTTTGTTGTCCCGATTAGCACCACCCCAACACGGGGTAGAGCGGGTTTCGGTCGTAGCCGATCCTCGTTCCCGGGAATTGCGCCGCACTATAGGCATCACCGGTCGGTTGTCAAACGCACATTGATAGGCCAAATCGCGGTTTTTACGCATGTTTTCAGGTATATGAGGCCATGGAAAAAGCTGCTGGGCCGCACGGCCAAGGAAATAGCCACCTGAAGGGCGTCGCCATCACTGCCTTGGGGGTGCTAGTACTCACACCGGATGGTCTTTTGACCTCTCTGGTCGCCGCAGACGTGCGCACATCGCTGTTCTGGCGCGGGCTGTTTTTAGGCCTCGCGCTCACCGCCTTTGTCCTGATTCGCTATCGGGCAGGCGCGGGACGGGCGTTCAAGGCCTTGCTCACGGCGCCGCAATTGATGGTCGCGGTATTTTTCGCCATCTCGTCCATCGGTTTTGTGGTTTCGGTTGTGACAACCAGCGTGGCCAACACGCTCTTCATTGTCGCCTGTGCGCCGCTTTTTTCGGCCATTATCGGGCGGGTTCTCTTCGGGGAACGCACTTCGCGCCGCACGATCATCGTCATTCTGATTACGATCGGCGGGATGGGAGTGATTTTCGCCGAAGGGCTGGGCCGCGGTGACCTAACGGGCAATTTATTCGCCATCGCGACGGCGCTGGCCTGGGCCGGTATGCTCGTCACGCTGGGCCGGGCGCGCATTGAAGATCCCGCACCAGCCATGGCATTAGGAGGGTACATGATCGCCGGAGTTGCGCTGCTGGTCGCACCAACCCTCACCATGGTCCCACAAGATTTTATCTGGCTGTCGCTGCTCGGCTTTATCGTGCTGCCAATTTCATTCTTCCTGATCGGGCTGGGACCGCGTCACCTGCCCGCCCCAGAAGTGAGCCTGATCATGCTGCTGGAGGCCGTTTTGGGGCCGGTCTGGGCCTGGCTTGTGATTGCTCAGGCCCCGTCCAACCTGTCGATGCTCGGCGGGGCGGTCATCCTCGGCACACTGGCGACGCATTTCGCAATTGGGCTGCGTGCCGCGAGCCGGGAGGAAAATTAAAATGTTTTGGCTTACCCCGAATTTTTGGGACTTTGTGCTTCTACTGACACCGTTCTATTTGTTTGGTTTGATCGACTATTACCAGTGGCGGTTCACCGAGAAGTACGCGGACAAAAAGACCGAGCATCGCTGGTATCCTTCTTTCTATGCCGCAAGTCCCATTCCGGTTTTCATGAGCCTGACAAAGTGGGGAATACAGATCATCTGGATATTGCTCATGCTTTTGCCGCTTCCCCGTAGTTTTGGGATTGGCTAGACAGAGCCGCTCTTAGTCCTCGATCTCGCCCCGCGCGCGTTTCGCGTTCTGGGTGTTCTGCCAGCTGCGGGTCATAGCGCTGATCATGCCGTGAAACGTGCGCACTTCCTGATCCGTCATCCGGCCGCGCTGGAGCATGGCGCGCAAATTGCGCACAACAGTTTTCTTGAGATTTGGTGCCCGAAAGAAACCGCCGGCGTCGAGTTCGGTCTCGAGCCGCGCGAACAACTCCATCACGTCCTTCTTTTCGGCCAGACGGGTGCCCGACATCTCGATCGATTCCGCCGGCGTGACGTCTGCGGCCGTGAACCACTCATAAGCGACCAGCAGCACGGCCTGGGCGAGATTGAGGGAGGAATAAGCCGGATTGAGGGGCACCGAGATGACGGTGTCGGCGAGCACGATGTGATCATTGGTCAGCCCCGAGCGTTCCGGGCCGAATAGCAAGCCAACTTCTTCCCCACGGGCGTCAGCTTCGCGCATCTCCAACCCGGCCTGACGCGGGGTGATCACGCGAACGGTCAGCTCCCGCGGACGCGCCGTGGTGGCGTAAAGCGCGGTGATCCCCTGAACCGCCTCCTCGGTAGTCTCGAAAAGCTGGGCCTTGTCGAGCACTTCGGTTGCCCCCGAGGCCATGGTCACGGCCTTCTGGTTCGGCCAGCCCTGTTTCGGTTTGACCAGCGACATGCGGTTCAGGCCGCAATTCAGCATCGCCCGGGCCACGGCCCCGATATTCTCACCCATCTGGGGCTCGACCAGGACGACCCGCGGGCCGCCGGAGAGAGAGTTCCGGGTGCGATCCGTGCCCGCCATCAGAGGGTTCCACCGATCAAAAGGGCAATTGAGGCTTCCAGCATGGATTTCACTAACGCTCGCGTTGATGCAACAATTCGAAATGCCCGAGAACTCGACTTATTCCGGACGGACCATTGAGCGCGCGCTCGACGTGCTCGAAAGCTTGCGCGCTTCTGAATCCCCGCTCTCTTTAACGGAAATCTGCCGGGTGACAAGCCTGCACCCGGCAACCGCCCATCGAATCCTCGACGTGCTCGAGCGCCGCAACTACATCTCGCGAAACGCCCGCACCCGACGCTACGGACTGGGCTTTGATTCCTACTACCTGGGCCAAACCAGCGATGCGATGCGGGTGACCGCCGAACGAACCCGCCCCGCCCTGCAGCAGCTGGCCTCGGAATTCGGGGTTACGGCATCCTTTGGCGCCCGCGAAGGCACAAGGGTGATCCTGCTCGCCCAAGCCCATCCCGTGGAGCCTGACCACCCCCTGGCGGGCTTTGAACGCTATGTGGACGCGCATGCCTCCTCGATCGGGCGAGTATTGCTCACGCCCTTGGCCGACGAAGACATCGAGCGGCTTTACCGCGACGTTCCCCTGACCCGCTACACACGGCGCACCACCGGCTCGATCGCGGGCCTGCTGCGCGATGTTGCCGGGGTCCGTGAATCAGGTTTTGCCGTCGATGAAGGTGAATTGCGTGAAAATCTGCGCGGCATTTCGGTCCCCCTGATCAATCAGGCTGGCGAGATCAACCTCGCCTTTTGGCTGGTCTATAACGGGTCTGCCGACCACCCCCTTAATCTGCGTAATGCCCTGGCACGCGCCAAAGAGGTCAGCGAGCACATCAGTTCCTATCGAACCGTCGGCTAGACAATTTTATTAACTGAAATACTCTCGCACTTGAGCTATGGGAGTTATTTGAGGCCCCCCATGATCTGACCATAGATTTCCACCTGTCGGGGACCTGCGATGTCAGAAGCGATGCAAAAATCCTTTACCGCTGCGTTCGACTGCGAAGCACGCGCCGTCGGCAAGATGCGCTCGGAAATGACCGTCTATTGGCGCGAACCACGCCAGGCCCAGTGGGAAATGGCTTCCGATGAAACAGGATTCCAGGGCGGTGAAGGCTCCGCGCCGGTGCCAATGGCCTATTTCATGGCCGGCCTGACCAGCTGTCTGATGACCCAATTGCGGGCCTTCGGCAAAAAAATGCGCATCGATGTCCGCAATGCGGTGGTCAATTGCCACGCCGAATGGGAAGCCACGATCGAGGGACGAGACCCTTATGTGGCCATGCCCAAGGGCGTGACCATGGATATCGAATTCGACAGCGGCGCCCCGGTTGCCGACCGTTTACGGCTGATCGAGGCGGCCAAAAAGGGCTGCTTCATCGAAGCCATCGTGCGCGAACCCAGCAATGTGGCCCATCGGCTCAAGACCCAAGACGGATGGATCGAGGCATGAGCCCGACCATCGAGAAGACTTCATAGAATTCACCTGAGAGGATCAGACCATGGCGTCACCGAAAGTCATTGTGCAGCTCTACCCGATGCTTCCCGCCGACGGCGAGGCGGACCGAAAGGCCCGTGCGCCTCTGGGGGCAGATTCAGATGCCTATAACGAAACTATCCACGGGCTGACCGAAATCGTCAAAGCGGCCGACGAGATGGGCGTCTGGGGTATGTCGACCATCGAGCATCACCTCCATTCCGAAGGCTATGAGGTCGGGCCCAATCCGGGTGTGCTCAACGCCCATTGGGCCGCCCACACCAAGAACATGCATGTGGGCGCGCTCGGTTATGTGCTCGCCACCCAGGACCCGATCCGGGTCGCCGAAGAAACCGCGATCATCGATCACCTGACCATGGGCAAGTATTTCGTCGGCTTCGCGCGCGGCTACCAGTCTCGCTGGACCAATATCCTCGGCCAGTCGAGTGGCGCTCAGGCGTCGACCTCTGACGGCAGCGATGTGGACAATCTAAACCGGGAGGTCTTTGAAGAGCGGGTCGAGATGATCCTTGATTGCTGGACCAAGGATTCCGTCGAATTACGGGGCAAGCACTATCAGGCCCCCTTCCCGATCGAAACCGGCGTCCAGGGCTACCAGGGCATCGATATTGCCCGGGAAGCGGGCACGGAGGGAGAGATCGACGCCGACGGCAATGTGCGGCGGATTTGTGTCGTTCCCAAGCCGTTCCAGAAACCCCATCCGCCGGTCTTTATTGGTGTCCACAAGAGCCCGGCGACCATCGAATACTGCGCCAAACACGGCTTCCACCCGTGTTACTTCAACCCGACGGATGCGGTCATCGATCTGTCTAAAATGTACCACGAGGAATCCCAGAAACACGACCACAATTTCCAGCTTGGCGAGCGACAGAACATCGTCCGCCAGACCCGGATTGCGAAGAACCACAGCGAGTTTGAACGTCGGGTGAAAAAGTACGACGTGGATATCTTCAAGAATTTCTACAGCGTCTTCGCCAACCACAATGTGGACAAGGCCGACAGCAGTGACGACGCGGCTTTCGCGGCGATGAAGGACACCAGCTTCCTGACCGGCGGCACGGTCGACGATGCGATCGCCTACTGGCGCGGTATCTTCGATCAGTCACCCTTCGAATACATCACCCTGATCTGGCATTACGCCCAGCAACCTGCCGATCTGGTGCTCGAGGAAATGCAGCTCTTCATGGAAAAAGTGCTACCCGAACTCGAAGTGCCCGACTACGGGTCTGCCACGCAATATTCTCTCTTCCTCGCCCGTGTGCTAGCGCATGCGGGCGAGAAACAGCGCAGTAACGGCACCGCCAACAAAGACCAGCCCGAGCGCGATCTGGCCGAGCCCGGTCACCGCGAAAGCCCCTGTGACCTCAATCCGGTCGGCGATCGGTTGACTGTAGAGCGGTGAGGCAAAGGTGCCGAGGAACTGAAAGAATGTCAGACCGCCGACAAAACGACCCCGCATATGAAGCGGGGCGATCGAAAGCAGCCACCCATTGAAAGTCGGCATCATCATGCCGAACCCAATCCCGGCCAGTAACATGCCCAGCATGGCCTGCGGCGCGCCCTCCGCCGTCGCCGCGAGCAGCATTCCAACGCCCAGAAGCAGATAAGTCGCAGCCAGAATCGTGTTGTTGTCGAAACGGTCACGAAGCCGGCGAAACAGCATCGCGGTGATGGCCGCAATAACGTTGAACACGGCGATTGCGATCCCGGCAATTGCTGCGGCAGGAACGCCGATCTCCGGCAACAAAAACGGCATCTGTGAGGGGATCAAAAAGGTCGAGGTCATGCTCACAAAGATCAGGAGATAGATCATCGCCACACGCAAAACCGGAAAACGGTTCCCCGGGGCCAGCAACCCGCGCCGCGCTTCATTCGAAACCGCGCGAACCGGTTCGGCAATTCCAAATATGACCAGTGGCAGGACGATCAACGCGGTCAGATAGAGATAGAACGGCAGGCGCCAGTCCGTGTCTGCCAGAAAACCGGCAATCGTCGTGCCGCCCGCCACCGCCAGAACCATCACCGATATTTGTGCCCCGGCCATGCGATTGCGATGTGCGCCCTGGTAATAGTCACCGATCAGCGTGGTGACCGCCGTCAGGATCATGCCCGAGGCAATGCCAAGCACCGCGCGGCTCACCAGCAGCTCCGTCAGACCGGTCAGCCAGATCCCGGCGGTACCACTGAGGAGATAAAGAATGATCGCAGAGACCAACACGATCTTGCGGCCCATCCGATCAACCAGAAACCCTGAAAGCGGTGCTGATAGCGCCATAAACAGCGCTGTAACCGTCAACACCATGCGGGTCAGAAGCGCGGAATCCGGAATATCCGCATAAGCTCGCTCGATAGCTGGAAGCGAGGGTGCAACGGCCCCCAGCGCGAGTAACGTCAGGCTGCTCGCCGACAAGATCGCAATCGTGCGCAGGCGATTGCGCGCATGGGTCGCGTCAATTTCGATATCTGTTGAACTCAAAACCTGTCCGCCCTTCGCCGCGCAGATGACCGTGCGCGAGGACCATCGTCAAGGCAGTGAATGCCTTATTGGTGCAGAACCCCATCCGGGTTGAAGGCGTTGAAGGCGTTGAAGGCAAAAGCAAAGGTTAGATCGTGGATAGCGTCCTGAAACCCTGCCGGAGTTTTGCGCTGCACGGTGACATAGCCGATATCCCGGCTTTCCTTGATATAGGCCACATCAAGAACGGAAAGCTGACCCGGCTCCCAGGTAATCACCAGATCCCCGGCTTCGATCTTCTTCTCTTTGCGCAGCCGATCAAGCGACCACGCCTCACTCCCGACTGCCACCACATAGGCCAGTGGGGCAATGCCTTCGACTTTGGGAACGCCGGGCATGAAAGGTTCATCCGCGGTATCGTAGCCTGCATAGGGGTTCACACCGTAATTGCGCGGGAAGCCCGGCGGGCGCTCCAGAATATCGGCCTGGGGAAAGCGCTGATCAAAACCCCAAAGGGTTCAACCCGGCTGGGAATAATGGTGAGACTTTCACCCGAAAACTTGCCGACGATCCCTTCGCCGGTAAATTGCTGCCACCAGCTTTCGGTTTGCCGGTCATACATCACAAGATCAGAGAAACGCAGATTTCCCGTGGTGCCGAAATCAAGCTCCTGGTCACCGACCCGGCGGTCAAACACGATAGCGGTGTTGCACAGAGGGCAGAACGTCACCGTGATCGGTACGCCGCCCAGCGTGTCATTGACGATTTCGTGCCAGATCAACACCGTCAGCGGATAAGCCCGGGTCGCGCCGTTGACCGTTACCGTGATCACCGGCTCACGCGCGTCATGGACAAGCCGCGCCTTTTCCAGATCACCGATCGTCGGCGTGTCGATGGCCAGGATCACATCACGGGCGATCCCCCCGGAGGAAATTTCAGTCAGATCCACGCTGTGCCGCGAGAAATCGGTTTGCAGCCAATCCTTTTTCCAAGCGTCGACATCAGCAATGGCGGGCATGAATGACAACGTCAGCGCGAAGGCACCCAGAACAAGAAACCGAAGTTTGGAATACGACATAAATTCACTCCCTCAAGACAAGCCAAACTACCGCAACGCCATCACGTATTGGCATGACATGAGCTTCAATTCGATGTGAACACGTACAGCCCCGCGGGCGGGTTCAAAATCCTCCCGCTAACTGCGGGCGCGCAGCAGCTTGTAGATAATCGCGTCGTTCAGCGCGTTATAAGCAGCGTCGATGATATTGGGGGAAATGCCCACAGTGCCCCAGCGATGACCGGTTTCGTCACTGGACTCGATCATCACCCGTGTCACCGCGGCGGTTGCCTGTTGCGGGGTCAGGATACGAACTTTGAAGTCGACCAGTCGCATGGTTTCAAGCTCAGGGAACTTCGGCAGCAACGCCTTGCGCATGGCATCGTCGAGCGCGTTGACCGGGCCATTGCCTTCGGAGACCTGCATGGTCGTTTCGCCATCAATTTCCATTTTCACGACCGCCTGACTGATGGTCGTGATGTCACCGCGGGCATTGAAGCGCCGTTCGACCTCGGAGCGGAAGCTTTCCATGACATAAAATTTTGGCACTTCACCCAAAGTGCGGCGGGCCAGGAGTTCGAAGCTCGCTTCCGCACCATCATAGGTGTAGCCCTCGAATTCACGGGCTTTGACATCTTCGACAAGGCGCGAAATTCGCGGGTCCTTGGAATCTACGTCGATATCCGCCTCGCGCAACCGCGAGAGAATATTCGACCGACCGGCCTGGTCCGACACCACGATATGGCGTGCATTACCAACGATCTCCGGCTCCACATGCTCGTAGGTCCTCGGGTCTTTCTGAACTGCCGAGACGTGCAATCCGCCTTTGTGGGTAAATGCACCCTCCCCCACATAGGCCGCATGGCGGTCCGGTGCGCGGTTCAGCAACTCGTCCAACAGACGCGAGATACGGGTCAGTTTGTGCAATTCGTCCGGACCGATCCCGGTCTCGTAGGCGCCGTCATATTTCAACATCAGATTGGGGATCACGGTGATCAGATTGGCATTGCCGCAACGTTCGCCCAGACCATTCAGTGTTCCCTGCACATGCCGCACTCCAGCTTCGACCGCAGCCAGGGAGTTGGCAACCGCATTACCGGTGTCGTCATGGGTATGGATGCCAAGCCGGTCGCCGGGAATATGGGTGAGCACTTCCGAGACGATCCGGTGAATTTCATAGGGCAGCGTGCCGCCGTTGGTGTCGCACAGGACCACCCAGCGCGCGTCCGCGTCGTAAGCAGCCTTCACACAAGCCAGCGCGTAGTCCGGATTGGCCTTGTAGCCGTCGAAGAAATGCTCCGCATCGAACATCACCTCGTCCTTGCGCGTGCAGGCATAGGCGATGCTCTCGCCGATCATCACCACATTGTCTTCGCGGGGAATTCCCAGCGCCAGATCGACATGGAAATCCCAGGTTTTGCCCACCATGCAGGCAGAATCTGCGGCCGTGGACAGGATCGCATTGATGCCCGGATCGTTCGCCGCGCTGTGGTCGGCCCGGCGGGTCATCCCAAAAGCGGTAAAGCGCGCGTTCTTTAGTCCGGGTGAGGTTTCGAAGAAGGCATCATCGACGGGGTTTGCCCCGGGCCAGCCGCCCTCCACATAATCGACCCCAAGATCGTCGAGAGCCCGGGCAATGGCGCGCTTGTCATCGACGGAGAAATCCACACCCCGCGTCTGGGCACCATCGCGCAGGGTGGTGTCAAAAAGATAGATCCGCTCGGCCATAGTGGTCAGCTTTCCCGGCGCCAGGTCGTTCCGCCAGCGTTGTCCTCAAGGACGATGCCCTGAGAATCGAGTTCGTCGCGAATTTCGTCAGCGCGCGAGAAGTCCTTCGAGGCCCGAGCGGCATTGCGTTCCGCGATCAGCGTATCGATGGCCGCATCGCCGTCACCCTGGAACCACATATCCGGATTGGTTTGCAGCAACCCGAGAAGTTTCCCGGCCGCCTTGAGGGCGCCAGCTGCCGCGGCAACCGCATTGTGGTCGCCTTCCTGCTCGGCTGCGAAAACCGCATCTGCCACAGCGTGCACCCCGGCCAACGCCAATGGAGTGTTGAGATCATCCTTCAGGGCCATAACCACTGCCTCGGGGATTTCCCCATCATCACCGACCCCACCCTCGACCAGAGCCAGCGCCCGATAAAACCGGTTCAGTTCCTGCCGCGCGTCACGCACACCATCCCTGGTGAAGTCGACCGGCTGGCGGTAATGGGTTTTCAGCAGCGCCAAACGTAGCGCCTCGCCGGGAAACTCCGTGAGCAAATCCGAGACCGTGTAGAAATTGCCCAAAGACTTGGACATCTTCTGGCCTTCGCTCATCAGATACCCATTGTGCATCCAGAAACGGGCAAAGCTTTCATCAGGATTGGCACAACGTGACTGGGCGATCTCGTTCTCATGGTGGGGGAATACCAGATCGACCCCCCCGCCATGAATGTCGAAGGATGCACCGAGATGCTCCTGGCTCATGGCCGAGCATTCGAGATGCCAGCCCGGACGTCCCTTGCCCCAAGGGCTGTCCCAGCCCGGCTGATCGTCCGAGGACGGCTTCCAAAGCACAAAATCAGCGGGATCGCGTTTATACGGCGCCACTTCGACCCGGGCCCCGGCGATCATTTCATCCCGGTCACGGCCCGAAAGTTTGCCGTAATCAGGCATCGAAGGAACGTTAAACAGCACATGCCCTTCGGCTTCATAGGCATGCTCCCCGGCGATCAGGTTTTCGATCAGGGCGATCATCTGCGGGATATGGTCGGTCGCGCGCGGTTCCACATCAGGCTCATCACAACCCAGCGCGAAGGTCGCGATATGAAAATTCTCGGTGGTGCGCGCGGTCAGGACGTCGATGGTCTCGCCGTTCTCGGCTGCCCGTTCGATGATCTTGTCGTCCACATCAGTGATGTTGCGCACATAGGTGACCGCGCCAGCGCCATAGAGGAGGCGCAGCAGCCGCGTGAGCACGTCAAACGCCACCAACGGGCGGGCATTGCCGATATGGATATCGTCATAAACCGTCGGCCCGCACACATAGAGGCGCACGGCAGCCGCATCGATCGGCTCAAAGACGTCCTTGTTGCGCGTATAGGTATTGTGGAGATGCAGGGTCATCAAAGTTCCCGTGGATTGGATTGCGGATCACGCGCGGCGAAACCGCACGCGGACAGAGGCTGTCAGCCGGTAATTCGCGAACAAGCGATGCAACATCGATGGGAACGATGATTGGTCATGGCCGCGTGTATAGCGCCGATGGGAAAACAAGGCAATTCAAGGGGACAAACCCGTGGCCTGTCCGACAGCTCTGGATTGATTCACCCTACGGGTTCGCAATGACGAAATCAGCGGTCACCGTCATTGCGAGGCGGCCGCAAGGCCAACTCGGCAATCCAACCGCCGGGTGCCGCTCTGGATGGCTTCACCCTGCGAGTTCGCAATGACAGGATAACGCCGCTTACCGTCATTGCGAGGCGGCCGACCGGCCAACGCGGCAATCCAGAAAAAGCTAGGCCTTGCCCCGGAACGCGTTGGTGATCGGATAGCGGCGGTCGCGACCGAATGAACGGCTGGTGAGCTTCACGCCGGGGGGGGCCTGACGGCGTTTGTACTCGGACAGTTCAAGCAAGCGCCAGATGCGGTGCACGATCGCCGGATCAAAACCTTTTTCCTCAAGCTCAGCACCACCGAGGTCTTCCTCGATCAGCCCGTGCAGGATCGCGTCCAGAATCTCATAGGGCGGGAGTGAATCCTCGTCCTTCTGGTCGGGTCGTAGCTCGGCCGAAGGCGGCTTTGTGATCATCCGCAAGGGAATGACTTCACCCGCCGGGCCAAGCACCCCTGTTGGGTGGTTTTCATTGCGCCAGTGGCAAAGCGCGAAGACGTCGGTCTTGTAGACATCCTTGATCACCGAATAGCCGCCAGCCATGTCGCCATAAATGGTGGCGTAGCCGACCGACATTTCCGACTTGTTACCCGTGGTGACCAGCATTGTGCCCGTCTTGTTGCTGATCGCCATGAGCAGCAGCCCGCGCGCGCGGCTTTGAATGTTTTCCGCCGTGATGCCTTCAGCCGGCTCATCAAAAGCCTCGGTCAGCATTTCATCGAATGCCGACATGGCCGGACCAATACCAACCGTGTCGTAACGCGCGCCGACCTGCTCAATGAGCTCGCGGGCGTCTTCCAGGCTATTGCCGCTTGTGTAGGGCGACGGCATCATCACACAGTGGACCCGGTCGGCCCCCAGCGCGTCGACCGCCACCACCGCGGTGATCCCGGAATCGATACCGCCCGAGAGGCCCAGGACCACGCCGGGAAAACCGTTCTTGTTCACATAGTCGCGCAGCCCCAGGACCATTGCCTGGTAGATGCGTTCCTTGCCTTCGATCCAGTTACTAACCTCGGCCTTCACGCAAGACCAGCCATCGGTGTCCCGTGCCCATTCGGTCGCGGTAATGTCCTCGACAAACTGCTTTGACGCCGCGGCCATGCGCCGGTCCGCGTTCAGGACAAACGAGCCGCCATCGAAGACCAGCTCATCTTGCCCGCCGACCTGGTTCACATAGATCAGCGGCAATTCGGTCTCCGTCACCCGCGCCACGGCGTGGTTCATGCGCACATCGACCTTGTCGCGCTCATAGGGGCTGCCATTGATGACCACCAGAATTTCGGCGCCGGATTCCATCAGCGTCTCAGAGACATCCGGGGTCCACATGTCTTCACACACGGCAATCCCGAGACGCACCCCCCGGAAATTCACCGGGCCGGGCAGATCGCCGGCGTCGAAGACGCGCTTCTCGTCGAACACACCGTAATTCGGTAAATCCCATTTAAAACGAAGCGTCTGGATCTTGCCGTCATCGAGCACCGCGGCCGCGTTGAAACGGCGGCCATGCTCGTCGAGCCAGGGCGTGCCAATGATCAGGCCGGGGCCACCATCGGCGGTTTCCGTCGCCAGCGCCTCAACGGCGGCCATCGCGGCGCGCACAAACGCATTTTTGAGGATCAGATCTTCGGGCGGGTAACCGGTGACACAAAGCTCGGTCCCCACCACCAGATCGGCGCCCTGCCCAGAGGCGGCCAGACGAGCGGCCCGGATTTTGTCGATATTGCCATCGATATCCCCGACAACGGGGTTCAACTGGGCGAGCGTGATGTTCAGGGAATCAGTCATGGATCGGCACGGCTGGGGTTAAGGAGCGGCGGACGGTAGGCAGGGCCAGTTGGCGTGTCAACGCGGGGCGGCAGCCTATTTCCGCAACAGGAATTCGCGGCCGACTTTCACCCGCTTGGTACCTCCATACTGGACGATGTCGGCGGTGGCGTAAGTCTGCTGCCAGTCACCGGGCAGGAACGAGCCGGTGCCGATGGCATCGATGGGCACATCGGCTGCGGCCATGACCTTGCATTTCTCGGGACCGAAGCCGGACGAAGCCACAATGCGGGCTTTTTCGAACCCGCCCTCATCCAGACGCTCGCGCAGACGCCAGATCGCCGCCGCAGAGACTCCGCCACCGATCAGGTGGCGCAGCTCGCCTTCGGTGCGGTAGCCCCGAATGGCGTCGGGTGCGTGACGTTCGAGCACAACGTAGCTCTCCGACGGGTCGAGATCCTCGATGTAGCGTCCGCCCGGTGTATCGAGCCGCAGCGAGATCTTGCCGTCGCGCACCATCTCCGGGAAACGGCGGCAGACTTCCAGGGAATCACTGATTTCTCGGCCGAAATAATCGACCAGAACCGTCAGGGATTCGTCCGGATGGGTTTCGTGGAACATCTCGGCCGCACGCACCGTCGAACCGGCATAGCCGATCAGGGCGTGGGGCATCGTGCCCAGGCCGCGGGGCTGGCCGAAGTAATGCGCCGTGGCGTCCGTGGCGTTGCCCACAAAGCCGATGGCTTCGACCTTGCGGGTCGCGCGGGCCGATCCCACCGAAGCGGCATAGGCCATCAATTCCGCCATGTCCGGTCCGGCGCAATGCCGTGCATCGAAGGCCATGAAGGACACATTGGGCAGGTCCACACACATCGCCGCGGCATTGTAAGCAGCAACACAAGCCGCCCCGAGCTTTTGCAGGAACAACGTCTCAAGATCGACCAGATCGTGGAACGAGCCGGAAATATACATCAGCGGCTCACCGGCACCGACCCAGCGGCCTTCATCGAACCGCAGATCGATATCGAATTTGGTACCCCGCGCTTCGGCAACCCCCTCCAGCCAGTCGATCGCCAGCCGGGCGGCCGAAATCACCGGGCGGCGCATGAAGACGGCGTAGGTAACCGGCGTGTCGCCGAACTTGCTGACAATGTCGCGGGTCTTGTTGAAATAGGTGTCCGTATAGGCGGTGATCTCATCGGCCTGCGGGCGCAGTCCGATGGTCCGAGAAGTAGCCCGTTCGGCGCTCTTCTGCTTCGCGTCTGGCGGTTCGGTTGTACTCATTTCGACCCCCGATCTTTTCGGGCCCAAAGGCGGCCCTCAATACGTCGCCGGGACCTGCCCGGACGGCGAATTTGGTTCAGGCCGCCGAAGCTTTCAGGCTTCGTCATTCGCGGCATCGTCACGCTGACGCTTCAGGCGTTCGGCGATCTGGAAGGCCAGCTCGATCGACTGACTGGCATTCAGACGCGGATCGCAATGGGTGTGGTAGCGGTCGCCGAGACCTTCCTCGGTGATCGCCTGCGCGCCCCCGATACACTCGGTCACGTCCTGGCCCGTCATCTCGAAATGAACACCGCCAGCATGAGTTCCCTCCGCCCGATGGACAGCAAAGAAAGTGTCGACCTCCGACAGAATGGAGTCGAAGCCGCGCGTCTTGTAGCCGCTCGACGCCTTGACCGTGTTGCCGTGCATCGGATCACAAGACCAGACGACCTTGCGGCCTTCCTTCTCGACCGCACGCACCAGCGGCGGCAGGCCGTCTGCAGCCTTGTCCGCGCCCATGCGACAGATCAACGTCACCCGGCCGGCTTCGTTTTCCGGGTTCAGCACATCGAGCAACCGCATCAGGTCGTCCGTGTCGAGCGAGGGCCCGCACTTCATGCCGATCGGGTTTTCAACACCGCTTAGATATTCAACATGCGCGCCGTCGGGCTGACGCGTCCGGTCCCCGATCCACAGCATGTGAGCCGAGGTATCGTACCATTTGTCGGTCAGACTGTCCTGACGGGTCAGGGCCTGCTCATAGACCAGCAGCAGCGCTTCGTGGCTGGTGTAGAAATCGGTTTCGCGCACCTGAGGTACGTTCTCGCTGGTGAGCCCGCACGCGGCCATGAAACCGAGGGTTTCCTCGATCCGGCTGGCCAGTTCCTCGAACCTGGCACCCTGGGGGCTCGATTTGACGAAATCGAGGTTCCAGCGATGCACCTGGTGCAGATCAGCAAACCCACCCTGGGCGAAGGCGCGCAGCAGGTTCAGGGTCGCGGCAGCCTGATGATAGGCATGCAGCATCCGGTCTGGGTTGGGCTCGCGTGAATCCACGTCGAACGCCATATCGTTGATGATGTCGCCGCGATAACTGGGCAGCGAAACGCCATCGATTTCCTCGGTCGGGGTGGAACGCGGCTTGGCGAACTGCCCGGCCATACGACCAACTTTCACGACCGGACAAGCCGCACCGAAGGTCAGCACAATGGCCATCTGCAGCAACACCTTGAAGGTATCGCGAATATTGTCGGCGTGGAATTCCGCGAAGCTCTCCGCGCAATCACCGCCCTGGAGCAGGAAGGCCTCTCCCTCAGCGACACGTCCGAGCTGCGCACGCAAGGCTCGCGCCTCGCCTGCAAACACCAGCGGCGGCTGCTTTCCAAGGGTTTCTTCCACATTGGCGAGCGCGGCTGCATTGCCGTATTCGGGCACTTGCAGGACATCGCGACTGCGCCAGCTATCGGGCTGCCAGATCTTGGACATTGCTCACTTCGGACCGAAGCACACGTGGCCGGGTCCGTCCGTTAGTTTGTTTTACCAGGTTTCGCTTACGCGAAGGCCCTGCCTATAGGCGTCAAAAGCGCCGATTGCCAGCAAAAATCGCACAAATTCAAGGTGCTAGCAAACCGTGCAAGACAGATTTTCCGTTGCTCCCCATCGCCCTCATCCTGAGGAGGGCCGACGGGCCCATCACGAAGGAGGCGTGTGTTCGCACCAGCGTCACTTTCCTCAGCATCCTTCGAGACGGCGCGTTGCGCCTCCTCAGGATGAGGATTGATGCGGTATAGGCGTTCGCCGATGCCCTATTCTGCGGCGTCAGCCAACGGTTCACGCATAGTGACGAACTCTTCGGCCGATGTCGGGTGAATGCCGATGGTCGAATCGAACACCGCCTTGGTCGCCCCCGCCTTCATGGCAACAGCAAAGCCCTGGGTCATCTCACCGGCATCCGTGCCGACCATATGGATGCCCACCACCTTGTCGCTGGCCTTGTCGACGATCATTTTCATAAAGGTCTGCTCATCGCTGCCGGTCAGGGTGTTTTTGAGGGTCCGGAACGTGTTTTTGAAGATCGACACGTCGCCATATTTCTCTCGCGCCTCGTCTTCCATCAGGCCCACGGTGCCGATCGGCGGCTGACTGAATACGGCGGTCGGGATGTATTCGTAATCCACCGCACTGGGCTCATCGCAAAACAGCGTCTTGTAAACGGCCATACCCTCGGCGAGGGCCACCGGGGTGAGCTGATACCGGTCAATAATGTCGCCGATGGCATAGATCGACTTCACGTTGGTCTGGAAATAGTCGTCGACGATGACCGCGCCATTGTCCTTGAGCGCGACCCCGGCCTCTTCGAGCCCCAGCCCGTTGACGTTGGGGCGACGGCCGATTGCCGACATCACCGTGTCGGCTTCCAGTGTGGTGCCGTCATCCAGGTGGACCGTCAGGCCCGCATCGGTTTTTTCGACTTTCTCGAAAGACGCGTTGAGCTTGAGCTTAATGCCCTTCTTCTCCATCTCGCCCTGGAGATGCTGGCGGATATCCTCATCGAAGCCGCGCATGATCAGCGATCCCCGATAGGAGAGGGTCGTATCAACCCCCAGGCCGTTGAAGATGCCAGCAAACTCCACCGCGATGTAGCCGCCACCCTCGATCACCACCTTCTTGGGCAGCTTGTCGAGGAAGAAAGCCTCGTTCGAGGTGATGACGTGCTCGCCGCCTTCGTAGCGCAAATCATTCGGCCAGCTGCCCGCGGCCACCAGAATATGTTCGGCGGTGTAGTTCTTGCCAGCCACAGCGACCGTGTGCGGATCAACCACCGTGGCGCGCCCGTCAACGATCGTGACCCCGGCCCCCTCGAGCATCCGTCGATAGATGCCGTTCAGGCGGGTGATTTCCTTGTCTTTGTTATCGACAAGAGTGCGCCAGTCGAAAGAATCCGGTTTGACGGTCCAGCCATAGGCGGCCGCATCGGCGAAATCCTCATGGAAGTGGGAGGCATAAACGAAGAGCTTCTTGGGAATACACCCGACATTGACGCAGGTCCCGCCCATGAACTGGTCTTCGGCCACGGCCACACGCGCGCCGTTCGTGGCAGAAAAGCGCGACGCCCGGACGCCGCCGGATCCCGCACCAATTACAAATAGATCGTAATCATACTCAGCCACGAGGCACCTCTTTCAACTATGATCGTGCCGGAACAGCGCGTTCCGTCATTTCTGCTAGGGAGTTACTTAGCGTGCATGCCCGGAAAAGCAAACGCCGGGACCGGAACATTCTTTTTAGCCCCCATTTAGGGGCGCGGCGGGGAACGCCTTGATCGACATCATCATCATTTATCTCGCCGCCGGCGTGTTCTCCGGCTTCGTCTCCGGTCTTTTTGGGGTCGGCGGGGCGTTTGCGCTGGCTCCGGCGCTGATCATCACGCTGACACTTCAGGGGGTCGGGGACACGCACCTTATGCATCTGACCATTGCGACCTCACTGGCCACACAGCTGGTCACCGCGATCCTGACCAGCGTGTTGCGGTATCGCGCCGGAGATCTGCGGATTCCTGTTTTGCTCAAAATCGCGCCGTTTGTCGGCATCGGCGCGATTATCGGGGCGACCATCGGCGATATTCTGCCCGGGATCATCCTGAAGATCGCCTTCATCTCATTCATCGCCATCTCCATTGTCCGCAGCCTCGTGGTCCGTCCCATCAAGTCCGACGGGGCGGGCAATGACACCGCAACCCTGCGGGGCGGCGCGTTCTCGTTCCTGAGTGTCGTGTCGGGAATCTCCGGTGGCCTGCTCGGCCCCGGCCCCGCGATTGTGCTGGCGCCCCTGCTGCGCAAACTCGGTTTCTCCATGACCGTGGTTTCCGCATGCTCCGCGGCACTTGCCGGGCTGGTCGGATTGCTCGCGGCGGGGGGTTACATCGTTGGCGGGTTTGATGAGGTCGGACTGCCGGCGCATTCCCTGGGCTATCTCTACCTGCCCGGATTTGTCTGTCTGGCACTCGGCGCGCTGGTTGGATCACCTCTGGGCATTCGCTTTTCCCACCGGGTCGCGGAGAAATTGCAATCCCGCCTGTTTGTCGGATATCTCAGCCTGGTGCTGATCGTCATGATCTCTCACAGCATATGAGGGCGATTGCCATCGCTCCCACCACCGTCTAAGGCTCGGGCGGGGAAACGCTGTGCTTTACGAAATCATCCTGATCTATCTTTTGACCGGCGCACTGGCCGGGTTTGTCTCTGGCATGTTCGGGGTCGGCGGGGCTTTTACCATGGCCCCGACGCTGATCATCGGCTTGCCCATGCAAGGCATTCCCGATGAACAGGTGATGCATCTCTCGGTCGGCACAGCGCTAGCGGTGATGGCGACCACCTCAGCCTATGTAGCGATCCTGCGTTACCGGGCCGGTGACCTGCAGCTCCCGCTCACCTATCGGTTTGTGCCCTACATCATCGCGGGCGCGGTCGGGGGATCGCTGTTCGGGGACTTCCTGCCCGGCGATGTGCTGAAAATGATCTTCATGGGCTTCATCGCCCTGACCATCGCCCGGGGCATTTTCTACAAGGGCCATGAAATCGTCGCCGGGGGCGGTGATCTGGAGAACGTGCGCGGCTTTGGCCTTTGGTTTCACGGAGTGCTAACCGGCATCACCGGGTCCCTGCTCGGCCCGGGCCCCGCCATCGTGATCGGGCCTTATCTGCGCAAGCACCGTTATTCCATGCCGATGGTGGCGGCCACAGCCTCCGCTCTGGCCGGACTGCTGGGCCTGTCAGCGGCCGCGGGATACGTCTATGGCGGGTTCAACGAGATCGGCCTGCCCGACTTCGCGCTGGGCTATCTGTACGGGCCGGCCTTCGCCGGTCTGGCCATCGGTGCCCTGGCAGGATCACCCGGTGGCGTGCGGGTCTCCCACCACATCCCCGACGTGGTGATCCACCGCATGTTCATCGGTTATCTGGCCCTGATCCTGTTCGTGATGGTGGTCTGGGGGCGCTAGCCCGTCGATCACTCAGGCGATCAGTCAGGCACAGTCCGGATCACGAGATTGCGAATTTCCGACATGTCTTCCATGGCGAAGACAATCCCCTCGCGTCCCATTCCAGAATCCTTGACGCCCCCATAGGGCATGTTGTCCACGCGATAACTCGGCACGTCACCGAGCACGACACCGCCCACTTCCATCTCGTCCCAGGCCTGCTGGACCTTATAGAAATCGCGGGTGAAGATTCCGGCCTGCAGACCGAACTTCGAATCGTTGACCATGGCGATGGCCTCATCCCAGCTGGAGAATTTTGAGAGCACGGCGGCGGGCCCAAAGGCTTCCTCGACGCAGATGTCCTGATCGGCAGGTACATTCTCAAGCAAGGTCGCTTCAAGCATCGCCCCTTCACGTTGACCACCGCACAAAATCGTCCCGCCTGCCGCGGCAGCTGCTTCAATCCACCGATGGAGGCGTTCGGCCTCTTTCTCGGAAATCATGGGCCCGATAAAGGTCTCGCGAATCTTGGGATCACCGGAGATCAGCTTGGACGCCCGCGCGACAAGCTTGTCGCGAAATACATCGTAGATATCTTCATGAATGAGGATCCGCTGCACGCCGATGCAAGATTGCCCAGACTGATAGAACGCCCCGAAAATGATCCGTTCCACTGCATCATCGAGATTTTTGGTGTCACTGTCGACGACGACTGCGGCATTGCCGCCCAGCTCAAGAACGATCTTCTTCTTGCCGCACCGCGCCTTCAGATCCCAGCCAACAGCAGGCGACCCGGTGAACGACAGCAGCTTCAATCGGTCGTCGACCGTAAACAGGTCAGCGCCTTCGCGCGAACAGGGCAGGATCGAGAACGCCCCCTTGGGCAGATCCGTCTCCGCCAGCGCTTCACCCATGATCAGCGCGCCAAGGGGCGTTCGGGAAGCCGGCTTCATCACGAAGGGACAGCCAACAGCAAGTGCCGGCGCAATCTTGTGAGCCGCCAGATTGAGGGGAAAGTTAAACGGCGAGATAAACGAACACGGGCCGATCGGCACGCGTTTCCACATGCCCTGGTAACCTTTGGCACGCGGTGAGATATCAAGCGCCTGCAGCTCACCATGCATACGAACGGATTCTTCTGCCGCGATCTTGAAGGTGTCGATCAACCGCGTGACTTCGCCTTCGGAATCGTTGATCGGCTTGCCCGCCTCCACGCACAGCGCCATCGCCAGTTCGTCATAGCGCTCGCTGAACCGATCGACGCAATGTTCGAGGATGGCCTTCTTCGCGTAGGACGGCATGCGCGCCATTTCTTCGGTGGCTTCGACAGCGCCCGCAATCCCTTTGTCGATGGCATCGGTATCGGCGAGCGCACAGACGGCGGCCACCTCTCCGGTGTATTTGTCGGTGACTTTCAAATCCTCATTGGCGAAGACGGGTTCGTTGTTCAGATAATACGGATAGGTGTCCATAGCGACGCTAAGCTCCCTCAATCAGATCACAGGGGAGCAGGGCCTGACCTGCCGCGCCCCAAAGAATATTCAGATAGCGGCAGAGCGCTTCTTGATGTCGATATTCAGAATTTGATCGTTCTCGGCATAGTCGACCGGACAATCGATCAAATGAACGCCGGGTTCGTTCAACGCCGTCTCGATAATACCAGGAAGCTCCTCGGCCGAACCAACACGGTGGCCTATGCCACCGTAGGCTTCGACATATTTCACAAAGTCCGGGTTGCCGTATTCAAGGCCCCAGTCTTTCAGGCCCATATTGGCCTGCTTCCAACGGATCATGCCGTAGGAGCTGTCGTTCAGGATCAGGACGGCAATGTTCATCTTCTCACGCACTGCCGTTTCCAACTCCTGGCTGTTCATCATGAAGCCACCATCGCCGCAGATCGCCATGACTTTGCGATCCGGGTGAACGAGATGTGCCGCCATTGCCGAAGGCAGACCGGCGCCCATCGTCGCCAGCGCATTGTCGAGCAGTACCGTGTTCGGCTGGTAGCCCGGATAATTCCGCGCGAACCAGATTTTGTAGACCCCATTGTCGAGACAGATAATCCCATCCTCCGGCATCCCTTCGCGGATCTTGCTGACAAGATGCTGCGGGTAGATCGGGAAGCGCATGTCATCCTTGCCTTCGGCAAGCTGCGCATCGCCGTGGATTTTCACATCCATCATCCGCGAGAAGTCCCAATTGGCTTCTTCCTGCTTCTTCACGCCATTTTTAAGCTGCCAGATCGAATTTCCGATGTCGCCGATAACCTCGATCTGCGGGAAGTAGACCGGGTCCACCTCGGCCGTGTTGTAAGAAATATGGATAACTTCGGTACCGCCCTGCTCCATGAAAAATGGCGGTTTCTCAATCACGTCATGACCCACATTGATGATCAGGTCGGCCGCATCGAGGGCCCGGTGAACGTAGTCCCCAGCGGAAAGCGCCGCACAGCCCATGAACAGCGGATGCCGTTCATCGACGACGCCCTTGCCGAGCTGGGTGGTGATAAATGGAATTCCCGTCTTTTCGATAAACACCGAAAGCATCTTCGAAGTCATCTTCCGGTTGCCGCCGGCCCCGATCACGAGGATCGGGGACTTGGCTGCATGAATTTTCTCGAGCGCCCGGAAGACCGACTTCTCTTCGGCTGTGGGGCGCCGCACAGATGACGCCTTGATCGGTTTCTCATCGGTTTGCTCGTCCGCGATATCCTCGGGAAGCTCAATATGGGTCGCGCCGGGCTTTTCTTCTTCAGCGATGCGAAAGGCTTCGCGCACGCGGCTGGGAATATTGTCGCCCGCGACAATCTGGGTCGCGTATTTGGTAATTGGCCCCATCATGTTCACAACATCGAGGATCTGGAATCGGCCCTGCTTGGAACTTTTCACAGGCTTCTGACCGGTGATCATCAACATGGGCATGCCGCCAAGCTGCGCATAGGCGGCGGCGGTCGTGAAATTCGTTGCACCCGGCCCGAGGGTGGACAGGCACACGCCGGTCTTCCCGGTCAGACGGCCGTAGACAGAGGCCATGAAACCCGCGGCCTGCTCGTGGCGCGTCAGCACCAGCTTGATCTGATCCGACCGGGACAGAGAATCAAGAAAGTCGAGGTTTTCCTCCCCCGGAATTCCAAAAATGTACTCGCAGCCTTCTTCTTCCAGACACTCGATAAATAGATCAGATGCTTTAGTCATTGTTGCTTCGCCTTTCGGCGCCCCCAAATTTATACCCGTAAAAAACCTTCAACGTTCAATAGCCTAACGAAAATTCAGCAGAGATGCCGAAATTTAGTCAAAACTTAGGATTCTCTTTGATGCCCAGGCGCTCTATTTGAAGCGGAAAGACCCCCAGCTCTATCTGGAACATATCCTGTCGCGATAGTGATCAGAAGGCAGTAGGTTTCAATGACTGAAATCGAATCTCTTGTTGCGCCTGTACAGCAGGGAACAGAGTATCCGCACTCAAGTTTTCTCTTTCACTTAGCGCAGCCATTTCCGGCGCCGCATCAACCGCACGACCAGTGAGTGCGGAACAACCATTCTGAAGCACCAAATGTCCCTATCCCTGCAGGTTATCTAACCCGTCGCTGAAGGCACGACCTTCGACTACGACTACTATTTCGGCACCCATATGCCGCTGGTCGGCGAAAACATCGGTGAGCATGTCGAAAGCTCGCTGGTCACCAAGGGGATCGCCGGAGGCCCCGGTGTCCCCGCCGGGTTCTACATCATCGCAACCCTGATGTTTGCAGATCAGGCCGCAATGGATGCCGCGATGGCCAACATTGGACCGGCTGTCAGCGACATCCCGAATTTCACCAACACCGAGCCCGCCATCCTGATCGGCGAGGTCGCCGCCTAGTTGTTGAACAGGGTTGTTATTCCGGGGGCTAGCGGACGGGTTTCGTCAGTCACCCCGAAATATCAGAAATCCCTTTTTTCACCTTCCAGCTTTCATAGTCGGCGTCATTGACCATGTAGGACCAGTGCAGCAGGGATTGCTGGATTCTGTTGCTCACGCCCCAACTCAGTTCAACCCCGCAGCCAACACTGTGAATCCGAGCATATATACGGTTCCGCCAGCGCCCGTTCGGACCGCAGAAGGCCAGCCATCTTTTGATCTGGCGTTCGTCATCCTCGTGCCGCCGGCCGAGATGATATTTGCAGTACCACTCGAACCAGCCGCGGGGATCGTCTGAATGGATCCAGCCGCTGGCTTCCCATTCCTGCTGGGACTGTCCGGACCGGACCTTGAAGTGGTTCAAATCGGCCCGATAACGGTCTGCGTGATACATGTCACCTTCGAGGCCGTCGAACCAGTCGGACGGAAAGTCTGCGGGATCCACCAGCTGACTGAAATAGGTCCCGCCGAAGATGCCGCGCGACAGCATCTCCTTCGGGGTCAGCATCGGCGCGAATTCCGCCACCACACCACCGCAGTCTGCGTTCATTCCACCGTCACACTCTTGGCGAGGTTACGCGGCTGGTCCACATCGGTCTCTTTGACCACTGCCGTATGATAGGCGAGCAGCTGGATCGGAATCGCATAGAGCAGCGGGGCGACGAAGGGGTCGACGTCAGGCATCTCCACCGCGGCAAAGGCCTTGTCGGCGAGCTTGGCGACCCCGGCCTTGTCGGACATGAAGATCACCTTGCCACCGCGCGCGATAACCTCCTCCACATTGGACAATGTCTTGTCGAACAGCCCGTCATTGGGGGCCAGCACGATCACCGGGACGTTGTTGTCGATCAGCGCGATCGGGCCGTGTTTCATCTCACCCGCGGCATAGCCTTCGGCGTGGATATAGGAAATTTCCTTGAGCTTGAGCGCGCCCTCCATGGCCAGCGGGAAGGCTGTTCCCCGTCCGAGGTAAAGCACGTCCCGGGCCGCGGCCACATCATGGGCGATCTCACGCAGGGCCTGATCATGGTTGAGGACTTCGGCCATGCGTGAAGGCACTTCGGTCAGCGCCCCGGCCATCATCGCGGCACGGTCGGCATCGATGGCCCCGCGGGCTTTGGCGGCAGCAATCGTCAGACAGGCGAGGACGGCCAGCTGGGTGGTGAAGGCCTTGGTCGAAGCCACGCCGATTTCCGGGCCCGCGAGCGTTGGCAGGACCACATCGGATTCACGGGCGATGGAGCTCTCCCCCACATTCACCACGGAGACAATGTGCTGCTTCTCCGCCTGGCAATACCGCAAGGCAGCCAGCGTATCGGCGGTCTCTCCTGACTGGCTCACGAATAGCGCCACGCCGCCCTCGGGCAACGGTGCTTCGCGGTAACGGAACTCGGATGCCACATCGATCTCGACCGGCAACCGCGCAACGGTCTCAAGCCAGTATTTTGCCACCCAGCCCGCGTAGCAGGCCGTGCCACAGGCGATCACCGTGACGCGGGGCACATCAGCAAAATCAAAAGGCAAATCCGGCAGGCTGATCTCGCGGGTCGTGGCGTTGATGAAGGATTGGAGGGTGTCACCGACCACGGCGGGCTGCTCGAAGATTTCCTTCTGCATGAAGTGGTCGTAATTGCCCTTACCGATCAGCGCGCCGGACAGCTCGGTTTCACGGATCGCCCGTTCAACCGGTTTGCCATCCTCATCAAAGACATCCGCGCCGTCTCGCGTGATAACGGCCCAGTCGCCCTCATCAAGATAGGAAATACGCTTGGTCAGGGGTGCGAGAGCGAGCGCGTCCGAGCCGATGAACATCTCCCCTTCGCCATAGCCGATCGCCAGGGGGCTGCCTCGACGCGCACCGACCATCAGGTCGTGCTCACCGGCAAACACAATCGCCAGCGCGAAAGCCCCCTGCAGGCGCGGCAGAGTGCGGGCTACGGCCCCCTGGGGCGAAGCGCCATTGTCCATCTCGTGGGACAGCAGGATCGCCACAGCTTCGGTGTCGGTGTCGCTTTCAAAAACATGCCCGGCAGCGGTCAGCTCGGCGCGCAGCTCCTGAAAATTCTCGATGATGCCGTTATGGACCACCGCCACCCGGGCGGTCACATGGGGGTGGGCGTTGCTTTCGTTCGGTACGCCATGGGTGGCCCATCGGGTATGGCCGATCCCCGCGTCGCCCGTAAGCGGGTTCGCGTCGAGCACCGTGGCGAGATTGACCAGCTTGCCCTGGGCCCGGCGCCGCTCGATGGAACCGTTGACCAGGGTCGCGATACCGGCAGAATCATAACCGCGATACTCCAGCCGCTTGAGCCCTTCGAGCAGACGCGGCGTCACATCATCGGCGCCGAGAATTCCAATAATCCCGCACAAAGTAGCTAGTCCTTCTTTTTCAGGCGGCGAAAACGTGCCGCCCAGCCGGGCTTGTCCCGTTGCTCGGCGCGTTCGATGGCCAGCGCGCCGCCCGGCACATCGCGGGTGATCGTGCTGCCTGCCGCGACGATCGCGCCATCGCCGATGGTGACCGGCGCCACGAGGGCTGAGTTCGAACCGATAAAGGCGTTCTCGCCAATCGTCGTCAGATATTTGCCGAAGCCGTCATAATTGCAGGTGATTGTGCCCGCCCCAATATTCGACCCGGCCCCGACAGCGGCATCGCCGATATAGGTCAGGTGATTGGCTTTCGCGCCGGCACCGATTTCCGCATTCTTGATTTCAACGAAGTTGCCGATATGCGCGTCAGTCCCGATCTGTGCCCCCGGGCGAAGTCGCGCGTAGGGCCCGATGATCGCGCCACTTGAAACGTCGGCCCCTTCAAGATGGCTGAACGCCTTGATCTGCACATTGTCAGCCACGGTCACGCCGGGCCCGAACACCACATTGGGCTGCACTACCACATCACGGCCCAGCACCGTGTCGTGGTGGAACCACACGGTCGCGGGCTCCACCAGGGTCGCACCCGCTTCCATGGCGCGGCTACGCATGTCGTCCTGCAACACGGCTTCAGCCACGGCGAGATCCTCGCGGGAGTTCACCCCGAGGAGCTC
>MEHZ011394572.1_pt1 | contig 27206 bp, 52 predicted proteins | sample 897221 | NCBI WGS metagenome assembly MEHZ01 (sample SAMN05514161, study PRJNA337945) | marine metagenome | isolation source: marine surface water | place: Arctic Ocean | collected 2007-12-13
AAAGACATAGCCAAGCATGGACTAAGACACAGCACACTGTCAGCACAGATGCCAAGTGAGAGTTCTTCCGTTGTTAGTAACGAAACAAATGGTATAGAACCACCAAGAGCATTAATGGCAATTAAGAAAAGTAAGAAAGGTCCACTAAAACAGATAGCACCAGGCTACCCTAAACTAAAGAATGCTTACACATTGCTTTGGGACATGCCAAGCAACGAAGGTTATATCAACGTTGTTGCCATGATGCAGAAATATTTTGATCAAGCCATATCAGGCAACTGGAGTTACAATCCCACACACTTTGAGAACAACGAAGTTCCAATCTCAGTGATGGCACAGGACATGCTAACAGCATACAAACTTGGTTGGAAAACAAGTTACTATCAAAACACTTATGACTTCAAAGGTGAAGAAGAAGATGTTCAACCAGCAGGATTAGATGTAGAACCTGCACAACTGAATAACGAAGAAAAAATTAAAGAACAATTAGCAGATTTAGAGGATGATGAGACGTGTGATGCGTGTGCAATATAAATATAAGTATGTCAAAAACAGTATTCAATAAACAAAAAGTAGATTATCTAAAACAACCCATGTTCTTTGGTGCAGATGGTGGCATACAGAGATACGACGATTTTAGATATCCACAATTTGATAAACTTAATCAGACCATGATTGGATATTTTTGGAGACCAGAAGAAGTTTCGTTACAAAAAGACAGAGCAGATTACCAATCATTCAGACCAGAACAGAAACACATATTCACATCAAATTTAAAATATCAAACACTGTTGGATTCAGTGCAAGGTAGAGGACCAAGTCTTATGTTCTTGCCATATGTTTCTAATCCAGAACTAGAAGGATGTATTGTTACTTGGGATTTCTTTGAAACAATACACTCAAGATCATACACACACATTATGAAGAACATTTATTCAGATCCTGCAGAAGTGTTTGACACCATATTGGATGATAAAGAAATATTAAAGAGAGCAGAATCAGTAACAAAAGAGTACGACAAGTTTGGCAAGATGGCATTAGACTATCAAGTGGGCAAAAAAGTGGACACACTTGATTTAAAGCGACAATTATATTATGCAATGAACACTGTGAACTTGTTAGAAGGATTAAGATTTTATATATCATTTGCTTGTACATTCGCATTCGGCGAGCTTAAACTGATGGAAGGATCAGCAAAGATACTTTCATTGATTGCTAGAGACGAAGCAACACATTTAAACTTGTCTACCAATGTTATTAAAGCATGGCAAAAAGGAGATGATCCTGAAATGACCAAAGCAATGAAAGGCACAGAAAAGACTGTGATACAAATGTTCAAAGACTGTGTGGAAGAAGAAAAAGCATGGGCAAAACATTTGTTCAAAGATGGATCAATTATAGGTCTTAATGAAAAATTACTAGGTCAATATGTTGAATGGATTGCTAACAAAAGATTGAGAGCATTGGGGTACGATGCTATTTACGATGTATCAGCATCTCAAAATCCACTACCTTGGACACAGCATTGGTTAAGTTCAAAAGGTATGCAGGTGGCTCCTCAAGAGACGGAAGTAGAAAGTTATATCGTGGGTGGTATAAAACAGGACGTACAAAAAGGTCAATTCAAGAAATTTTTATTATAATGGTAGACTTCAACACAATGAATGGTATGGAAGTTCTGACATATTTGTTAACTTCTCCAGAAGAAAGATTCATCTGGGTGTTGATAGGTATGGGAGTAATAATTTGGTTGTTGAGTCTGTACATGGACAAAGACAATCAACCCGTCGACTGTAAACCACCAGAACATCATCTATAAACATTGACTTTATCCTCAAAAGAAGTTACACTTAGGTATGCCCAAATATAATTTACTCTGTTCTAGAGATCATAAATTCGAAGGATGGTTTGCATCAGAGAAATCGTATCTGGATCAAAAAACTAAAAAACTGATTGCTTGTCCAATATGTGATAACACAGGTGTACGAAGAGCAGTAATGGCTCCAAATATAAATTTGAAATCAAAAAAGATCAAAAGTAAAAAAAGTAACACAGCATTTTACAACAGTCGATCAACTCTACAACATCTTAAGACATGGGTAGAAAAGAACTGTGTAGATGTTGGAGATGATTTTGCCAAAGAGGCTCGGAAAGCAATGGCAGGAGAACGTGATGACCATATATACGGTACAGCATCGGATAAAGAAATAACAGACCTTCACAAAGAAGGTATAGGAGCAATAAGGATACCAAATGTCAAAGATAACTAAAGCGATTGTATGGAGCAACGTAGGTTGTTCATACTGTGAACAAGCAAAAAATCTATTAAAATCAAAAAATATAGAGTTTGAGGAAAGAAACATAGCACACGGAACGTGGACAGTGCAACAGTTACAAGAAGCAGTTCCAGGAGCAAGAACAGTTCCTCAAATATTTGTTGATGAAAAACATGTTGGTGGATTTCAAGAATTAAAAACACTGATTGATCAACAAGGAGGTGACGATGCCTAGTTTACAACAAGGAGATATTATCACAATTAAACTGATGAGTGGCGAAGAAGTGTTAGCCAAATTGATTGAGATTACACAAGATTCAATTAAAATATCAAAACCAAGAGCAGTGGTTAATATTCCTAACAAAGGAATAGGTCTTGGACCGTTTGTGTTCACTGTGCCTCAAAATGCTGATGTAGAGATATACAAAAATAATATTGTGTGTTTCACAGAAACAGAAGATGGTATGGCACGTCAGTACAGAGAAGGTACAACAGGATTGACGTTACCTAAATAATGAATAAAATTATAGCAATAGATTGTGATGGAGTGCTACTCAATTGGGAGCAATCATTCGACGAATGGATGGAATTTCAAGGCTTTCCTAAACATGCCAGTGATCATTATGAAGTGAATATGAACTATCACATGAACAAAGGTCAATGCGAAGTGCTTATAAAGATATTCAATGAAAGTGCATGGATGAAGTCATTAAAACCTATGGAAGGTGCTGTTGAAAATGTTAAAAAAATAGCAGAACTAGGATATAAGTTTTATGTGATAACCAGTCAAACATTGGATAAGAAAGCCAATCTGTTGAGAGAAGAGAATCTTAAGCAAGTGTTTGGTGATGTGTTCGAACATATTGAATGTTTAGACACAGGAGCAGACAAACACGAAGCTCTATCTAAAATACCGGAAGGAACGTTTTGGATAGAAGATAAACCTGCTAATGCACAGTTAGGTTATGATATGGGTTTGGTAGCATTGCTACTTGACCTTCCTCACAATACAATGTATAATGAGGATAAGGATTCGGTTCAACGAGTAAAAAGTTGGGCTGAAATTTATAACGTTATAAAGGAGAAAAATCATGGCGACTCATGAAGAAATAAAAGAAGCATACGAAACGTACATTGCTGAGTCTGAAGCATTCGAAACAAAGGGTGTTAAAGCGGCGGCGGCTAGAGCAAGAAAGGCTCTTGGTACTTTAGGTAAAGCGACTAAGACAAGAAGAAAAGAAATACAAGAGAAGAAAAACTCATTGTAATCTTATTGATGTTGCGGGTGTAAAAATCCGCAACGCAACACACAAATTTCCAAAAAAATAATAAATACAACATAAGAAAACAAGAAACAAAATAATATGGCAACAGGTAAAATAAAGTGGTTCAATTCAGCAAAAGGATTTGGATTCATTACACCAGACGAAGAAGGCAAGGACGTTTTCTTACATATCTCTGCTCTTAAAGCCGCTAACCTTAAAGAAGTTATGGACGGTGATATTGTAGAATACCAATTACAAGAATTTAGAGATAGACAAGTTGCTACTGATATCAAAGTAATCAAAAACTTCAATCAATAATAATCACTGCTTGACATTTTAGTGTGTGTATGCTACATTAAGCATATGACAGTTAAAATACAAAAGAATAAAATTGTGATTAACGACTTCCAACACTATTGGCAGTCTGCAACTGAACACGGACATGAGTTCACTTTCGCATATGGCAAGGAATTCAAAAACTCCAAAAAATTCACCATAGAAGTAAAGCATTCTGACAAGTTAAGAAGCAAAGATGGTAGATGGTCTCCAATTAAAATTAAGTCTTGACATTTACCCAATAATCTGTTTAAATACACTGTAGACGTTGAAGTGTGTGCAATACACTTTTGGGACGAGGGTTCGACTCCCTCCACCTCCACCAACACTCATTTATAATAATCTGGTTTATTATGAGGGGGTGTACTTGGTTTCGACCGGAGCATAAAAGCACATGGAGTTTATCAGTTTGATCTCTGTAAAAGATCTTACAAATGCAAACGCATTTAAACCAGAAGTGACAGTTCCAGTTAGCATATTTGCTGACGCGGAATTGGTTGCCGCTTAATACCGGCCACTTGGCGGTAGATCTACCGGGCAACAGAACAGATCAAGTGTGGGAGTTTCGGCTCCCACATTTCACTTTCATTAAGTATTCATTTAAGTTTATAATTGCAGTATCTAAATATTACTGTTATGCCTACACTTAAAAAGAAAACAACTGCTTGGCAAAAGTGGAAAAAGAAAGCACCCAAAGTGCCTGATATCACTTGCCCCATCATAGACGATATACTCATACGAATAGACAAATTCCAAGATCGTAACGCAGTAATTTCAAAGTATCAATGGAACCTACTGCACAAGAGAATGGAACGTCTGCGTACTGACAATGAATTGTTGAGAGAAGGTGGGCAATTTTGGTACGAAATCTGCAAACAACATCTCAAAAACTCAAAGAAATAGCGACTTATTAACTCTTGATTTAGAATCTAAATAGTGTATAATAATGTTATGTTTATTAGGATCAAAAAAAAGTTTATTAAACTAAAAGACAATAGTAAGTTGTTTATTAATGACGTTGTTAAACAATTAACACCGTCTAACAGAACTGTACGCAAAGTAAAAGTGTTCTGTTACAAAGTATTAGCATTGGCTGGTGTTCTTTTATTAGCATACACCTACGGAACATTCAATCCAAACAGCATTGTAGAGAAAAAGATTCGTAAACAAGAAGACAAAAGAATGGTAGAGATGGCAAAGAGTTTTGGACTACATGAACCCGAGTTTAAATTCGATGGACCTAAAACTTATATTAAAGCAATGAACACCTGCATAGACTACATCAACTGGACACTACCAATGGATCAAAGAATACCCAGAGACATATTGGTGGCAATGGCAATTATAGAATCAGACTATGGTAGAAGTAGATTTGCCACAGAAGGCAATGCAATGTTTGGTGTAAGGACTTGGAGTCTAGATAAAGTGCCACACATGAAACCTGCGGCTATTCCTAATGCTAAATTTGGTGTTAAGAAATATGAAACCAAATGTCAGAGTGTAAAAGATGTAATCGCAATCATAAACAGACATCCTGCTTACAAAGAGTTTAGAGCAGAAAGAGATCAAAACAAATACGAGCCCAATATTACCAAAATGGTGTTTGGATTGAGTGCTTGGAGTACTAACGAAGAATATCCTAAGATCATACTTCAAAAAATTGAAGACTTGACAAACAGTAAATAACACAATACAATATTAGAATGGGATTTATTATTTTGAAACAACCTAAAAAAATCAACCACAGATTACCCGACACAGCATCACTGCGAAAAGCTCGTGAGGAACATCAGGAATGGTTAAAAGAGAGAGGGTTGGACAAGATTAAGTTTAGAAAAAAGAAATCAGAAACATTGGTGATCGAACCTATAGAAGACAGACAAGGAGTACCTTGTGGTGACAAAGTACCTGTGATGGAAAAAGGTGCTGGCAGTAAAAGAGAAGAAATGCGTTACACAGGAGAACGTAGATTGATTGGTATTGCAACCATGCACAAGAGTAATCAAGTGCCAGTGTTTGCAGATGACGATGATATAACAGGACGTAAGGCGGCGACAGAGATATCCTTAATGAAAGGCAACAAATAATGTCAGACCAAGAAGAATTATGGAATTGGATTTGTTGGACTTGTAAATGGAGAGGTGTTGCACAAGAACTAGACAAAGACGAATCACTAGAAGAATGGTATTGTTGTCCTACATGTTGTAGTGAAGAAATAGAAGACATAGGATGGCATCAAGGTAATGAAAAGTATAAAGGAGCATAATGGAAGTTGAAGCAGGATTAGGTTTGTTCTTTTTAGGTATGATAGTCTCAGTGGTTGTATTAACTGTGTTAATTAAAGTAAGAGGGTATGACGATGACGACCACAACAGCGAAGATTAAAAAATGGTTTGATTTTGATTGGCTTAAAAAAACTGAGCTGGTTGAATTGCACGAAGTAGATTGTACAAAAGATCCTGTTCGTCCTGAACTGGATATAAAATTTAGAACCTCATACGGTAGAAAAATTTACGGACTTAAACACGGTGAAGATATTATGGCTGTGATGTGTTTCGCATTCACTAACCAAGTTCCAAAGACTGTTGAAGAAATGGATGTGTTAAGCAAAGACGCCGCCATGCAGTCAGTACACAGAGCAGGAATACAAGGATCTGTTGCTATTGCTTACACTGTATGGAGTCTTAAAAAAGGTGGTGGTAAAATGATTGTGAAGGAAGTTTACAAAATGATTAAACATTCGAATCATTTGAATAGGTTGGTGACACTATCGCCACTCACTGAAATGGCAGAGAAGTTTCATTTAAGAAACGGTGCCAAGTTAATTCAAAAGAATGAAACCACTCAAAACTTCGAATACGTGGTACTCAAATAATATTTTGGTAACATCAATTGCAAAAAGTCAATGAATACGCCATTTATTTTTGGTAGGTAATGCTTGACTATTTTGGCAATTTCATATATAATTTAAACTTACAAAGGAGGCTTATGAAAAGGCACATTAATATAATAATGGTACTTGTATTAGGTTTTGTTCTAACTGCTTGTTCAGGTAGAATGGTACAGTTACCAACAGAAAACATAAAAGCAAAGAAGGTACCGGCTTGGTATCTTAACCACGCAGATACTGGCAAAGAGGGATTTATCTTTAGAGATGGTTTCTATTATGCAGTAGCAGTAGCAGTATCTCCAGATATGGAAATGTCTCAGAAGAAGGCAGTTCTTAAAGCAAAAGCGAAGATCACTGATAGAATAAATGGTGAGATGAACAATAAAACATCTATCAACTATTCTGAAAAAGGTGCTTCTGAGTCAATGATTGGCACAGTAGAAGCTCAAGACGTGATTGTTAATATGATTAAACAGACTGTGTTAAGAACATATTCTGTTGAAAAGAAATTAACAATATACAACACTGAGAAGAGCAATTACAGATCATTTGTTTTGATGAAGATATCCAAGAAAGATGTTGAAAACATAGTTAACCTTGTTGAAGATAAAAACAACAAGAAGTTAATTAGCAAGTTAAAAATCAGCAACACCTCGGATAAAGTATTAAAGCAATCTGACAAATAATATGAAAGCAATATTATACATAATCGCTCTGATCATGTTAGCACTAGGTTTGATACTGTTTGTCGTTGGTTCGTCTGCTCAAGCAGGAGGACCGTGGTCAGATCAATACTGCAATGTTAAAACAGAAACTGTTATCACAAAAGACACACAAGGAAAGATTATTGACAAGCAGATAGTTGAAACTTTGGTGTGTGATGATGGAGCAAAAGACTTTTTGGCATACTCAGGTATAGCCAAAGATTGCAAAGAGTATTGGTTCGATATGTATGTCAATCAACAATGGATAAGGAAAAAAGGATATGTTTGTCAAAAGTTTGATGGCTCGTGGGAAATGGTTAATCCTATTAGGTAGTTTGTTATTAACTGCCTGTGGAACAACTGCCACTACCAATAAAAGTTTAAGCAGTCAGAATAGTGTGAGTCATAATTATACTCATGCAGGTACGAGTGTAGAAATTTGGTATAACTTTATACGAAACAATATGGGTAAGTTATCCAAACAAGATCAAAAGAAGCAGGCTCAGGCTGTGTATTTTGCTTTGGACAACCTAGAAGAAGGTAAAGTGGTTGCATGGCATACTATGAAGGCTGATACACATGGTTTTGTAAAAGTGGTTGCAAGTTATCCGCATGGTGGTGGATATTGCAGGGTTATTTTTACACAGATTAAAAAGAAAGACAAAGTAAGAGACTTTAAGGAAACTGCCTGTAAGGATGTTGCATACCACGGCTGGCAATTTATTAGGTAAAAGTAGGTAAATATAGCATACAAAAGGAAACAGTATGTTATTTGGACTTATCACATTTCTAACAGCAATCACCATTTCAGGTGTAGCAATCTATTACTCAGTGGCTGGGCTAGTGGCAATTTTTGCCGCGGCGGCTGTACCAATCATTATAATGGGTACTGCCTTAGAAGTAGGTAAGTTGGTAACGGCTGTGTGGCTTCATAAGTATTGGAGCAAAGCGGCTTGGTGGTTACGAACCTATCTATCAATAGCAGTATTAGTTTTAATGCTGATCACTTCCATGGGTATATTTGGATTCTTATCCAAAGCACACGTGGACCAAAATTTATCCTCAGACACAGTCACACAAAGAATTGAAATCATAGACAACAAAGTAAGAGCAGAGAACAGTTATATAGACCGTCAAAAGGACGTGTTAGAGCGTCTAACAGGGCAAAGCACGGGCAGTAATGACAGGTTTAATCAAGACATACAAATAGAACAAAAGAAGATAGATGATGCTTACAAACGTCTAGAAGTATTAGATGCAGATGTTAAAGCATACACTGATCAAGGTAAAGGTTTATTTAAAGGAGACAACATCAAACGTGGACTGGAAGTACGTAAAAGTCAACAAACAGAAAGAGACAGAATTAATCAACAAGTATCGGATGCTCAAGAAAACATCAACAAGTTAAGAGCTCAAATCAACAACTCCTTAGATAAAAATGATGTTTCCATACAAACATCAGAAAAAAATATATTTGATGCACAAGGCAGAATAGAACTGTTAATCATAGAGCAAGAACCATTAAAAGGTCAGTTAATGAAACTGGAATCTGAAGTAGGACCTATCAGATATATTGCTGAATTTGTGTATGGGGAAGAAGCAGATAGAAATTTATTAGAAGAAGCAGTGAGATGGGTAATCATTACAATTATATTTGTGTTTGATCCATTAGCAGTATTATTGTTGATTGCTTCGCAGTACACATTTAGATGGAGATACATTGACAAGCATGGCGAATTACCACCAGCACCTAAAACGCCACCCACAACTCCACCAGCACCCACAACTCCACCGGCTCCGTCAGGCGGACAGAGTTTGACTAAAATTGTGAAAAAACAAAAAGAAGTACACATAGCAAATCCTTTAAAAGCCAATAAGAAAGTATCCACAATCAAATTGAGCGATATTGCTGAAAAGAAACCAGTATCTACAATTCCTAGTGCTGAAAAACTTGCAGAATTTAAAAAACTTGAACAAGAAGAACTAAAAGCATTAGAAGAAGAATATTCATATAAGGCTGAAGTAGAGCCACCAATGCCATTGGAACAATGGAATCAAATGATTGAAGAAGCAGAAAAAGAAGTATCAAAAGAAGTAGATGGGTTCAACGAAGACGAAGTAAAATACGATGTTCAAGAATCTAAGCCAATAGAAGAAGTTGATGGAAACAATGATGGCATAGACGATAATACTGGGAAACCAATTACTGGTATTGTACCAACTAAAGGCACATTTGCAGAGGCAGAAGCACTTCAAAAAAAAAAGAGTCTTTCGTACATAATGAGAGAACGGAACCAGCAAGTCAAAAAAGAACATCAGGAAGAATAAAACCAGACTTAACTGAGGTTGTGTATCCAAAATCATACAGCCAAAACGAAGAACAATCACCACAATCACATTGGAAGAAACTGTACGAATAACAGCATAATTATTTGTATGCCAAAACTAAACTTAATCACTGAACCAGATAAACTTTTTAACGGTAATACTAGTGTGTTGATGATAAACCCTAGAACAGTTGTCAAAGAAGACTTTAATCAGAAAGCATTAAAATTTAAGAACGATATCAATTTGTATATGTTTGGAGTAGAAGATCCTGATGAACAACAAGATATCAAATGGTTAATTGATATCATAAATTCTGTTAATGTTATCATATTAGATGTGAATGGTACTTTTAAAGATAGATGGCTATTGGGATATATTTTAAACAAACCAAACTGTTATTATTTTTATGACGGCAGTGATGCGTTTGCTTATAACCTAATCAACAACAACAAAATATACGACTTAGAATTTTTGCCTAGCAAAATAGAAGAATTGGAGAAAAAATAATGACAGTCAAAGCAGACTTATGGTTTCCTACGGTGATATGGAATGACGAATTAAAACAGATTAATAATTCAGAATTAAAAGAATATGTAATTAAGTTAAAAGCACAAGATGAGCAAGGTAAAGTAGCATCTAACTATGGCGGTTGGCAAAGTAAATCGTTCGACATACTGGATGAGAGACCAATCACTGTGGAAAGGTTTATACAAAGTATTCAAAACTCTATTAACGAATGTACCAAGATGGCAGGACTAATGGATTTACAGATAAGTGATTACTGGTGGAACATTAATGGCAAAGGTGATTACAATCATCCACACGATCATAGAGATAGTATACTGAGTGGTGTGTATTACATCGATATACCAAAGGAAAACATGGGCAATATACATTTTGAAAGAGAAGACAATGCACAATTTTTCTTACCAAGAGTGATGCCAAAAAGAAATCACATCAGTGCAGTGAGAGCCACATACAAACCAATCAGTGGAGGTGTATTAATTTTTCCAAGTTGGGTTAAACATTCTGTGGACGGCAACCAATCAGACAGTGTCAGAATATCAATGAGCTTTAATACTTCAATAGCCATGTCCAAAAACAATGATGAATTGGCAAAGTTAAATGGCTACCCACCATTGACAGAATAGAACATTTGTGTTACATTGATACAATGGCAACAATTCAAGAAAAACGCAACTTTTTAGAACACATAAAAAACGAAACCAAACATTACGAAATTAGACTCGAAGGTGTTGGTTGCGAAAGTGTGATGGGATTCGTCACTCCCCAATTATACAAATACTGGAACAAGAAAACAGATACAGAACTTGGAAGTTATGTTGCCGAGTATCGAGATATCAACATGTTAGAAAAAGTTCCTGCAGACGCACAGTTGAACAGAGAGTGGTATGAGTATGACGACATTGCTCATGTGTCAGGTATTGTGTTAAACCGTAACAACACACTGTACATTGATAGATATGATAAAAAATTTCGTTTGGAAGAAACTGTTTTAAGATTAGACTTAGATAAACAACAATTAGAAAAAGAAGGTGTACGAATAGTTAGCACCAGCACTTATAATTATGACTCAGCTCAATTAGTAGACAAGCACTATTTCTACGGAGACAGCAACGAAAGAGGTGTTTGGTACACAGAAGAAAAGATTCAATCAAAACTGTATAACTTTGATCTTGCAAACTTATGGTTAAGATACAGCACAATTAACGGTGTGGATGTTGTTCACGAAATAGAATATGATGGGTTGGATTATTCTTTAACAGCAGACACTAAAGGTTTAAATTTTAAGATTGGAGTAAAACAAGGAATCAACAAGAAAGATTTTGGTGAAATTAATAACAAAAATCCATGGATAAACTCTTGATTTCTTCCATAGAGTTGTTATATAATACAGTATCACAAAAATAAAAATGAAAAATAAAGTGATAAATAGTAGTGTAAGATGCTTGATAGGTCTTACATTATATAAACTTGCTTAACAAGGAGGAAAAGCGATGACAAACAAAACACTATCTATATTCAATCAATTAAGACCTGTAACAGTAGGATTTGACAATGTGTTCGATCATTTCGAAAGAATGATTGATGATCACAATTTCAACACCATGACTGCTACAAACTTCCCACCGTACAACATAGTGAAGACTGGTGAATACACTTATGACGTGGAACTTGCACTTGCAGGTTTTTCAAAAGACGACATAGATGTAGATTACCAAGACAGTATGTTGACTGTTAAATCTAAGGAAAAAGCCAAAGATGCAGACGTAGACGGTATGCTTCACAGAGGTATCAGTAAGAGATGGTTTTCTAAAGCCTTTACTATTGCTGACGATGTGGAAGTAAAAGGAGCAGAACTTAAAGATGGTTTGCTAAAAATATCTATGGAAAGAATTGTTCCAGAAAGTAAAAAAGCAAGATCAATCGAAGTAAAGTAACTTGAAATATGGGTAGGGTGGCAACACCCTATCTAACTAACAATAAGAAGGAAATATGACAACTGATTTAGAAGTAAAAGTAGATTCGAAAATAAAGCAAATTTTAAAGGTACCAAAAGATTACACTGTTATCATGTTGAACGATGAAGTAACTCCAATGGATTTTGTTATAGAGCTATTGGTTACAGTTTTCAAACACACTCCAGAAACAGCCAAAGACATAACAATCAAGATTCACAAGGAAGGTTCTGCAGTAGTAGGTTTATATACATATGAATTAGCAGAGCAAAAAGGAACCGAAGCCACTAATATAAGCAGAGACCGAGGTTTTCCTTTGCAAATAAAAATAGAACAAGAATGAACAAATATTATTTTTGGGTAACACTGGAAAGCAAAGCACCAATGAAAGTAGCAGAAGAAGGCAGAACAGCATCAGAAGCCAAATCAATTGTTGAAAGCAGATTTCCAAATGCCAAAGTAATGTTTGCGGAAGGATTTTAATGGGACTGAAAGAGTTAACAAAAGAAGTACACCAAGATGCAGAACGACAAGGATTTGTCAAAGTATTAATGAGTGGACAAATGAGCGAAGAACTATATGCAGAGTTCTTGTTTAATCAACATGCCATATACAATTTGTTAGAAGCCTGTGCAATGTCACATGGACTACTCAACGACTTTCCACAAATACGTAGAGCCCCAAGCATATTGGCTGACTTTCAAGAACTTTGGACGAAAGAAGATATGCCAGAAATTTCACCAAGCACAGAACGATATATCCAACACATGCACACAATCAAAGAAGATCCTAAAAAATTAATGGCACACATCTATGTGAGACACATGGGAGATTTAAGTGGTGGACAAATGATTAAGAAAAAAGCACCCGGCAGTGGCACAATGTATGAGTTTGGAAGAGCAGACGTTAAAGAAATTAAAGAAAGAATCAGAAACAAAACAGACGACAGTATGGCAGATGAGGCTAGACTGTGTTTTGAATTTGCTACAGAATTATTCAAAGATTTACATAATGCCCAAAAAACAAATTAAAGACTTTCCTGGTAATTTAATTAGAGTTAAAATTTTAGAAGACGAAATTAAATATTTCAAAAGTTTAATTCAAGAAAGTGATACTGGACACATCTACACCACAATAGACAGTTTAAAAACTAGAGTAAAAGCATTGAAAGGAATAAAAACAGACGATCCATTTATAAATTAAATCATGAGCAAAATTTGGGACATATTAATAGACTGTAAAGAGCAAATCATCAAAGAGTTCGATGCTAGAGGCACAGAGATTCAAGAAGAAGGTATGGCACAATTCAATCAACCAGACAATGGTTGGATCAACAGAGTGTGGAAAACTGAAGATTGTAGACGTTGTCATATAGATGTTGTAGATGCTAGAGAATCAAAAGGATTATGGATGATGCACGTGTGTATATTTCCAAACCTAGACAACAACGGACCTATATATGGTTTTGACGTGATTGCAGGTAAAAATAAAATGACTGGCGCCTTTCATGATTTTTCTAAAAGTTCTGGTGGTGAAGATCACCCATTAATAGATTGGTTTAAAGATGCTGTGGAAGAATTTATTCCAAGTAAAAAACGTGAATTACCACAATGGGCATTAAACATATTCAGCGGATCAATGGTTGCCGCAGGTAATGTAAGCAGTGAAGAAGAATCCAAAGCCATTGTGGATATGGCACTAGAAAATTTAAAAGTGTATTTTGATTCCATAAATCAATACAACAACACAGCCAAATATGAAGACACAATAGAAGCCCAAAACTATTACTGTCATAATCAACAACAAAATCCACACACTCCAAGGGTAATGAAGTCATTAGGACTTAAAGAAGAAGATGTTGAAGTGTTCTGTACAGACGCATTATTTCCAAAAATTCAAAAATAAGTATTTGACATCGACACCTAGTTGTGTTATTATTAACTTATGTTGAAATATCATAACATACAAGACATCAAAGTGAAACTGACTGCCATGAAACAGAAAAGCATGGAAGTAGAAAAATTAGTTGCAGACAAAAAATCTGAAGAAGAAATTAATTTTCTTGTAGAAGAAATACAACAGATGGCAATGGAAATTGCTAACTCATAATGATTGTCACAGTTTCAGGTACTAATAAAAAAATTGCAAATTTAACAGAAAGTCTTGTGCATTATTGTGCAGACAAATTAAAAATCAAAGATTCAGTTGTGATAGATGTTGAGTTTTCAAAATCACTCTATAAGGAAGATGGTTTATTAGGTGAGGTTGATTTTGATGATTCCAATCACAAGCCAAAAGAATTCACAATCACTGTTGACGGCACAGGTTCCAAACGTAAAATCATGGAGACCATAGCACATGAAATGGTACATGTGAAACAGTACTCCAAAGGAGAACTAGTGGATCTGTCTAGATCCAACTCAACCAGATGGCAAAACAACATCATCAACAAAGACACAAACTATTGGGATCAGCCTTGGGAAATAGAAGCTCACGGAAAAGAATTAGGATTGTTTATTAGATGGGCTGAAGACACAGAATTATCTCATCAATCTTGGACTCAAACACAATAATTTCATTAACTACTACTATAACACATTTGATGTGCTAGAATATAAATACTAGTACATTATGAAAAAATACGAATTCTACAGTGCAGAAGAGAGAGCAGAAGTACAACTGTTTGACAACGATGTTCATTATCTAAACGGAGAAATCACCGAAGAGAATGTTAGCAAAGCAGTCAAATGGATATTATCTGCCAACCTCACTAAAAAACCTAAACGCAAACTGACACTGTATATCAACACCGTTGGAGGAGACTTGTACGAAGCATTTGCATTGATTGATGTTATGAGAAATAGTCATCATAATATTTCCACAATTGGTATTGGTGCTGTGATGAGTGCAGGCTTTTTGATATTCGCCAGCGGCAAACACGGCGAACGTTATGTTGGTAAGAACACAGGTATCATGAATCATCAACATTCAGATATTATGGAATCAAAGATGCATGACATGAAAGCACAGATGAAAGAAAATAATAACTGTGAACAACGATGTATGCAGATATTAAGAGATGCAACAGGTTTTGGTTTAGCCGATGTTCGTAAAAAATTCAACAATCCTTCCGATCAATACTTTACAGCAAAACAATTGGTTGATTTAAAAATAGCAGATCACATCTTGTAGTAGATGTCTATTTGTTACTAATCAAAATACAAGTGCTATTTATCTGAATCTGGTTTAGTCAGATCATCTAGGGTGATTATATGGGATTTTGGAAAAGTTGTTGCGCCGTTTTCCGGTTCTTCAATCACACTTTTTGAATTACGTCGTGACTGATTCTTGATCTGTTTATTGGCTTTCTTCTGCTCTCTACGAATAACTCTGTCAGATTTCTTAACCATTTTAACATCTCCAAAACTATTTAATTACCTATTGACTTTATGGCTAATTAGTGCTATATTTTAGTTAATTTAGTATAACCAACAGTTACAAATAGAAATAGGAGACAAATTGAAAATAGAAGTTAGAAATAATAATGTAGAAAAAGCATTGAGAGTAATGAAAAAGAAAATGAAACTAGACGGAGTTTTTCAAGAGATGAAAGACAGAGCACACTATAAAAAACCTAGTGAAATTAAAAGAGAAAAAGCAAAAGAAAGAATGGTTAACATAAAAAAAGCACAAAAATTAAGAAGAAATTTTTTATAATATGGTCCGATGGCTGAATTGGTCAGTTCCGAATGAAAGAGTTAGCCACTACTTATTTGTTATGTGGATAGCAATATTTATATTGCCACTTCTTTTTGAATTAAAGTTGACCACACTAGGCTATTTGTTAAATGTGGTTTGGCTTGATTTTATATATTATATCAGTTACAAACGAGCACAAGAATTAAAAAACAAACACAAGGATGACGATGGAAACGACACATTTTGATGATAAGGTAACAATAGAATGTTTGAAGAACGGACGAAAAGTTGAGGCGGCTGTGCTGTCTTTTAGAGAAGAAGAGTTCTTAACTGTGGTGGTACAGAAAACTGCCAAAATCAACATGCAATGGGCACCAACCAAAAACTTATACATCGGTAGACAGGTTGGTTTGGAATTTGTTACACCCGGTCCTGAAAAGTTTGTGAGCAAAAGCGGAAGATAGTCTACAATTTGGTAAACCTACCTTATTGACTATTACAGCAAAAGAATGTATATTAGTATTAATATGTTAAACACAATAAAAAAAATGTTTTCAACTGTATCGAATAACGAGCAGATGATCACAACTAAAGGAGTTAGCTCAATGGCTAAGAAAAAAACTATGACTATACAAAAAAGAGTAGAGACTGCTTTACTTAACGGTGAAGCATTAACATCAAATTCTATTAAAAGTAGATTTGGTGCTGGTAACCCAGGCGCAGTAATTCAAGCACTAAGATTCAAAGGTTTACCTGTGTTCTTAAACACTAACAAAAGAACTGGTGTTAAAGTATACAGAACAGGTAAAGCATCTAGAATGGTAGTAGGCTTAGGTTACAAAGCATTAGCAAAAGGCGTACAATTATAATTGTATAGTTTTTAACTAGATTAAAAAGGCGGCTTTGGTCGCCTTTTTTTATGACTAAATTGTCTTGACAAATCATATTAAAATAATGTATAATAAAGTATGAGCGAATTTAAACAAGGAATTTTTAATGCTTTACACCTATTAGGCACAAGCAGTTTGGCTTTAGCCATCGTCTACACCTTAGGTCATATTGTGATTGCAATGACAGTTGTCAGTCTACTGACAGGTGCCAGTCTTTTCGAAGCAGGTGTTGTGGCTTTAATCGAACCTAGTATAAATGGTGTTTGGTTTTATTTTCTTCATAAAATTTGGCGTAAATTGAGCAAAAATTCAAAAGCAACAGCATTCGACGAATAAAACTTACGCAATCACTGACATTTTTGGCAGTTGACATTTTATAATTAGAAAGTATAATATTAATTAGCAGTCCTAAAAAACTGCACAAATTAACCTTAGGCTGGATATGCCGATAACAGAGGATATAAAATGAGTAAACACGCAGATATTGTCAATGAACAATACAATCATAGAGAGAGTAATTTCGTATCTCTACAAACCCGTATAACAGAAGCATTCAAACTAGCACCAAAGTTTGAAGCACAACTCGAAGCAGTTGTAGAAGAATTCAAAAGACGTAATAAAGATGCCTGGTCATCATTTAGTGAAATGGCATTGGTACAGGCAATTCCTGTGGATTTTAGTAAAATACTAATTGACTCTACAATGCAACGTCCAGTGAACATGCGTCATGTGTTAAAGATCCTAAACTATTTCAGTCAAACTATGGTAATGCCTATACAGGTTTACAAAGAAGGCGACAACTATATTGCTTGGGACGGACAACACACCAGTATTGCACTGTACCTTATACTCACAAAAGTATTTGGTGAACTTCAAGCAAACACAATGATTCCTGTGAACATTTATCCAGTTAAACAAAAACTAGAAATTCGTAGGAACTTCATTTTACTAAACGGTGATGCTAAAGAAAAGTTAGATTTTATCGATACATATCGTCAAATGGTTTACGGTGCCATAATTGATAACAGTGATGATCCAATTTGGCAAGACACTGCCAAAATTAATGACTTGCTTAAAGACGCAGGTTTGTTTGCCACACATGAAAAATTTGGTGATGACCGAGAGCCGGGTGCATTCACATTGTTAGCAGATACAATTATGACCAAGAAGTTGGAAAAACGTAAAGACGTTGACGTTACTCGTATGTTTGCCAAGTATTGGGTTTATATAACTGAAGAACGTCCAGTACAAGCCAAAGAAGCAAGAATGCTTTATGAATACTTTGATGCTTGTTTCAAAGATGGAGTCAAAGTGGATGACAAATATCTGCTAGACTTTGCATTGTTTTGTAAAGAATACTTTGAAGCCAATTGGAGTGAAACAGGATCGTTCTGGAGCAAAGCAAAACTGTCATATGAAACTTGGTACAAGAAAGCAAATCCAGAAGAGTTTGAAGAAAATGGTTTAAAAGGTTTTACAACAGAACCACGTTTTGGTGTACCGTTCCTAATTGCACAAATTAAGAAAAGCACCAAACTTAAAACACCCAAGTACAAACATCTGTATGCAGTTGACAAAAAGGATCTTTGGTAATGATTCGTAATCCAGACAAAGACAAGTTTAAAAGTTCTGCTGTATTAACAGAACAACAACTGAAAGGTAACACCTGTATGTTGCAAGACTGTGACAACAAGTTGAGCATGTTTGAAGGGCCTGGCAGTCAAGTATTGTGTAGAGAACATCAATTGGATTGTGTTGAGTATGGTGGTATGGGTAAAGCAGAAAGACCACACACATTCTACAGAGGTTGGGATTGTGCCAATTGCGGATATGATCCTAGAACAGACGAATTAAGATTTAGATACATTGAAGACGAATACGATAAGTTAAGAGCCATGCGTGGTGTAATGCATGGTGACCATATACACCTTAAAAGCAGGGGCGGAGATGACTCCAAAAGCAACATTCAAACCCTGTGTGTTCTGTGCCATATGGCAAAAACCTATGGTGAAAAAGACTATTTGGGCACAAAAAAGTTATCCACAGACTGAAAACCCGCATAGAATGGGAATTCTTTAATCACATTTTTGGTTGACTTTTTGGTAGTTCAGACTGTATAATAATACTATAACAACAACTTAACAAAAGGGCACAAATGACACATGTAATATACAGAACAGACACAACAGAGATAGTAAGTGAAAAAGACTATTCTTATGGTGGACAAATTCATAAAACAGAAAGTCATGCAAAGGCTTCATTAACAAGAATTAAAAAGAAATTCGCACAAGGGTTTGCTAATCAAGAACCTTACAGCAGATTCAAGTTTGAGCATCTTGGTATGAAAGACACAGGTAATGCTCTTCCAAGAGATCACGGTAATTTAACAGGTGAAATGGTTGAAATGAAAATCGTTGATTTAGAAACTTACAGAAGTTCAATAGAAGCACAAGAAACAGTTTCTAATATGATGACGGGTAAGAAGTTCAAACAATCAGTGAACACTCCAGGCTTCATGTCACCAAGTTCAGAAACTTTTTGGAGTATGTAATGAGTAAATTGATGGAAGAACAAATGGACAAAATGTACAACCACTTTAAAAAAATAACAACAAAGGAAAACACAATGATAACAGAAGATGTAAAACAAGTAGTAAAATTTGTAAACGCAAAAGTAGAACCCAGCAAGATATGGTATAACGCCACAACAGTTGCCGTGAAGGCAGTTGACGATTACATGAAAGACAAAGAAGAAGCCATGTACTGTGGTTTCGCTAATGTTTCGATACACCCAGCCAGAGGAAAATTGGTTAGTTGGTTTAAGAAGTTTGGTATTGGATCAGGCGGATCAAGAGGATACAGAATAAGTTACTACGATATCATGCCAAAAGATCACGAGTATAGACACACTCAGTCAATGGATATCAAAGAAGTGGCTTGTGATGCCTTCGCTAAAGTGTTAGAAACCCAGTATGGTTTAACTTGTTACAGTGAAAGCAGAGCAGATTAATTGGTTGACATTTTGGTTATCAGAAACTATAATAATACTATAAGGCAAAAATAATTAAGGCAAACAAAAGGGCACATATGAAAAACACAATATACGTACTAGAAGGTTCTTACAGAAAAACTTCAGTAGAGAATCAAACTTTCCAACTTGTAAAAGGTTATCAACCACACCCTCATAAAGAAGGTGGATTTATTACAGTTAAAATAGAGGACTTGGCAAAGTATCCAGGTGCTACAAAAAAACAAATCAGAATTAATGTGGAGAATGAGAATCAATTGAGAGACTCTGCTCCAGAACAACCCAAAGAAGAATCAGATGCAGAAACTGTTGAAAGAATGAGACAGAGATTCAACATTTTAACAGACATGACCAAAGCCACCAAGCGAGGTGATGTGAGAGCAATGATTGTGTCAGGACCTCCAGGTGTTGGTAAATCATTCGGAGTTGAGCAGGTGCTTGACAGATATGGTGTTGTATCCACATTGGGTAACACAAGACCCAAATACGAAGTTGTTAAAGGTGCAATGAGCTCAATAGGTTTGTATTGTAAATTGTACAACTTTTCTGATCCTGACAATGTGTTAGTGTTTGATGATTGTGATTCAATATTACTAGACGATTTAAGTTTGAACATATTGAAAGCGGCGTTGGATTCTAAGAAGACTAGAAAGATATGTTGGAATACTGACTCACATACATTGAGAAGAGAAGGTGTGCCAGATACATTTAACTTTGCTGGTTCTGTGATTTTTATTACAAACATTAAATTTGATAATGTTAAAAGTAAAAAATTAAGAGATCATTTAGAAGCATTGGAATCAAGATGTCATTATATTGATCTAACAATTGACACTATTAGAGAAAAGATTTTAAGAATTAAACAGATTGTAACAGATGGTATGTTAAAATCATATGCATTGCCAAGCGAAACTGAACAATCAATTGTGGATTTTATTGATGATTATAAAAGACAATTGAGAGAAATCAGTTTGAGAACTGTGCTTAAAATTGCTGATTTGGCAAAAGCCTTTCCAGAAAATTGGAAAGATGTAGCAAAACAAACAGTATTAAAACCAGTATAGGAGTTGACATTTATGACGAAAGATAATAAAATTAGTACAATGAGAACACAACCGCAAGAAATTATTGCCAAATTAGAAGCAGACAACAGTAGACTGGCTAAAGAGAAGATCCTGCTGGATGCTATGAACGAAGGTGTGGATGAATTTTTTGAAGGCTTAAAAATGTGTTTGGATAAGTTGTACACTTTTGGTGTTAAACAAGTGCCCACAAAAGATGATGTGATATCTGCACAAGGGTGTAAATGGGAAGTGTTTAAAGAGCTGGCAGAAAAACTACACGCCAGAGAACTTACAGGTCATGCGGCAAGAGATGCCATTGAGCTAGTAATGAGTTCAGCAACTGCCGAACAGTGGAATGGTTTTTACAGAAGAATATTAATTAAAGATTTAAGATGTGGAGTTTCAGAAAAAACTGTGAACTCTGTGGCTAAAAAGAACAAGTTTGGCAAGTACATGGTGCCCGTGTTTACTTGCCAACTTGCTCACGATTCAACCAATCATGAAAAGAAGTTGGTGGGCAAGAAGATGTTGGAAGTAAAACTGGACGGTGTCAGAGTGGTTACTATTGTGTATCCAGACGGCAAAGTGGATATGTTCAGTCGTAATGGTAAAGAGTTTACCAACTTTGGACATATACAAGAAGAAATTTCATCAGTAGTTAAACAGAGTCCTCCACCATATCCAGTTGTGTTGGATGGTGAAGTGATGAGTGAAAACTTTCAAGACTTAATGAAACAGGTACACAGAAAGAGTGGTGGTACAGCCAAAGATGCTGTGCTTCATTTATTTGATTTTTTACCGTTGGAAGATTTTAAAAAAGGTACATGGGACAAAACTCAAACATTGAGAACTCAAATGTTAAAAGCATGGTACGAACAACACAAAACCAATTTAAACGCCGTTACAGTACTGGACCATGAAATTGTAGACTTAGGCACACCTGAAGGTCAAACGACTTATACAGAGGTGAATAAGAGGGCAGTAGAGGGTGGTTATGAAGGGATCATGATTAAAGATATTGATGCTTCGTACGAATGCAAAAGAAGTCATGCTTGGTTAAAACTGAAACCATTTATAGAAGTAAGTTTAGAAATCAAAGCCACAGAAGAAGGCACAGGCAGAAATGTAGGCAAACTGGGTGCATTGATTTGTGAAGGGTTAGATGATGGTAAAACAATTAAAACAAATGTAGGTTCTGGATTGACTGATGATAATAGAGATCAGTTTTGGAAACACAAGGATCAATTGATTGGTCAAATTGTGGAAGTGAGAGCAGATGCTGTCACAAAAAATCAAGACAGTGAACAAGAATACTCATTGAGATTTCCAAGATTTATGAGATTTAGAGGATTTGAAATTGGCGAAAAAATCTAAAATGATAGCAGTAGGATACGAACATATAAAACTGGATTCTTGGACTGGTCCGCCATACAGTTATTCCGTAAAAGTGAATGGAAAATTAAAACAGATGAGTGGGTTTGATGAAGAACACATAAAGAATCAACTGTATCCTAAAACAGCCACAATGATTAGAAAGATTAAAGATGTATAAACCATTACCAGACGGTATAACAATTAAAGAGTCAAGTGTGCAAGGCTTGGGTTTGTTTGCTACAAAAGATTTTGATCAAGATGTGGTACTTGGTATTGTGCATATCATGAATAAAAATTTTTCGCACGGAGCAATTAGAACTGCCTTAGGTGCATTTTACAATCATTCACAAGATCCTAACTGTAAGAATCTTGCAGGCTTTTGGCATCAACTGCCAGTAAAATATCTAGTGACAACAAAGCCCATTAAAGCAGGTGACGAACTAACTGCAAAATATTCGTTGTATAATGATTTTAAAGACCAGTGGTAATATAGATGACTATGAAGAAATACAATGCATACGATCATATGGCTCAATTAGGTAAGGTGTCTGGCTTACTAGAAGCACAGACTAAAATTCAAAACCAATTGATTAAAGAACAAAAAAAATTAAAATTATTAGAACAATTAAAATTAGTGAAGAATATTAAAAATGACTAACAAAGTAGACATAATAAAAAAAGTTAGCAGTAAAAAGAAAAAAGCATTGGTAAGAGCAATTAAAAATCCAAATAGGTATTTCAAATTAGACTTGGCAAGGTACGGAGGTGAGGTGTGTATGGGAACCATAACATCGGCACAATTTGAATATTGGTACAACAACGACAAGTTCGAACAGTACATGGTAGACATAGATTTCGATGCCAAAGAAGCCAACAAGGATGTACCTAAAGATGCACAGTTCGACAGACCATTTCACGAACAGGATGATATCTGTCATATATCTGGACCAGAGCTAGCGGACGGACAGACCATGACCATAACGGAAATGGACAAAGATGGTGACACCTTAATGGCTGAGGATGGAGGCTTCCTAGAAGATCAAAAGATAGATTTCGCTGACTTTAAAAAGTTGGGAGTCAAAATCAAATGTGTAGCCGAGCATAACTCAGGCTCAAAGAGCTGTAAGGATAAACATTATGTGTTTGGGCAATACTTCAACAAGGGAGGTTGGTACACAGAAGATTTAATTAAAACAGGACCAGACGGCATCAACTTTAAGAAAATGAATATTGATTACGAAGATGCAGACGGATTCAAAGTGTTCAGTCAAGTGACGATAGATGGTGTGGACTACTACCTGCAAGAAGACAGCTCAGGCAAAGGTTCAAGTTTCTATGTGATGGAAGGTGACGACGTCTAATGAAAAGACACGAAATATTTCCTGTGCCAATATGGGAATTCACATACAGTGAAGCAGAAATATTTAGAGAAAAAATTGTCCCGTTATTCAAAGAAATTGAAAAGAACAATCCCAATGAAAAAATGTCATATACAAAAGAAGGTTATACCAGTTATGGTCCAATCACTAATATATTAGATTATGATGAATGCAAAGATATAAAAAATTTTGTTATGGGCAATGTTGTTGAAGCAGTGAAGGAGTTAGGTCTTGAAGGTTATTGTAATCTCACAGGCAGTTGGTTTAATAACAATAGAAAATATAGCAGTCACGGACCTCACAATCATGTTCCAGACACTATAAGCGGAATTTATTATGTACAAGCAGAAAAGAATGATGCAAGAATTAGTTTCCACGATCAGAATAAAATTAGCAATTGGCCCTGGAAAGCACCCTCAGTGATCAATGACATGACAAGAAGAACACACAGTTTCACACCTAAAACTGGTAGACTGTTGCTTTTTCCAAGTTACATTGAACATAGTGTTGAACAGCAGTTGACCGACAATGAAAGGATCAGCATTAGTTTTAATGCTTTTGTGAATTAATGGAACTAATTGTGTTTGCTACAATATTCACATTGATAATTTTGTTAACAGGATACATAGGTCCAAAAAAATGAAATCATTTACTGTAGACATCAAAAGAGGCGATAAAATAGAAGTTGGAAGATTTAGAAATGTTCAAGCCACGGTGCAATCAATTGAAACTGATGAGCATGGACAGCCTGTGATTGTTACTTCTAAAGGCAAAAAGAAGTTGTTTACTTGTAGATTTACAAAACTTTCGCCAAGTGCAAAGACACCAAAACAAATACTTTTAGAAAGCAAAAGAAAGAAAAAAACTTGATTTTTCTCTGAAGAGACTATATAAGAACATAGTATGAGCGAGATTCAAGAAATAAAAAAACCTACAATTCAGGAACGGATTCAAAAAAGAGTTCATGAAATACTGGAACCAATCGAAGTTTGGTTGGATAGATATGTGATTCAACCTGATAAATTTGATCCTGATAAATTTAAATTGGTGGACGTGTTCAAGAAAGAACAAGTAGGCGGTGTACATGCAAGAAAGATCATGGAGATGTACGAGCCTCAATATCAAGAATATAAGGATCTATTGAGTTTAAGAGAAAAAAATCTTACATTTAAAGAAATTACAGAGGACGAAGACAATGATTCAGAAGAGAGACAACTGTTAGAGTCTTATGAAGATATTGACAATGATGTGATTCAAAAAGGAATCAAAGCATACGATAATATTTTTGAAGCCTGCGACAGAATGATATCAATTGCCAATGCTAATCGTAAGCCACGAAAGAAAAAAGAGAAGTCACCTGAGAAATTAGTATCTAAAATGCAATTCAGATTGGAAGATGAAAAATTGTTACTCAAATCAATCGATGCAACAGAAATTATATATGCTGAACAACTGTGGGTGTACAACACCAAGACTAGGAAACTAGGACACTACAAAGCAAAGGTCTTAGATCCACGAGGGTTGAGCAGACCAGGCACAGGGTTAACAGTAAAAGGAACATCCATAAAAGGATTTGATGAAGAAAACAGTGTTCAAAAAACACTCAGACACCCTGAACAGCAATTGAAAGAGTTTGCTAATTCAGGACCTAAGAAGGTAATAGAGCTGTTTGATGCTGTTAAAACAATGGGCATTAAACTGAATGGACGTGTCAATTCTGAAGTCATTTTGTTAAGAGCAGTTAGATAAATAACTGTATATGAGCATTAGAGACGACATAATTTCAATTAAAAATGGATTAGTAACACTGGGCGATGCAATAGAAAGCCTTAGTGTACACGCATCTGCTGACGATTCAGTTGTAAATTCTACTAAATCAGTTAATTTTGCTGGTTCAGAGACAACACCAATCTACGGCAAAGGTTTGCAGTGGAGTGGATTTGGCAACACAAAGATGCTAAACTTCCAATCAAATCCAGATAGATTGTGGAGTTCGAACACTTTAGATTTACACAGAGACGCACATTACTCAATCGATAACACACTTGTTCTTTCAGCAGAAGAATTAGGTCCAACAGTTAGAAAATCAAATTTAAGATCAGTTGGTGTGTTGAACGGATTAGCAGTAAATGGTGATATGAACATTGATCAGTTTGTCTTCTGGAATTCAGGAATGAATAGATTGGGTGTTGGTATTGAAGCAGGTAATGGACAATTGTCTGTGGCTTCTAACTATGTTGAATTTAGAGTTCAACCCAATGATGTAGATGCAGAAGTTGGGACATACACAACACACGATTTAAGAATTCAAACAGATAGTACAGACAGAATACTTGTAAAAGCAAACGGTGACGTTACTATCGGAACACAAGGTGGAACAGATAAGAAAGTCAAGATACACGGAAAACTTGCAGTAGGCATCAACAACGTAAGAGACGATGCAGACTTTGAAGTAGCCGGTCCAGTAAGATTGGAAGGAAAACGTTTCAGTGTTGCAGATGACATACCAACAGTTGGTGTCCATGCTAAAGGTGATATTGTTTGGAATTCTAATCCTGTACCAGGTAGTGTAGTTGGCTGGATATGTGTTAACACAGGCACACCAGGCGAATGGAAATCTTTCGGAAATATTTCTCAATAAAAAAATCAGTAGGCATATGGGAATGGCTCGCTAGAGTTGCACCATTGACTGCCTTGATGATTCTCTGTATCGTACTGGCATTTGATTTTACATCTTGGATCGATTATCTTGTATCTGCAATATCATTGTTATTTGCCATTACAGCGATCACATGGTGGTGGTGGGTAATTTATGCAGTCAAAGACATATTCAAATTGTTAAACAGTGCAAACAAAAGATTTGCTGAAGTGTTGACAGAACTTAAAAATATCAAAAAAGAAACAATCAAAATTAAAAAAAGAAAAAACCGTTAATAATCAAACAATTTATTTTTGTATTCCACAGTCATGTTGTTGTAGTAACTGCCTTTGTCAAGATTTTTCCTAGCATCATTTAATTTTTTTCTTTGTTGCACTAGTAATAAATTGTGCTTGCCATTACTTGTTGTTATGTTTTTCATTTTAGTTTTGGCTTGTCTATGATCCGGCAAAAACACAAATTCAGGATATTGTTTTTTCAACTTTGATGCATAAGTTTCTAATCTTGACTTACTAATTTTTTTTGGAAGCACAAATATAGTGACTTCTTGTTGACATTGGTCAACATCAATGTTCATTCCTTCACACTCAACAATGGACCATGATGCATTTTTGGCATAAGGACAGATTGCAACTCCATTGAGACTTTTTTGTGGTTTTACAATTTTAGCCATCCACTCGACCACATCTGTGTAAATAGAACTGTTCATTATAAAAGTATTTAATATGTTAGTAATAGGAAATGGCGAGAGTCGAACAGAACTTGATGTAGGATCATTCAACTTACCCACAGTTGGTTGCAATGCAATATTTAGAGATGTAAAAGTAGATCATTT
>MEHZ011515967.1_pt1 | contig 27169 bp, 24 predicted proteins | sample 897221 | NCBI WGS metagenome assembly MEHZ01 (sample SAMN05514161, study PRJNA337945) | marine metagenome | isolation source: marine surface water | place: Arctic Ocean | collected 2007-12-13
GCAATGAGCGGGCCGATGATTAGCATTGAAGCTTTAGTGATGAATTTTTTCGGCATTACGATGCGTCTGGCAAAAAAACCGATTATAGCTTTAGTCGAGCGAGATAGGCCAACCTAGTGGTTATTATGTGACAAGCGTGAATCGACTAAAGATTTTGCTAATGAGGTTGTGTCTGAAAGTTTCGTGGACATGTTATTCTGGCACTTCGATGTAACCTGCAATAAGAGGCTTGGACAACAATGGCTAACTCAATGTATTGGTATGATTTCGAAACGACAGGCACAGACCCTGGTCGAGATCGCGCCATTCAGTTTGCAGGTGTTCGTACTGATGAAGATCTGAATGTTATTGGTGAGCCTTTGGATTTACTCTGTTATCCGGGCGACGATACGATTCCAGTTCCCGAGGCGATACTGGTGACGGGCATCAATATGACGCAATTGAAATCAACTGGCATGAATGAGGCGGATTTTTCTCGTCAGATACACGAGCAATTTACGGTTCCTGAAACCTGCGTGGTGGGGTTTAACAGCCTTCGATTTGATGATGAGTTTACCCGCTATTTGTTCTACCGCAATTTTTACGACCCCTATGCGAGGGAATGGCAATCAGGTAACTCTCGCTGGGATGTGATTGATCTGTTTCGCATGGCACACGCACTTCGACCCGAAGGCATAAACTGGCCCATTGCGGATAACGGCAATACGACCTTTAGACTTGAAAAGCTCACAGAACAAAACGGTATCGGACATGAAAATGCCCACGATGCTGTGTCTGATGTATTGGCAACGATAGGCATGGCCAAGAAACTGAAACAGGCACAGCCTAAGCTATACGCTTATCTGTTCTCCCTGCGCAAGAAAAATGAAGTTCTGAAACAACTCTATCCCTTGGGGAAAACGCCTTTAGTGCATGTCTCGTCGATGTATCCCGCTAGTCAGAACTGTTTGGCAATTGTATTGCCACTTTGTGTCCACCCAACGAACTCAAACGGTGTGATTTGCTTTGATCTGTCGAATGATCCAACGGATTTAATTGAGCTTAGCCCGATCGAGCTACACCGTAGAATTTTCAGCTCAAGAGAAGAGTTAGGCAATGAAAAACGTGTTGCACTGAAAACAATTCACATCAACAAATGTCCTGCAATTGCACCACTAGCGACGTTGCAGGGCAATGAAGATAGATTAGATATCGACATGTCCGCAATACAACAGAATATGCGTCGCATCCAACAAAGTAGCGGCGTCGTAGAGAAAATCTCTGAAGTCTTTTCCCAAAAGAATTTTCCGCCCACCAATGATCCTGATCTGATGTTGTACCAAGGTGGTTTTTTCTCAGCGGATGACAAAGCCATTATGTCTGAGATACAAGCTGCTAAACCTGAAAGCCTCGCCGCATACGGCGCGCATTTCAACGACAGCCGGCTTTCTGAAATGTTACTCAGATACCGCGCCCGTAACTTTCCTGAGTCGTTGTCGGAGGATGATCGCGACTACTGGAAAAGCTATCGCTCAACCAAGCAAATGGCTGAAAACGGTTTGCAAGCTCAACTGACTCGGATCGAACAACTAAAATCGCAGGGCCACGACGATGTTTGTTTGCAAGATCTGCAGACCTATTTGTTATCGATTCAACAAACCTAGTCGGAGTATGACGATCAACAATCAGGTAGGGGTTCCGCTAATCGCCTTAGTCCATTGGGAACTTTCACAGTCTGTTTGAAGGCTCTATCCTCAAAGGCGGCTTAATGTATTGAGTAATTTCTTGACCCGCGTCAGGTTAGCCAAAGTCAAATTCGCGGCTCATTTCAATAAAGCGGTTGGCTCCGCTTGAGAGTGTCTTGCCTTTGCGATGATAGATACCAAACTGAAGTGGTATCGTCGAGTTTTCAATTTTGTGTAAAGGGATCAAGTTTTCACAACCGGGCGTCGCCGCCAGCATGCGTTGGTCGAGATAACTCATTCCCATACCTTTTCGAACCATTTCCATCCGAAGCTCGGTATCATTTATCTCCCAAATCGTACCGAAAGAATCTCGGAGTTTTTGTAGCGCGGGGCGCATATCTTGATCGTCGAGATGAGACACAATGAGGGGTACTTTTGCCAACACCCTGGAGGGCACCGCCAGTAACTTGTCCAGCTCTGGATAGTCAGCATCTATCATTAGAATTCGTTCATCGGAGAACAAAGGGATGGTCTGAAACACATCCGGCATGGTGCGTTGGAACGGCCCAAAGCCTAACTCCCACAGATCGGAACTCACCGCCGTAATAATTTCCCGACTTGGCATGACGTTTATCTTTATGCGGGTCAGAGGGCTACTTTCAAAATACTTACCCACTAGATCTGAGCCATAAAGTGTACTGACGCTGCCATTCATCGCCAGTAGCAGTGTTGAGAGAATGCCGTTTCGAATATTCTTGATATCCTCAAGTACAGCGCGCTCCTCATTTAAAACAATTTCAGCATAGTTGAGTAGGCGTACGCCCGCTTCGGTTAGTTTCAGAGGGTTCCGTTGTAGAAGTAGACCGTCCAGTTTGTGTTCAAGGTTTGCAATCGTCTGACTGACTGCAGATTGGGTGACAAATAATTTATCAGCGGCTTTCTTGAAACCGTTGTTGTCGTAAACCGCTTTGAAAACGCGAATCTCGTTAATATCAATGTGGATTGGCATTAGCTTTGCTCATCGATGCTTTGAAGTTTCAGTCAAGTTAGTTAAACCCAGATGATGTCGTCGCATCTGATCCCCCTGTCGTTTTGGCTTAAATCGTTCCTGTATAGTTATAAAAGGCTTTCAAGCTAAGATTAAGGTGAAGCGCATCTTCTGTCCCGGCCATTTCGCGAATTGAATGCATGGCAAAGGTTGGCACACCAACATCGATGGTTTTTACGCCGATTTCCTTCGCCGTGATGGGGCCAATAGTACTGCCGCAGCCCATGTCAGTTCGCACAACAAAGGTCTGACAAGGGATGTTATTTTTTTCACACAGATGCCGGTAGAACCCCGCTGTTTCGCTGTTAGTGGCATATCGCTGATTGGTGTTTATTTTGATAACGGGTCCTTCGTTCAGTATTGGACCGTGATTCGCATCATGCTTATCGGAGAAGTTGGGGTGGATACCGTGCGCATTGTCAGTTGAGATTAACATTGATGCTGCTATGGCACGAAAACGCGTTTCGGCATCGGGGATGGTGCGTTCGAGAACGGATTTAAGAAATGGACCCTCAGCGCCTTCAGCTGAAGCGCTGCCAACCTCTTCATGGTCGTTACAAACTAATAGGCAGAATTGACTGCCATCCGATTCAACTAAAGCCTTCATACCAACATAACAGCTGAGCAGATTATCCAGCCGTGCGCTGTTAATGAACTCCTGTTCTAATCCGACGATTGCAGGTTTCTGTGTGTCATAGAAAGAGAGTTCATAGCCAAGGATTTTGTCTGATGAGATATCCTTTGATTGTTTTAGTTGTCGTTGTAGGACCTGATTAAATGTTTTTAGGGTTGATGTTTTTGACTGCTTCATTAACAACGGTGGAAGGTCCGTCTGGGGGTTAACTGTTTTGCTGCTGTTGGCCTCGCGGTCTAAATGTATGGCTAAACTTGGGATGCTCGCGATTGGTGTTTCGAAATTAATGAGTGTGCTACAGATCGTCTGCGTGTCATCCGTGTAGGTGACTCGACCGGCGAGGGATAGATCTCTGTCAAACCAGGGGTTTAGCAGTACGCCGCCGTAAACTTCCACGCCAAGGTTTAGGTAGCCCTTTTTCTCAATATCGGGGTTTGGTTTGACCCGCAGAGCTGGGCTATCTGTGTGGGCCCCGACCATTCGAATACCGGATCTTGCAATGACATCATTTTTATCTGAGGCGAGAACAAAGGCGATGATAGAAGAGTCATTGCGAGTAACGACGTATTTTCCAGGTTCGAGGTTCCAAGCATCCTGCTCCTTCAAATGTTTGAAGTCGTGTTCAGTGAATATTTTTAACATGGACTCAACGGCGTGGAAAGGCGTCGGCGATGCGGCGAGAAAATCCAGTAAACCTTGATTAAATACCTTCGAATCCATTGTCTTGCTCCGATACAGCTTTATAATTGCGTGTTGTATTGTAATCGTTCTCTGGGGTGCAATGAAATCGGCCTACGACTAAATAGCCCCTTTGTTGAAAAGTATTTGCGCTTGCTTTGGGGCTGTGAGGCGACTAAAATGCGCCCAATTATGGCAACATAATTGCGCCGATTTGATTTCAGCTTGCGGGCGCTTTAAAAATCCAGCTAAAGAGGTAGAGGATATAACCTACTTTAGCCAGTAGGTTTTTTTTTGCCTGTGTTTTTAGGTTGCCAAGGCGATCGACGCCGAGTTCTTAAAATGTTGTTTTTTGCGAACGACGAATAATTACCCTAAGGGGTAAGGAGAAAGTAAGAATGGCGAAGTATGGTTTTACTTCAAAAATAATCCACTGCGACCGACGTGGTCCTATTGAGCACGGTTCGATACACAAGCCTATCCATACTGCGGTGGCGTATACCTATGATGACGCGCGAGATCTAGCAAAAGTCTTTCAAGGTAAACAACCGGGTTATACCTATGGTCGTCAGGTAAACCCAACCGTTACGGCATTACAGGACAAGGTGAGTTTGATGGAAGGTGGCTTGGCAACGGCTGCGTTCGCAACCGGAATGGGCGCCATCGGCACGACACTCTTCGCGCTGCTGAGGGCTGGGGATCACGTGATCTCGTCCTCATTCCTGTTTGGAAACACGAACAGTTTATTCAACTCATTTAGTGCTCATGGCATCGAAGTGACATTTGTTGATGCGACGGACGTCGCCAATGTTGAAGCTGCCGTTCAAGCCAATACTAAGCTGGTTTTTGTTGAGACGATTGCGAACCCTAGAACTCAGGTGACGGACTTGGCCGAGATTGGCGCGCTGTGCGAGCAGCACGGGCTGATATTCTTTGTTGATAATACGATGACAACGCCTTATTTGTTTCAACCTAGCCAAGTTAAAGCAAGTTTGGTTATCAACTCTTTGACCAAATATATTGGTGGTCACGCTAATGCATTGGGTGGTTCGGTGACAGAGCTTGGCAACTATGATTGGCAAAGATTCGACAATATCTACGATGACTATAAGGGTGCTGACTCACGTTTGTGGGGTATCACGCAGATAAAGAAAAAAGGGCTAAGGGATTTGGGTGCCTCACTGGGACCAGAGGCGGCGCACCACATCTCTGTAGGCTCGGACACGCTCGCTTTGAGAATGGAGCGCGCTTGCTCAAACACACTTAAGTTGGCTGAGTATCTAAGTACTCACGACAAAGTAAAGAAGGTCTACTACCCAGGCCTGCAGGAACATCCGCAACATGGACGGTCGAAACAATTGTTTAAATCTGCGGGTGCTATTATGAGTATAGAGTTGGTGGACGATATTGACTGTTTCGATTTTATTAATGCACTGGATTTGGTCGCTTGCTCGAGTAACCTTGGCGATACGCGATCCCTCGCGATTCCTGTTGCGCACTCAATATACTACGAGATGGGACCGGAGCGACGTGCCTCAATGGGCATTAGCGATTCATTGGTTCGGTTCTCAATTGGCATTGAAGAACCTGAAGACCTCCTCGCTGATTTCGAGACGGCATTAGCCTAACCATGATGCATGGTCTTGACGTGTCATTACGTTCAGCAGTTGGCAATTTGCACTGGCCAGTTAGCCGTGTGGTGGGAACAATTTAAAAAATATAACCTCAAGCTGTGTAATTTGCGGGTTAAGACTTGCCTACCACATTTGATTTAGTAAACTTATTCATTTGGATTTTGTTAGGTTCATTTATGTCGCAAGCAGTTATTACCACGGATTTACCTCTGCCAAACAAACGTCAGGGCAAGGTTAGAGATTTGTACGACCTCACCCTCGCCGATGGCAGCGACGGCATTCTTATTGTCGCGACAGACCGTGTCAGTGTGTTTGATGTTGTCCTGCAGAATGGTATTCCGGGCAAAGGTCAGATGCTCACCAAAATTTCTAAGTTCTGGTTCGATTTCTTTGAAGATAAAATTAAGCATCATTTAGTGTCGCTAGATCCGAGTGATATTGCCGGTCTTAATGCAGAACAGCGGGCGATGCTGTCTGGCCGAATTATGATTTGCCGTAAATCAAAAGTCGTTCCTGTTGAGTGTATTGTGCGTGGCTATCTGACGGGAAGTGGCTGGAAGGATTACCAGAAAACGGGCCAGGTTTGCGGTATTGATCTGCCGGCCGGCATGCAAAATAGCAGCATGATTGAGGCTCCTATCTTTACGCCATCGACGAAAGAAGACGAGGGGCATGATGAGAATATTGATTTTGAGTCTGCCTGCAAGCTAGTCGGTGAAGATCTCATGCAGAATATTCGTCATAAGTCGCTCGAGATATACACAACTGCACGAGAGTATGCTGGAAAGCGTGGCATTATTATTGCGGATACAAAGTTTGAGTTTGGGCTTGAGCCTGGTTCAACCGAACCGGTCCTGATTGATGAAATCTTGACGCCTGATAGCTCGCGCTTTTGGCCCCTTGACGAATGGCAAGCTGGCCGGGAGCAAAATAGTTTCGATAAACAGTATGTTCGAAACTACACGGAGGAACTGGTTGCGCGTGGCGAGTGGAACAAAGAATACCCGGCACCTGCGTTGCCAGATGAAGTGATTGAAAATACGCTGAAACGGTACGAAGAGGCGATCAATAAACTGATGCAGTAAAAACCTATGATTCATCTTGAATCTAGTGGCTGATAAGCCTGCTCAGTTAGCGATAGGCTTAGCTCAGTGGTGAGTTATACGGATAGTCATCTGACCAACCATTAAGTCAGCTATTTGAATAGCTGACTTAATCAACTTCGATTACGTCCCTAATGAGCAGCCCAATAAGCGCTTCAAGCTGCGCTCCCGTTAGGAATAGCAGACACCCGTGCCGCCTAAGCCACAGTAGCCATTGGGGACCTTGGCGAGGTATTGCTGGTGGTAATGCTCAGCGTAGTAGAACGCCTCTACCGGCTGAATTTCTGTTGTGATCGAGCCAAAGCCTGATGCTTTGAGTTTTTCCTGAAATACCGCTTCACTGGCCTTGGCTTGTGCTAACTGTTCTTCAGAGTAAGTATAGATACCTGATCGGTATTGTGTCCCCATATCGTTGCCCTGGCGCATGCCTTCAGTTGGGTTATGACTTTCCCAGAAGCGTTCGAGCAAGGCCTCGTAAGACACCTCGGCCGGGTTATAGACAACCAGGACAACTTCGTTATGTCCTGTGTGACCTGAACAGACTTCTTCATAGGACGGGTTGGGTGTTATCCCAGCCGCATAGCCTGCTGCAGTCGAATAGACACCTTCTTTTTCCCAAAACCGGCGTTCTGCGCCCCAGAAACACCCCATGCCAAAGACGGCTAGCTGCATGTTGTCGGGGAACGGTGCTACCAGCGGATGACCATTGACGAAATGCTGTTCGGGAACGGCCACTTGCTGTTCCCGACCCGGTAAAGCGGTATCAGCCGTTGGCAAGTCCATCGACTTTTGGAATAAACCCATGCTTAGTCTCCTGCGTTCGATCATTTAAAACGTCAGTATAAACCTATTAGACGAATGATAAATATTCTGATCAAGTTTTTTGACAGTACAGTGTTGTCGGTAACCGTTTTGTGATTCCGATTGATTGATTTAACATGACGTTTTTCCGACGCTGAAGTTCGGGGAAAGTGTTGCTAAATTCTTGTTGCCTGGAGTCTCAAATGAGCGATCAAAACCAATCCGATGCGCTACGTATTGCCGTACTTACCGTGTCCGACACCCGCACACTCGAGACGGATTCATCAGGCGAGTTCCTTTGTGGAGCGTTGCGTGAATCCGGTCATGAATTGGTTGATCGAACGATCAATATTGATGATATGTATCTACTGCGAGCGACGGTTTCAGCATGGATTTCAAACCCCGCGGTTGATGTGGTGCTGTTGACCGGCGGAACGGGCTTCACGACGAGGGACTCGACCCCAGAAGCCATTCAGCCCTTATTTGATTCTGAAATCGATGGCTTTGGTGAATTGTTCCGGCATTTGTCATGGCAGGAGATAGGCACGTCTACGGTTCAATCCAGAGCTGTCGCAGGCTTGGCAAACAAGACGTTGATATTCTGTATGCCGGGATCCACCGGCGCTTGCAAAACGGCATGGAATGGCATTTTGAAGGAACAGTTGGATGCGAATCATCGGCCCTGTAACTTCGCGGAAATATTAACAAAAGGCACACACTGATGGCGAATTCGCCGCTAACGCCAGTCGACGAAGTGGTTGATCGTTTGATGGCCGAGGTCCAATGTTTAGTCGGTATCGAGTCGATCAGCGTTAGTCTGTCTCGCGGCCGCGTCTTGGCCGAAGCCGTTATATCGCCGATTAATGTTCCTTTGCTGAGCAATAGTGCAATGGATGGTTACGCGGTGAATACGGCAGATGTTGCGATAGGTACTGTGCTTGCTGTGTCGGACAGAATTCCCGCCGGTACGGTCGGAAAGACATTGAAGCCAGGAACGGCAGCAAGAATTTTTACCGGTGCGCCGATTCCGCAGGGCGCAAATGCTGTGGTCATTCAAGAAGATACAACCCAGCGCGAAGCGGGCGTTGAAATACACGAGGTGCCGAGGCACGAAGAGAACATTCGCCGAGCCGGGCAAGACATTGTTGCAGGTGCAGAGGTGTTGCCTTGCGGTCACAGACTTCGAGCCCAGGATTTAGGGCTAGTATCCTCCGTTGGGTGTGCGGATGTGCGTGTCTTTAAAAAGCTTAAAGTGGCTGTAATGTCTACGGGCGATGAACTTATCGAGCCTCCCTGCGCATTGCAACCCGGACAAATATACAATTCAAATCAATACACCTTACTCGCACTCATTGATTCACTTGGCATGGAACCGGTCGACCTGGGTTTGGTGGGCGATTCGCCGCAGGCTACCGATGCGGCGTTACGCAAGGGGGCCGAGTTGGCTGACTGCATCTTGAGTACGGGGGGCGTTTCCGTTGGTGAAGAGGATCATGTAAAGGCTGCGGTTGAACGGCTAGGGGTGCTGGATATTTGGCGTCTGGCGATCAAACCCGGTAAGCCTTTAGCTTTTGGCCAGGTGGCATCGAAACCTTTTTTTGGACTGCCGGGTAATCCGGTGTCCACCTTTGTCACTTTCATGATGATTGCCAGACCCTATTTGTTAAAAAGTCAGGGGTTGAACAACATTAGCTTGCCTGAATTTTATGGTGCCGCTGCCTTTAAAGTAACCGCCGGGTCACGTCGAGAGTATGTAAGAGTTCGCTTAAGCTACGACGAATCTGGTCATTCTCGAGTCGAAAGTTTTCAAAATCAAGGTTCGGGTGTCATGTCTTCAGTTTGCTGGGCAACGGGTTTGGCTCAAGTCGAGCCTGGACAGACGATTGATATTGGCGATCAGTTGAAGGTTCATATCTTTACGAATGAATAGCGCGTTAGAATGCTATATTGCGGGCGGCGCGGTCGTGCCCAGCATCGTATTTTTTTTAAATCTAACTTTTGCGTTTTTTAAAGACGCGAAATTTTCAGGAGAGGACATTGGGTATCATAGTACTTAGTTTCGTTGTATCAATGGTCCTTGGTTGCATTGTTTGGCTAGTGATGGGCGATCGTTTCCCTTTAAAAGTTGAAGCAAAGTTTCCGCCCCTGAATAATATCGTTATCTACACCCTGATCTGTTTGATTCCGGTCTATCTGGCGGTGTTTTTTACATTTAATTAGAGCCAAATTGAATCCCTTCGAGTGAGTTATGTTTTTACCTATTGATATTGATTCCGTTAAAGGTTTTCTTGATCCTAAAGAGGGCGAAGCGCTTTACCAACACTGCCTGAGTGTCAAGGATTTAGGTCCAACACTCGAGATAGGTAGCTACTGTGGTAAGTCCACTGTTTATTTGGGTGCCGCCTGCAAACAGACAAAGCGTACCTTGTATGCAGTCGACCATCATCGAGGATCTGAAGAGCATCAGTTAGGTGAGCAGTACCATGATCCTGAACTCTATGATGGTGCGGTTGGTTTAATGGATAGTTTCAAAGCTTTCAGGTTCGCTGTTCGATCGGCAGAGCTGGAAGAATACGTTGTGCCTTTGGTCGCATCGTCGAAGGTTGCGGCTCGTGATTGGAAAACGCCACTGGGAATGGTCTTTATTGATGGCGGTCACAGCCTAGAGGCCGCCCTGTCAGATTTTCACTGTTGGTCCAACTTCATCGTAAATGGCGGTATCTTGGCTATTCACGATATTTTTCCTGATCCCAACGACGGCGGTCAGGCGCCTTATACGATTTGGAAGATGGCGCTCGATTCTGGGCTATTCGAGGATCTTGGCGTAGTTCGTACGCTGGGTGTCCTCAGACGCAAGCACGGTTGATTCGGATTTAAACAGGTGAGCAGCTGCGGTTTTATTTGATAGTGCGTCAGCGGCTAACAAAATCGCTCCCGCCGTCCATGTGGGTTTTTCTAATGGCCAAAGTTCCTTATCTCTGTATACATATCCAGTCCAATAAGAACCATCAGTGTCTCTGAATTGATGCAACCAGGAGAAAAGCTTTACGGCTTGTTGATACTCCCCAACCGCTAACAGCGCCATTGTTAACTCACAGGACTCAGCGACGGTTACCCAAGGCTCATCTGATACGCAATGACAACCTAATTGATCCACAACGAATTGATCCCAACGGGACTTGAGGTGATTTTTACCTTGTGTTCCGGTAATGACGCCGGTTAATACGGGGTAGAACCAGTCCATAGCAAATCGACTTTTACTATCCCAGGTTCTATCAAAACATTCGGGATGGTTTCGAAGCGCATTGAGAAGTTTGGTCCGAGCTAAAGCCCATTGAGGGACCTTAATCTCAAGGGTTGTGGCTATATTTAAGGCGCACTCGAAGCTCTTGTAAATACTGCTGCAACCGGTGACCAGCGAGTCTTCCTTAATACCCTCGGTGGTGTCTTCAGCCCAGTAGATTTGTCCCATCGGACCCTGCAGCCGAAGCACAAACTCGATCGCTCGTTCTACCACAGGCCAAAACTTTTGCAGAAAATCTCTATCCTGACTAATGAGATAGTAGTGCCAAATACCCGTTGCGATATAGGCGACAAAGTTCGATTCAGCACGGGTGCCGTCCTCAATTTGACCGTCTTTATATGCCGCAAGCCAGCTTCCATTCGGCAATTGATTGTCTGCTAACCATTGGTAGGCCTGCTGCGCTTCGTCCAAACGCCCGCCGATGGTTAGTCCCATGGCGGATTCAATGTGATCCCATGGGTCGAGACTACCGCCCTCGAACCAAGGAATCGCGCCGTCACTGCTTTGTACACGTGCAATGTAATTGACAGTGTCGCAGAGGTATTCTTCCGGGTAGAAGCCCATTGAGACATAAACGCTAGTCACGATGAAGAAACCTCTGCTTTAGATGAAGCAAGCGATGTCGGAGGTGTTGTGGTCATTGCAGACTCAACACAGGGGATATGTGTCGAGTTGTTGCCTGAGTTGGTGGTCGATTGACTGTTAGATACCAATGTTTTGACGAAATACATCACCACACTTTTGCCTAAAATAGGGTTCAATAGCTTATCCAGTGTTTGGGTGATCCAGGGCTTCTTCATGAGATCCCAAACCAAAAATTTGTGATAGGCGTCGACAATCGCTGCTTGTGGTTCATCTCCTTCTCGCCAGAAAATGCACTTTAACCACCAATAAGGAACATGTAATGAGTGGGCCCAATGTCGCTTGAAGAAGATGAACCCGTTGGTTTCAATATCTTCTTTTAGCTGAGTCGCATTGAATATTCTTACGTGTCCACCTTCGACCTCGTGATAGGCGTCACTAAATTGCCAACATACCCATTCTGGGAAAAAGCGCGGTACGCTAGCGACAAATATGCCGCCGGTTTTCAGTACTCGGGTAATTTCCTTCAGCACAGCGCGATAGTTTGGAATATGTTCGAGCACTTCAGAGCAAATAACCTTATCGAAGCTACCGTCAGCAAAGGGTAGTGATGCTCCATTGGCTACGGAAATATTGAGGCTTTTTTGATGGTTGTCTTTATCTTCAAATTCTGAGAATCGCTGTCTCGTTGTGTTGAGATCCTTCAGACTTAGATCAACGCCAACTGAGTCGACGTTACCCATTAGGTACGCAGTGATAGTGTGGCGACCTTCGCCACAACCAAGATCAAGAACGCGATCTCCGGGTAGCAGTTTAAGATGTTCAAAATTGACGGTTTCCATCGACATGGACTATTTTTTCTCCAGTACTTCATAATAAAGGTCTGCCATCTCTTGGGCGGCAACCCTCCAACTAAAATGTTCCAGGATTCTTTTACGACCTCGTTTGGATAACGCTGACCGTTTATCTGGGTTGTTTATCAGTTCTTTTATCGCTTGTGCGATGGCCTCGGGGTCACGCACGGGCACAATAATACCGCAATCGCCAACAACTTCAGGCAACGCGCCACCATTTGTTGAAATCACCGGTACGCCACAGGACATCGCTTCACCGGCGGGCAGCCCAAAACCTTCATAAACCGAGGGCACAACAACAAGGCTCGCCCTCGCGTACATGTTGACGACCTCCTGGGTTTCTACTCCGGAAGTGAACGTTAGATGTTTTTGCAGGTTAAGCTGCGTGACTAATTTTTCTGTGTCCCCGTTAGGTTTCAATTTACCGAGTACTTCTAAGTGAATCGCGGGATAGGTGGAAACGAGCTCAGCGATAGCGCGCAGCAAGTACTGTAGTCCTTTCAGAGGCTGATCTGCGCTTGCAGTCGCCATTATTCGGTATGGCACTCGAGTGATTTCAGGGTTTGGTTTGAACGTTTCCGTATCAATACCATTGTGTACAACTTTGAGGTTAGCCGCAGGAATTTTGAACGCATCCGCAATATCGCGGCGGGACACTTCTGACACGGTAACGATATGTTTGAGTTTTGAGACAACGTTTTTCTGCATGCGGAGAAAAGAATGCCACCTTTTTATCAGTAACCGCATTTGCCAATTAGGTTCATTGGCTAACGCAATGCTTAAATCACTCGTGATGGGGTGATGTATGGTGGTAACTAAGGTGACGTCACTTCGTTGCAGTGCCAGTGTGCCGTAACATAGGGATTGGTTGTCGTGAACGATGTCGTAATCAGGTTTGTGCTTCTTAAAGTACTTCTCCAGCCTGCGACCGAAAGTATAGGGTTCTGGGAATCCACCGGTCGCCATTGAGAACCATTCAAAAAAATCTGTGAAAGAGCCGAGGTGTTTCCACTTGAGTGCTTTGATATGGCTTTCTTCTTCGAACAGGTTGAGGCTCGGAAGCTTAATGAGTCCGATGCCATCATCCAGCAATGGGTAGGGTTGGCCGGATATAACGTCAACCGTATGTCCAGCATCCTTCAGTGCGCGGCTGAGATAGCGAATGTAAATACCTTGGCCACCGCTAAAGGGGTTGCTGCGATAGCCAAGCAGACATATTTTCAACCCTCGAGGCGCCGACGTACGCGTCATCTCTTTTTCAGATATCGGGTTAGGAGGTATTTTATTGGCGCTGTTCAACATACAGGATGGTGCGTACCTGACGCAAAGCGAGGAATTGTAAGGTTTTGCGGGCAGAATGCCAAATTATCTTGGTCAGATAAGCCTGATCAGACAGAACGCCAAATCGGCATTCTCTAAGGCGCTGTTTTAAAGGTGCTTACATCTGAAAGCCTGCGGCTATCAGAACGATGGTCATTGTCGGACACTTCGTTCGCCTGGAACAGCGCTTCTGTTTCGATTCTTCGATCATCGGTATTTCTTCGCTCAGGCCCGTAGGCAGGTGCTTCGTGCTCTTCTGTGAACACATTTGCGTACAGGTTAGCGACCCAAAGCTGACCGTTTTGAGTGCGGCGTAGATAACGCACACCTTCAGATATATAAGGTGAAACGACATTCCAAAAGAACCCAGGGTAACCTGCCTGAAGGTCAGCAGCGGTGGTGTAACCCATTTTCGCTGCTTGTCCGGTTTCTCGGAATTCCGCAAAGAGTCCTGATATTTTTCTGAAATAATGCGGGTCTGCGAGTTGGCCAATTAAATCAGCAGCTCGAAGTAGGCCTGGTAGATCATCACTGGCCATATGGTCTTCTTCGCTCGGCACAGGGAAGCGTGTTCGCTCGATATTGGCGCAGATTACATCGATATCATAGTAGCTATCCATGCCATACCTTTCCCGTATATACAGTTTTGCGCGATCGACATGATACGGTGTTAGAAACGCATCCGTCGCACCGACGGGGGGGCAATGGTGTCCATTTCGGAATTGATGGTATAGCGACCATCCCTGTCTGCTTTGCATATTCCTCTGACATAGCCGATGTCGTGGTGCAAAAGGGCAACGACAAAATGAACCCAATCCGATGGTGTGACATCGCCTTCAATGAGCATTTTGCCTCTAAGGATTTCGGTACCAACAACGGTAACCATTATTGTGTGGTTTGCGTCATGATAGGGCGCATTGCTGTTAGCGATAATTTCTAGTGCATTGCGAGCACTCGACATTAATCTCTGGATGTCATCCTGATTAGCGCCGAACATACTTTCGTAGTGGGAGACGAGCTCCTTAAGGAACGCATCAATGACTATTGAGGTAGGGTTGAACATAAGCAACTCTTATTGAACTCGTTAGATGCTTATTGTGTCGTCTGAGAGGCATGAGTCAAGTCGAAACTGGAGTGAACGGTCAAAAAACCGGATGATAGGCAATTTTGATGCAGAGTTACCTTTTAAATCAGCAAAATTGCAGCCTAATCGTTTTGACGTCATTTGGGCTGCTGACCAGCGTGCATTGAAGTAGTGTTTGCTTACATGGCCACTTCTGTGTGAATGTGAATCATCGATGTACGTTAATCCAACAAAATAAGGACGATTGCACATGATAGAACTGCGGCATCTTAAAACTCTGATGGCGCTTCGTGATACCGGCAGCTTAGTTGATGCAGCTGACCGATTGTTTTTGACGCAGTCTGCTCTGTCACATCAACTCAAAGATCTTGAAGACAGATTGAACTGCAGCTTGTTTATTCGAAAGACGAAGCCACCACGCTTTACGAGTGCCGGACGACGGTTGCTTGCGTTAGCCGACGAAATTATTCCAATGTGCAAGCTTGCTGAGCGGGATATAGGACGTTTAGCCGGTGGCGAAGCAGGGCGATTGCACATATGCATCGAGTGTCACAGCTGTTATCAATGGCTACTACCGTGCATCGATAAATACCGAAGCAATTGGCCTGAAGTTGAACTTGATCTAACGGGAGGGTTTAATTTTGCGCCTTTGCCGGCCTTGGTGCGCGGTGACCTAGACTTGGTAATCACTTCTGACCCTATCACGTTGCCTGGTATTCGATACGTTCCCCTATTTCGTTATGAGGCAATGCTGGCAATTGACCCTCATCACGCATTGGTTAATCAACCGTGGGTCAATGCTGAAGATATTGCGAATCAAGTCATGATCACCTATCCCGTTGAAAGGGACCGACTCGATGTGTTCACCAAATTTCTTGAGCCTAATGATGTTGAGCCACAAGCGGTTCGAACGGCGGAGTTGACACCTATGATGGTACAACTGGTCGCCAGTGGTAGAGGCGTCGCATGTTTGCCTAACTGGTCGTTGGCTGAGTATTTGGATAGCGAGACTATTGTTGCGAAAAAGCTCGGTGAACAGGGCCTTTGGTCAACACTCTATGCAGCTATACGAGACGATCAATCTGATTCGCCCTTTATGCAGGACTTTCTAACGACCGCTAATGAGACCTGTTTCGAAAATTTGAAGGGTATTCGTTCTGTACATAGCGAAGAGGCGACGTTGAAAACATAAAGTTTGTCGCAAACCGTTTGTTCTCTTTGGTGTCTGTCAATAAAGAGGGTTTGTCTAAACGAAAAAGCCCCAACAGAAACTATTCGTTAGAATAGAACGCTGGGGCTTCGTCAACGTAGGGAGAGCAGTCTCCGAATTAAATCTAACGAGTTAGACTAACTCGGAGGCTCCCCTAATAAACTGACTATTGATAGGATCACCTCCTTTTACGTTCAGGGTACCTATCGGCATGCTGGTTGAGCCCCCTGGATAGCGCAACCGACATGTTTACATGCTTCAAAAACTGTACGAAATTTAGCCTAGTTAATTTGCGATGTCAAAGCTGTTTCTGATTTAGATTTGCAAGTAATTAGACCTATCATCAAGTTCTACCTTGCTAGGGTTTTAATGGATCTGTTTTATCCGTGTTTTTTTGTCGTTGCTTTTATCTTCGCCTAATAGAGTGCGTTTTATAGCGGCCTAAGGCACCAGGGGTTCGGATGACCAAGCGCCAGCAGAAAGGGTGAAACGGACGCGATCGTGAATACGGTCGTCTCTGTTTAAGTCCAGCATCTCAATATCATTTGCGATCAGATCAACACCTGTGACCTCTTCTGGCGGTGTCATGTCATCGGGTTTATGCAGGGATTTTAAACGTTCAATTTCGACAGAGAGTGCCTCTCGAGAATCAAGTGAGCTGCTCTGGGGTGCAAATTCTTTGTAAACATAGTCTAGATATTTTGATCCAGCAGGCCGACGGTGCCAGTTAGTTCGGACGGCTTCTGAATCAATGGGTTCAGAGCGACCGCCGATGCGAAATTGCCGTTGTTGGCTCGGATACCACAGTAGCAGCTGATAGTTTGCGCCTTTCGATAAGAGCTGCCATTTGGGGCTAGATTGGTTGATAAACAATGAAAAGCGATTTTCATTGATGTCTCTAAGCACAAGGGTTCGAACAGATGCTTCGCCCTCGGGGCTAGCTAAGGCGAGAAAACAAACGTCTGCGTTTGCATCGTGTACTTTTCTCGCTTCATTTCTAGTTTGTTTGATTTCATCGATAGGATTCATGAATTGTTACTCGCCATCGTCATTGATTCGCATTATTTTTGAGCTGAGATGAGGGTTTTTAACCAGCGTTCTTCGTTGATGAAGCCTTCCCCCCAACTGTCCCATTTAGGCGCTAAACCTGCTGCAAGGATAGATTTTTCAGATTTACCCTGAGCGAGTTCTGCGTCGATAAACTGACGGGTACTCGTGAGCATATTTAAGTACCGCTGTAGATCGACTTTGGTCGCCATCTCACCGTGTCCGGGGATAATTTTGGTATCGCTATCAACACGGCTCAGTATGTTGACGATGTTGTCGATCAGTCCATTAACGGTACCGCCCGCCTGCAGGTCGACGTAGGGAAAGCGATCTTTGAAAAAGTGATCACCAAGGTGGATGACGTTTTCATTGGGAAAGTAGACGATTGCATCGCCATCCGTATGTCCCGCGGGCATATGAATAAGGTGAGCTTCTTGGTTGTTGAAATAGATCGTCGCTTGCGTTGCGAAAGTGATAACAGGTAAGGCAGAATCTTTAGTCCCACCGGCAAGCAATCGCAACCGCACATTGTCGTGTGCCATGATGATACTGTTCTGACCGAAAACAGCATTACTACCGGTATGATCTCCATGGTAGTGCGTATTGAGGACGTAGGTGGGTGTCGTGCCGCCGAGTTTGTCGAGCGCTGCTCTAATTTTGTCAGCCAATGGCGCGAATTGATCGTCAATCATCAAAATGCCGTCAGGACCGTTTAGCACGCCAATATTGCCCCCAGTACCAAATAGGACGTAAATATTTTCGCTTATCTGTTCCGTTCGAATTTCTACCTTGGCAAAACGATCTTCGGCAAAAACGTTCGTTGCAATGCTAGTTACGCATAACAGAAGTGCTGTGATGAGTGTCTTCATGTGTGGCTCCTTTTATTAAACGCTGAATTTGCGGGTGGAAGAAATGCCGTGCTAGAGACTTCCCAGAGGGTCGAGGTTAGTGATGGTTAATCAAAGCTTTCAGGATCGAAATCGTAGACGCCTAACGTGAACCCCGGTGGCGGTGATGTTTTGAAATTGATCATGCGCATATAGAGGTGGCCATGACCACTTCCTTTGACCGCATCTTCCATCATGCCGTTTGTATCACTGTCCCTGGCCGCTTCCAATAGTCGTTCAAAATTGCTCATAAAGTTGTCTGTATGCCGCGTTCGAATTTCGGTACCGAACATCAACTTATACCCATAAACTTGGCCATGCAGAAACGAAAGCTCCATCAATTTTCGGGAGAAGATTTCAGGGTCTGTGCTCATCGTACCCCACAGCAGCGAAATTTTTTCTGGCGGCACGATACCCGCGCCGATGCTGCCTTGGCTTGATATATAGAGAAAGCCGATGATGGAGCCGAGTTGTTCTTTAACTATTTCATAGGTTCGCAGGAACGACTCTTGTCGTGCATGGAAGGCTGTATCGCGGGTTGCCTCGGCTTGTATGGTTGCCTGGTCGGCCGACTTTTGAATTTCAACATACTGCATTTTTATCGCTTCGGTATTCTGTCTTAACTCTTTTTGCTGTGAAAAATAACCCAGTACAAACCATAAGAACGCGAGCGGGGCGAATGAGCCCTCGAGGAAACCGCCGAGTTTCTCTATCGGCAAATCTGCCATGTTTGCCCAGCCGACCGCGCCAGATAAATAGGCCAGCAGAACGACTGTCCAAACCACTGAAAAAAACAACCCTAACGAGATTCGCCAGTCCATTGCTTGCGATTCGCGGATGTAGTAGGGCGTCGTATTAGGTTTTTTTGGCGCACGAGAGTTAACAGCGCCGATTGATTCGGTTTTTTTCATGAACTTGATAAGTCTCCTGTTAAGGATGCACGTTGAGAAATTTCTATCCAATTGCCATCGGGGTCAAGGATGAACGATATTCTTGCCGTGCTGCCAAGGGTCCGAGGCGGATCACCTTCGCGTCCACCACGATCGAGAAATGCCCGATGCTCTTCATCAACTTTTAATACCTGAACGGTGATGTAGCGAAAGCCCAATCCCTGCATACCGAGTCCTTGCATGGACGTTGTGGAAACGTGTGAGGGGTCCTCTTCAAGTAAAAATACGGTTGTTGCCCATCGAAACGTTGTCGCATCGATCTGCTCAATCTGAAGTATATTTTTGTAGAAATTCTGGAACTCAGTGAGGTCACGTACTCGCATTACGATGCCGATATGAGTAATGCCTTTGTAACCCTTAGGTACAAGTCGCACCTGATTGCCGTCTGGGTCAGTGAGCGATACAGGTTCGTCAATGTCATCCTTTGCAATTAATAGTTCCTGATAACCGCTGGGTGTATTTTCAGGTAGTGGATTGCGGCTGTGATTGAGTTTAAAAACGGAACCGTTCAAATTGTGTCTAAGTTGATGACTGCCGCCGCCAACCTTAAGTAACTCCTCAAAAGGCAGTCCGACCTGTTGTTGCCAGAAATCGAGTTGTTGTTCGCGTTGATTGGTATAAATACCAATGTCGATGCACTTCTTTGCAAGATCCAATGATTTACTCCTGTTTGTTGCTAGCCTGTTGTATCGATATCACGGCTGATGGTTTTACTACAAATAAGCTGTTTGCTGGCCTCGATCGAAGCGACGATCTGGCTTGTTGAGTAGGACACAGTTGCTTCGACAATCTCGTGCCATTCATAGGCAGTCTGGACAGGGGAACTTAATTTTATCGTGATGGTTTCAGGCAAGTTAGCGCCAATGACAGCTTCATACCTGTCTCGGATTAGACCATTTATGCGCAAAGCCACGTTGGCTTGCTCATCAAAATCTAACTGCAGGTCAGCCTCTTCATAACCGATTTTGAGTTGGTGTTGGGTCAAAGCGCATACATCCTTAGTTTTAGTGAATTTTTCGATAGCAGTCGTCTTGTTAGCGCGACTTCAATTCATTTAGATCGATATCCGTTGATATCGATACACATTGTTCAAGCCTTCAATATGGCAGGGCTCCCATGGTTTTGAACCTTTATGCAGGGTTACAGCCACATGATCAATTCGCTCGCAGACAGCCTATGGTATCAGTTGATTGTGGATTCTGTCAGGGTACATTTCGGTCGCTATGCGCATGTTAGTTATTCTCGATTTTTTTTGATTTACTGACGCAATACTCGCGAGTGTAGCAAGCGGCTAAGGTAAGCTTTTTTGACGAGTGTTGATAAGCAGGGGTTTAACTCGCCACCAGGGCGCTGGCAAAAAAATCAGCTTCAGCCTTTATCGTCAGGCCGTTATTGTCACTGGGTTTTGGATCTCTGGACTTATGGCCTTATTTGAGGAAAGTAACTGAAAACAGTATTTTTGCGAGATTGCAAAAGTAGCCAGAGCCTTATGTGCTGTCTACACAAAATGTACGTTTAATCTGTCCCATTACTCTGATCCCATAACGTCATCTGGCACTTTACTCTGACGCCACCCTTCGATAGATTGTGCGTCGCTTTATTGTGAGGTCCACCATGCTTTCTGGCTTTGACTACGGCACTTCAAATTGCGCGATTGGCGTCATCAACTCGACGACCCAAAAAGCGCAACTGCTGCCACTTGAAAACGATCAGAATTTTTTACCCTCAGCCTTGTATGCACTGGGTCGCGAACTCGTTTGCGAGCAGGTTGCGGGCAACATTACTGATCAAAAAATTCAACGAGAGTATCTGCAAAGCCGCAGCGACAATTTATCAGCTGCTAAGCAATTTCGACGTAAAGAAAGTATTGGCAAAGATGAGCAAAGTCTATTTTTTGGTCAGCAAGCCTTCGACAATTATTTCGATTTGCCCGCAGAGGGCTACTTCGTCAAATCACCCAAATCATTTTTAGGCGCGAGCGGTCTACGAGTCGAACACATCCGTTTCTTCGAAGACCTTGTTACGGCAATGATGATGCACGTCAAAAAGCGCGCAGAAGCACAGTGCCAAACAGTGCTAACCGATACGGTAATCGGCCGCCCGGTGAATTTCCAGGGTCTGAACTCAGATGAAAACAATGCTCAGGCAATCGCTATTCTTGAAGTCTCGGCGCAAAGAGCGGGTTTCAAATCCGTTGAATTTCTTTATGAACCCATCGCCGCAGGCCTCGATTTCGAACGTCAGTTAAAACAAGACAAAAAGGTATTAGTCATAGACATAGGCGGCGGAACCAGTGACTGCGCGATGGTATGCATGGGGCCAAGTCACCGCAATAAGGCAGATAGGCAGAACGATTTCATTGGTCATAGTGGCGAACGTATCGGCGGTAACGATTTTGATATTCAGATTGCATCAAAAGCGCTGCTACCCCTATTCGGCATGAACTCCTATCTCAAAAGCGGCTTGCCGATGCCGACTCAAATTTTCTGGAACGCGGTTTCAACGAATGATGTCGGCGCTCAAGCCGATTTTAACAGCCTACAAACATCGCTGTTATTCGAGCGACTACAAATCGAAACCCAAGAGCCAAAGCTATTTGAACGCTTTGTCCAAATGCGCAAACACAGGCAAAACCAACATGTTGTTGCCAGTGCTGAACAAGCCAAAATACAACTTTCTGAAATCAAAAAAGTCGACGTCGCATTAGATTATATTGAAGCTGGACTCGCTAGCAGCGTCACGCTTGAAGCGATGAAAGATGCCGTTCGCAGACCTTTAACGCAAATGATTAATGTTGTGAACGAAACTATTGCTCAAGCAGCGGTGAAACCTGATCTAATTTATATCACCGGCGGTTCGGCGAGATCGCCCGTTATTAGGCAAATTATCACCGAGCAAGTAGGGGATATTGAAGTCGTCGACGGTGATCACTTTGGCAGTGTTGCGAACGGTCTAACACTTTGGGCGAATAGAATTTTTAAGTAAGGGGTCATAAAGTAAGGGATCAGGATAGTTGCTCCAGTTCGTTACTCTGACTGCGATGTTTGTTTTTATTCGATGCTGCTTGTACTAACGGAAATTCGCTTGAGCGAAATGGCACCGGTCGACTCAACGATACGCCTTTACTTTTTGTCTGGCGGTGTTGTCTACTGGCCACTGTAAATTGGTCGCGACACCCCTATGACAAAAGCGTACATTCTGATCTGTGTTAGTTACTTACTGGCGCTTGCCGCTGCTTGGATAACGCTTGCGTTTGTTGCTGACTATCACCTTATGATTCAAGTTCTGATTGCCGACGTGGTCGCAACTATCGTCATTTTCGCATTCAGTGTTGTGTTCAAAAATTCCAGTTTTTACGACGCCTATTGGAGCGTTATTCCAATGGTCATTGTCGGCTACCTGATTAGCCTGCAGACTGACGCTGAGCTCATTCGTCAGCTAATGCTGGCACTTGTCATCCTGCTCTGGGGCTTTCGTCTGACGGCCAACTGGGCCTATACCTGGAGCGGTCTTGATCACGTCGATTGGCGCTATGTAAACCTGCAGAAAAAAGCTGGGCTACTCTGGTGGCCGCTGAGTTTTACAGGGGTTCACCTTTACCCAACTATTCTCGTGTTCCTGGGCTGCATACCGATGTATCACGCCCTTGTGATCGGTACCCAACCCATCAACGGATTCGACTATCTGGCGCTGACTGTTGGCCTCGTTTCAGTGTGGATTGAGTTCCAGTCCGACCGTGAATTGCATCGCTTTAGAGACGTTCGCCACAGCAGAACAGAAGTACTAGATACAGGGCTGTGGTCCTTGTGTCGTCATCCTAACTACCTAGGCGAAATTGGCGTTTGGGTGTCTGTGCTGCTGTTTGGCTATGCCGCGGTAGGCTATGCGGACTATTGGATGCTTGCGGGCTCGGCTGCCATGATCCTGCTGTTTACCATCGTCTCAATTCCAATGATCGAAAAGAAACTCATCGAAGATAAGCCCGGTTACGTGGCCTACAAGGCAAAGACGTTCTCACTCATTCCATTGTCAAAACTTCGCTGATCGCGCCGGGCCTCTTGCCTCAACAAAGAAACAAGATACGGGGTCAGAGTAAAGGGGCGCAGTCAACGCGCAGCTGAATTAATCATACAAATCATACATGAACACACACTTTATATTTATGAAGCAAGCGTTCGGGTGATAACAGTAAGCGTTCACGGTTTAAGTTAACCTCATTTACAGGGCAAGTACTTATTCCAGCAAGCTAGAGATCAGGGACTGGATACTTGCCTTGGTTAGCATTCATACTGAGCGTTAACCGACAATCGACTATCCGATTCCCAAACATTAAATATAGGTACACCGGTGACAAACGAAAATGTATCAAAAGCTTCAAGTGAATCACAAGCCGTGGCGCTGAAACTGGCCAAAGGTATACAGCGCCCGGAGCAGACGAAGGCGCAGACGAAACTTATTGCCCATGGTATTGAGAAAGGCATTACCGAGTACAAGAAACAACAGAAAGTCCTGGCCCGTGAGCGCGACAAGCATCGCAAGAAAGAATTGAAAGCAAGCCTGCGCGATGCGGCGGATAACTCAGATGAGAATGTCGAGCCACCGAGCAATCTTGTATCCCAATTGTTAGTCGGCTTACCGTGGCTTCTGCTGGCAGCAAGCTGGGGGTACTTTTTAATACCTCATTAACTGACAATAAACGGTGCCGGGGTAAAATTTACACCTGCTTTATGCGGTTTGATGTTGCTGGCACTAGCGCGCTCGCGGTTTACCAGGCTTGGTGCTTGTTTTACGTCTGCTAATGCCACTCGGTTTGTTGATTTTACGAGGTTGAATACTGCTCGCAGAAGCAATAATTTCACTGTCGTATTCGAAGCTGTTGTTACTGTCGATATAGGGAATGGCTGCAATGAATATTTGTTGCTGAATAAGCTTTTCGATCGCAGCTACGTTGCTACGTTCGTCCCCACCCATTAATGAAATGGCGACGCCTCGCATGCCAGCACGACCTGTACGGCCAATACGGTGTACATAATCCTCAGCATGACGCGGAATATCAAAGTTGATCACCAATGGCAGTTGCTCAATATCGAGCCCTCGCGCTGCAATGTCGGTGGCGACGAGTATCTGGATATCCCCATCTTTAAATTTCTGTAGCGTTTGTGTTCGCAGGTGTTGGGATTTATCACTATGAAGCGCCGCGCAGCTCATGCCTTTTTCGCGCAGGTAAGCATCGACGAGATTTGCGTTTCGGCGTGTACGGGCGAAGACCAAGCACTGCTGTGTATTGTTAGCGAGCAGATAGTAGACGATGTCAGGTTTTTCATTTTGTTCGACTTCGTAAATAATCAGCTTCACATCGTCTGCCGCTTTGTTTAAACGTTGGCATTGGACGATGAACGGGTCATGCAATAGTCCATGGGTAAATTTGGTGATTTTGTCGTTAAACGTTGCTGAGAACAGTAAGTTTTGACGTTGTTCGGGAAGCTGATTTAGAACCTTTTGGATCTGATCCTGAAAGCCCTGATCGAGCATACGGTCAGCTTCGTCCAGTACCAATGTTTCTACTTGACTGAGATCCAGCTGTTTTTGCGACAGCAAATCGAGCAACCGGCCGGGTGTGGCAATGAGGAAATCAACGCCATTACCAATGTCACGAATTTGCTGTTTGATTGGCACGCCACCATAAATCACCGCGTGACGCAGTGGTAACTCGCCGATAAATAGTGCGACATTGTCGTCGATCTGCTGAGCAAGTTCACGTGTTGGCGCAAGGCACAAGACACGGATAGGCCGACCTTTTGCGGGCTTCACCTGTCGCAGTTTATCCAACAGAGGCAAAACAAATGCGGCGGTCTTACCGCTACCAGTCTGCGCTGAGGCCAATACGTCACGCTGCGCGATGATCGCTGGAATGGCGCGTTCCTGGACCTCAGTGGCTTCGCTGTAACCCAATTGCTCTAAGGGTTGTGTAAGTGATTCGGAAAGACCTAGGTTGGTAAAAGCGTTCATGGGTGTGTTCGATTATCTGAGTAAGCGGCGCAGTATATAGATTATATGAGCGGATGGATGCAAAAGCTTAAAAGATGATTGGTGTCGACTGGCCGCTTAACCTTAAGAATAAACGGGGTCGGAGTAAAATTCACATCCGCCTTATGCGGTTTGATGTTGCTGGCATCAGCGAGCGTGGTTCGCGTTCATAGACAGACTTGCGCTGCGCCAGTAACACGATGAGGCGAGTGTGAACGGATGGATAATGTAAAATTTACCCCAACTCCGTTTTTTTCAATTAGATGGTCTTGGCTGTCTTCCTGCAATCTGGCGAGGTACCATCGCTTCCGCGATACAGAGCGGCGGTATGAATCAATACCGCGGCCGTGGAGGTCGCAGATTAAGGGAGAGATAATGTTTCATCTACGTTTAGCCGTTCTCGTTGTATTGATGGCCACCGGCACATTGCTCGGCACCGCCGTATTTGCCGAAAACCGCATCGATAGCCAGCGCCATGACGCGCCCGAACTCTCGGCCTATGGCGAGTTCACGGTCGGCGTGCGCACGCTTGAGATGGTCAATCCCGGCCAGATCGATATTCTGGCCATCGATGCTGCCGCCGAGAAGCCGACCGAATGGCCGCGCTATGACCGCCCTCTGACCGTCGAGGTCTGGTATCCCGCCGACAGCGCAGCCGTTGGCTCCACAGAACTCAAGGCCTATCTGCGCGACGGCAAAACCGAGGTCACACTGATCGGCCAGGCCATGCGGGATGCGGCCCCGCTCACAGGCGGGCATGCTTTGCCGCTGGTCATCGTCTCCCATGGCTCTCCCGGTAATCGCTTTCTGCTTGCACACCTGGCCGAAAACATCGCCTCCAAGGGTTATGTCGTCGCCTCGATTGACCACACCGATTCCACCTACCGCACCCGCGCGGCTTCCGGCTCGACCCTGATCAACCGCTCGATCGACCAGATATTTGTGCTCAATGAACTGGCGCGTCTTGCGGGTAAGGATGGCAACTTTTTGAATGGCCTCGCCGATACCGGCAACGCCGCCATCATGGGCTTTTCAATGGGCGGCTATGGCGCCATCATCACGGCCGGCGGCGGCGTCACCCAGGCAGCTGTTGATCTGAGCTGGGGCGGCCCGCATGGCACGCTTGGCGTGCATCTAAGCGGCAGCGACAGCCACAACGCGCTGACCGATTCGCGCATCAAGACCATCATTGCCTTTGGCCCCTGGGGCATGGAGCGCGGCTTCTGGGACGCCGAGACGCTCAAGGAGGTCAAGATTCCGTCGCTGTTCATCGCCGGCTCCATCGACGATGTCTCGGGTTATGAAAAGGGCGTGCGCGCTATCTGGCAGGGTGCTGTCAGCGTTGATCGTTCGTTGTTGACCTTCGACAACGCCAACCATAATGCCGGTGCCCCGATGCCCGCACCGAGGGAGGCCGACAAGGTCGACGAGGAGTTGGGCTTCAATCTGGCCGAACATTACAATGACGCTGTCTGGGACTCGGTGCGGATGAACAACATCTCGCAGCACTTCGTCACCGCCTGGCTCGGCTACCATCTCAAGGGCGACAAGGCGATGAGCGCCTATCTCGACCTTGCGCCGAACGCCAACGACGGCGTCTGGGCCAAGGAAGACGACGGCTCCCAAAAACCCGAACACACCCATTGGACCGGCTTCCAAAACCGCACCGCCAAGGGCCTGCACTACGAAGTGCTGAAGGCCGGCGAATAAGGTTTGGCTTTGACGGGACTTGAAGGCGGTGCATAACAAACGACCCGTTTACGTTGTCTTGCCTCGGGGCCGCCTTCAGCACAATGCGAAGATGAGAAAACGCATTGCGCCAAAGAACAACAAGCGACTCGCGAGAGTGTTTGAACGGGCCGCGATCGGCTCGATATTACTGGGCCAGACCTAATTCAGAAAATTCTAGGTGCTATCGAAGCACAACCACCATCGGTTAAAACGACTACAGCAAGTCAACCCTAAGACATGGACGAATTAACCAGTCCGACCTTTAATGCTTCTAAACGATCAACCCAGCAGACTGCAAGTCAAGATATCAGCCCCATGACAGTCATTGACCCTAAAAAGGTCGCCACGTCACAGAGTCTTAAATTTAGTGTCTTAAATTTGAATGATCATCAGCAAAAACCCTACATAACCGCGCTTCAGTAAATGTGGTTTATACTTTCTACCTTCTAAAGTTGTTAGGTGTCAAAATGACACATAGCTGCTGAAGTAAAATACGTTGAGAGGCTTCTGATATGGAATTCGATATTGCGCAATACTCTCACTGAGTTAACTCGATACGAGCTGTTGGAGTCCTACTACCTTGCTCGAGGTGCACTTGTCAGCGATGTGAC